>Ga0115011_10000851_pt1 | contig 23141 bp, 20 predicted proteins | sample TroAtlMetagenome_2_FD_88705 | JGI IMG/M metagenome (GOLD analysis project Ga0115011, IMG submission 88705) | Marine eukaryotic phytoplankton communities from Atlantic Ocean - Tropical Atlantic ANT8 Metagenome | ecosystem: Environmental > Aquatic > Marine > Oceanic | place: Tropical Atlantic...
AAGAGGGTTTTCAGGGTCTTTCTGAAATTGTTAACGCTTCGCGCCGAGAGATTTAGCCCGTTCAGAAATTGCTGTACCAGCGCAGGGGTGATGCTCCCGATCTCGCACTGGAAGGCTCGCGCAAAGCGACCGCAGCGATAGCTAAGATCATCACAATAGCGCTCGCTCATTCCATCGGCCCTCTTCTGGGCGATCAGCTCCTCCACAATCTCGGCCGGAGTCTTTGGTGTGATATGGCGCGCGCCGTGATTGAGGTAGAATCGGGCCGCCTCAGCAATCGGAGTATCCCCCAGGAGCCTGCGGGCCTGGACCAGTTCAATGGCAGCCGTGTCCAGTTCCAGGCCAAGCGGCGCGACTGCCTCCCGGGCGCGCTGATAAATCAGTTCGTCGGCGCGACTCATGCGTATTGTGCCCTCACCGGCACTGATCTGCTCGGCGATTTGGCGCGCCTGAAGCCTAGCATCAGCCAGCCGGGTGAAAGGCTTCATCTGTCGTTGGGAACCGACATAATGGGCCACGCGGTAGTAGGGATAGGCGTCGCTCCTGTCGTAGATGCTGACGCTTGCCGAGCCGGACTTAATCCGGATTGGAAAGGTTGTTTTCCCCTCTTTCAATTGAAAATACTGTGCAAGATCTGTGCAATTCTGTCAAAGTCCAGGAAGTTTCCTGGATGCGAAACTGCGTTAAGTCTTGCGAATCAGAAGGATAAATGAAGAGAAAAAATGGCGACCCCTACGGGACTCGAACCCGTGTCGCCGGCGTGAAAGGCCAGTGTCCTAACCACTAGACGAAGGGGTCGCTCCGTCAGGAGGGACGAAACTTTATCGGCTTTCTCCCGTTTGTCACGAAAAACCTGCCGAAACAGTGGCCGGCCGTTTTTTTTGAAGGGCTTGGCTTGCCAACGGCCTAATGCTGGCCAAATAATAAGGAGCGAGGCAATGCCGTCCCCTACCATCAATAATGCCAAAATTCTCTTCGTCGCTCTGCTGACACTTGCGCTGGACCAGCTGACCAAGTGGGTTGTAATTCAGAAACTTCCCTTCAATGGGGAACCAGTGGCGGTGGTGAACGGCTTTTTTGAACTCGTCCACTACGGTAATACGGGAGCAGCGTGGAGCCTATTCAGTGGGCATAATTTCTGGCTGGCTCTCTTTTCGCTGGTAGCGCTGATTTTCCTGTGGGTGTCACGTCGTCATTTTGGGGCGGAGACGGCGCTTGGCCAACTCGCGCTTGGGCTGATCCTCGGCGGCGTGGTCGGCAATCTCGTGGATCGCGTGGTGCATCATCACGTGGTGGATTTTCTGCAGTTTCACATCCCATTCCGGTTCCCCGCGTTTAACGTGGCCGACAGCGGCATTTGCACAGGCGTGGGGTTAATGTTCGTGCAGTCGTTCCAAAATCCGAAGCCTGGGGAGACTTGGGCAAAAAAGGGAAAAGTGCCGCCGGAGTCGCCCAGACTGATTGAGCCGGACGAGGAATCGGAGGTTTGAGTGCGCCGGCGATTTATATCACTGGCGCAACGGCCAGTGGAAAGTCGGCGCTGGCTCTGCATCTGGCCAAGCGCTTGGGCGGCGAGATCATCTCGGTGGACTCGATGCAGGTTTATCACGGGCTCGATATAGGCACGGCCAAGCCAAGCGCTGCGGAGCAAGCCAAGGTGCCGCATCACTTAATCGACGTAGCTGAACTCGACGAACCGTTCGACGCCGCAAAGTTCGTCCGCTTGGCCAAGCAGGCCGAGGCCGCGATACGCTCCCGCGACGCGCGACCGATTTTTTGTGGCGGCACTGGCCTGTACTTTCGTGCGCTGTTCGATGGCTTGGGGGAAAGCCCGCCCGGCGATGAGCCGCTACGCGACGAGCTCGAGGCCACGCCGCTCGACCGCTTACTAACGGAGTTGGCGACGAAAGACCCAGCAACGTTCGAGTCGATTGACCGCCAAAACCGACGACGCGTCGTTCGCGCTGTGGAGGTGATCCGGCTCACCGGCCAAGCGTACTCAAGCCAGCGTTCCAGCTGGGATGAGCTTGGCCAAGCACCGGGCAACTTGTTCTGCGTCACGCGCCAAGGGGATGACTTGACTGCGCGGATTCACGAGAGGGTGGACGCAATGTTCGCGCGGGGCCTGATCGCCGAGACGCAGAGCCTAGCCAAGCGAGGCTTGCGCGAAAATCGCACCGCCAGCCAGGCGATCGGCTACCGGCAGGTGCTGGAGCATCTCGACGGCGGGTCGGGTCGGGTCGAGATGGTGGAGTTGGTCAAGACGCGGACGCGGCAGTTTGCCAAGCGACAACGAACATGGTTCCGCAACCAAATGATCTGCCAACCGGTGGAGTGGCCGGCAGGGAAGTCGGCTGAGGTGTGCTGTGAGCGGTTGCTCGGAATGATTGGGTGAGGTCGAGCTACGGCGCCGACGGGCCGGGCAGGTGTTCGGTCGGGGGGCTATGCTCGCCACGAGGGCCTGGGTGGCGCGGCCGATTCTCACCGTTTTTTCGGTTCCGAAAGCCAGGGCCACCATTGAATCGTTCCCGCATGGCGTCGGGCCGGAGATATTTTTCAAACTTGGCGATCTGTTTCTCGGTGAGGTCGTCGCGCAGCGACTCTTTTAATTTCTCAGTAGAGGCGCGCATGCGTGGGCGTAGTTCCTCGAACGTCAACTTCATTTCTTCACGGCTTGCTTTGAATGCCGACTCGACTTTAGCAGCCTGTTTGTCGTTGAGTTTGAGATCGCGTTGGATGCGCTTCATCAGCCAGTTCAACTGTCCCTCCGTTCGCGATCCAGGGCCGCGCTCGGCATTTCGAGGACTGCGATCAGGAGGGAACGCACGTAGCGACTTTATCGCACCGAAATCAACCACGAAGCCTCCTGTCACGACACCGGCAGCAAAGATGACCACGGCAGCAAGTATGGGTTTCCAAGCGTTCACCACGTGTTTTCCAAGTCGTCGAACGAAGCCAGCATCACCGTCTCGAAGTCAGCCGTCTCGAAGTCGAGTTCCCCCGCTGCCTGTCCGGCGGAGGTGTCGACCAGCCCCTCCGACGAGAACAGTACCACGAGAATCATCACACCAAGGCAGGGCCCAACGGCACGCCATAGCATGCGCGACCAGAGCGTGAGCGGATCGGGCGTGAGTAAATCGCGGAGGCGAGCCATGATGCGCTTCTCGAACGCATATGGGACGTGTTCGTTGGCCGGCAGGTTGCGCGCGAATCGCAGGAATTGCTCGTCAGAAGAGCGGATCTCGAGCGCGTGCTGCTCCCTCACCCGAGCCATTACCTGAGCCTGGAAGCCATCCGGCACTCGTTCATCCATTTGAATGGTTTTCGCCAGTTTCAGGAACTGTTGCTCTGTCTCGTTGGACTTCATTTGCCCGGATTATTTGACGTCATACAGTTTAATGGAGTTACAACTTTTCTTCCTTCATGAGAAATCGCTCCACCGAGGCCCGCATTTCCTTGCGTGCGCGAAAGGCCTGCACCTTCACGAGCGACTCGGACCATCCGGTTATCTCAGTGATCTCCCTTATGGAACGCCCCTCAAGCTCCTGCAGTGTGAGGACGATGCGCGCCCTGTCGGAAATCTGGCCCAGAACCGTGTAGACCAACTCGCGCGCCTCTTCCAGCCCTACCCTATCACTGGCATCAGGGATGTTACTGAGGCGATCCTGCCAACTCTCGTCGTCGAAGAGCATATCGCTGATCGTCTGATCGGGCCGGTTGCGCTTGCGGCGCAGGGCGTCGTAGCAGGCGTTGAGCGAGAGTCGCATGAACCAGTGTTCGAACGGCGCAGTGCCCTTGTAGCTGCTGAGTTTTTGAAAGGTCTTGGTGAAAATCCCCTGAACAACATCCTCGGCATCCGACTCGTTGCGAAAGTATTTTCGCGCCATGCCAAACACCCGCGACTGATATCGGGTGATCAATACCTCGAAGCATTCCACATCGCCACCCACCACGATCCGGACCAACTCCTCGTCGGTTCGAACATCAGTTTCCTGGGAATTTTCGGTTGCCTGCATTTGGTATTGCGGGCTTATCCCACATCAAATAAACACACTCAGACTCCATTTGTTGCCCAAAAGTTACAGCGAATTAACTAGGATCGATGCCCAAATCTTGCCAAATGGCGTGTTTTCTGCAAAAGTGTCGGCGTATTATATGCCAAGCGAAGACGACATTTTAAATGCACTCAAGGCGGTCAAGTACCCCGGCTACTCGCGGGACATTGTCTCCTTCGGCATCGTGAAAGATGTGGCGGTAGCCAACGGCGCAGTCAGCGTTGGCATCCACCTCACCTCCGCCAACGCCGAGGCTGGCCAACAAATCAAATCCGCCTGCGAAGCTGCCCTCAAGGCAATCGACGGCGTCCGCGTCGCACACGTGCAAGTACATCAACCGCCGGTCGGCCAAGCTCAACACGGGACACCCACTCCCGAACAAGGGCCGCAAAAGGCGCCCGGCATCGCGCGGGTAGTCGCCGTGGCTAGCGGCAAGGGCGGCGTTGGCAAGTCCACCGTCTCGGCAAACCTGGCCTGCGCCTTGGCCAAGCGCGGCGAAAAGGTCGGCCTGCTCGACTGCGACATTTACGGGCCAAGCATCCCACTGATGATGGGCGTCAACGAGCGCCCGTCCGTCACCGAAAGCGACGACAAGCTCGTGCCGCTACAGAGCCACGGCGTCAAGCTCATGAGCATGGGCTTCCTGCTGCAGGACGACCAACCGGTCATCTGGCGGGGGCCGATGATCATGAAGACCATCCAGCAATTCGTCATGCAGGTGGACTGGGGCGAGCTGGATTATCTGCTCGTCGATCTGCCGCCCGGCACCGGCGACGCCCAGTTGTCCCTCTGCCAGACCGTGCCGCTCGACGGCGGAGTGATCGTGACCACGCCGCAGGAAGCATCGCTCGGCGTCGTGCGCAAGGGCATTGAGATGTTCCGCAAAGTCAACGTGTCGATCCTCGGCATCGTCGAGAACATGAGCTACTTCACCGCGCCCGGCGGCGAGCGCGTCGAGATATTTGGCCACGGCGGCGGACAGGATGAGGCGGCGCGGCAGGGCATCTCGTTCCTCGGCGAGATGCCGCTCTTCTCCGAGATCCGCAAAGGCGGCGACGACGGTGTACCGGTGGTCGTGAGCCAGCCCGACTCCCTTCCTGCCGAAGTCTTCGGCCAAATCGCCCAACAACTGAAGGAGCAGCTGGCCACTGCAGCGCGCTGATTTTTTCCCGGAAACACCCATTTAAGCTGTTGACAAGCTGGGGAGGGATAGTAGCTTTCGCAGCCTTTTCGCTGATTCAGCGATCTTTTTACGATGCCCAATATCAAGTCAGCCAAGCGCCGGATGCGCAGTGATGCGGTCAAGCAGGACCGTAACCGCTCTGTAAAGACGACCCTAAAGACCGCCGAGCGACATCTCAACGATGCCATCAAAGATGGCAACAAGGAGAAAACAGAGGCGGCATTAAGCGCGTCCGCGTCCGCGTACGATAAGGCCGCCAAGCTCGGAGTCATCCACTCTGCGAAGGCCAACCGCAAAAAATCACGATTGGCCAACCGGGCCAAAGCCGCCGCGTAAGCCAACCGCAATTCCCACAGATTTTTTTAAAGCCCCGCCGTGTGCGGGACTTTTTGTGTTCGGTAGTGGTGTGGAAAAACTACTCGGTGCGGTAGCGCACGGTGGCGACAGCGCGCACTTTCTTCTCGATGGTGGACGTGTCGTACATGCCCCAGCTTGCGGTCTCGGTGGAGTTGAGCCGGGTGATCTGGAAGATGCCCTGCGAGGCGGAGATGATGTTGACTACGCGGTTGCCGCTGCTCCTAGCTAGGCGCTCGGCCCGAAGTTGGGCGTTCTCGGCAGCCTGCTCGAGCAAATCCAGTTTCAAGCCTTCGAGCTTAGTGTAGTAAAAACTGGGCGGCTAGGAGCGAAACGCGATGCCCTCCCGGATGAGTTGCGTGGACTCCTTGGCCAAGCGCTTGGCCAAGGCGACGTCGGTCGTTGTGACGGTGAATGTCTGGGTGAGCGTGTGGCTCTCGATTTCCGAGGTGGCATGGCCCTTGGCATCGCGCTTGTAATGGGCGCTCGCGTTAATGGGGCCCTCCTCGACGGCCTCCGCAGTAACGCCCTACTGAAGTAGGAAATTAATTATGGTGGCGAACTGTTTTTGGAGTTCATTGTAGCCGCCGGCTAAGTCGGTGGCCCGGTGCGTGATCTGCCCTCGCCACGTGGCGAGGTCGGCGGTGATCTCCTTTTCAGCGACGCCCTTGACCGTGACGCCGTCCGTCACAGACCGCATTTTTTCGAGCGCCCGGCCGCCGATGAGTGCCGACACAACCAAACCCAGCGACAAGATCGCTGCCACGCCGTACCACGGTTGTTTGCCTACATCAGCCACAGAATCCCCAACTGCGCCAAGCCAATCAAAAAACCCAGTACAGCGCCAACCCCTTCGATGAACCGGAACTCGCGTTTCATGATGCCGAGCAGCATTTCCTCCAGTTTGTCGCTGGAAAATGCCACCACCTTCTCGCGAACCACCGCCTCGACATCCATGTTTTTCTCGAGGTGGCTGACGAACATATCGCCCAGTTCTGGTACCGACTGGGCGAGGCTCTCGACCAGCGAGTGCTTGATTTTAGCCACCATATCCGAGCCGAGAAACATCGACGCCATCGGGATCGCCTCCATCAGGTTATTCTGCAGAAAATCATCCACACTCCCCTCGATCGTCGCGGTGACGTGCGCCACGAACTCGTCGCCCTGCAGATGCTGCCGCACATCCTCCATCGAGAACAACTCGCGCGCCACCAGTTTGCCAAGCTTTTCGGCCAGCGCTTGTTGCCGCTTGGGGAACACTCCCTGCACACGCAGCCCAAGGATGCGCCTCTCCTCGCGCGGGTGAAACAGCATCCGCACGGCGAGGTAGTTCGTTCCCCAGCCGATGGCGGCGGCGATCACCGGCAGTAGGCACCACGTCCACTTGAAAACTTCCGGGCTGGCTTCAGTCAACATTGGTTGGATGCAATTTGCGCTTGGGCTGATGGCCGATGTGTTGTTCGTTGCGGCTGCGCGCCAGCATCACCTGCCTGTGCCGTTCCCGGAGACGCTCCCGCCGCTCCGGCGTCAACCCTTCGGCGCAGCGCGAACAACTCACGCCGGCCTCGTATTGCGGCAACTGCATCTCCCCGGCCGTGAGTGGCCAGCGGCAGCCGAAACAAATCTCGTGGACCCCCTGCTCGAGCCCATGCTTCACTGACACGCGATGGTCGAACACGAAACAGTCTCCCTCCCAGAGGCTCTCCGCCTCGGACATTTTTTGTAGATAATTCAAAATGCCGCCACGCAAATGGAACACCTCACGGAAGCCATGCTTGAGCAGATATGACGACGCCTTCTCGCAGCGGATGCCGCCAGTGCAGAACATCGCGATCTTCGGATGCTTTTTCGGATCAAGATTCTGCTGCACGTACTCCGGCCACTCGCCGAACGAACCAGTCTTAGGATCGATCGCGTCAATGAACGTCCCCATCCCCACTTCGTAATCATTACGCGTGTCGACCACCGTCACGCCGGGGTCGCTGATGAGCGCGTTCCATTCGCTTGGTTCGACGTATTCGCCGACCGCCTCGCGCGGGTCGGCCTCCGGCGCGCCGAGCGTGACGATCTCCGGGCGCAGCACCACTTTCATCCGGTGGAAGGTTATTCGCTCGGTGTCGGAAATGCGGGCTGACAACCCGACCAGACGCTCGTCGCTGCGGATAAACTCGAGCACCGACTCCACCCCAGCGCTTGGTCCAGCGATGGTGCCGTTGATACCCTCGTGCGCGAGGATGATCGTGCCCTGCACCGAATGCCGCTCACAATGCTCTTTCAACGGCACCCGCTTGGCTTCGAAGTCGGGCAGATCGACAAACTGATAAAATGTGGCAACGGTGGAGTCCATGCACTTGACCAAGCGGACGCGCCGCCGGGCCGGAGAGGATGCTGGTTTTGAGCTCGAAATTTCAAGTTTCAAGTTGGATTCAAAAAATTACTTCGACGCTTGGCCGCTTGGCCGCTTGAATACCTGCCGTGCCAAGGGAGTACACGCTCAAGTCATTCCGCGCGCCTGTAGAGTTGAACATCGACTACGAGGCGGAGTTGAACGCCCAGCAGTTCGCCGCCGTTTCTGCACTGCTTGGACCGGCGCTAGTGCTGGCCGGGGCGGGCGCGGGCAAAACGCGCACTCTGACTTACCGCGTGGCGTACCTGCTTGAGCAGGGTATCCCGATCGATCGCATCCTGTTACTAACGTTCACTAACAAGGCCGCCCGCGAGATGATGGATCGAGTGCAAGACCTGATCGGTAGTGACACAGCGGGGCTTTGGGGAGGGACGTTTCACTCGGTCGGCCATCGGGTGTTGCGACGGCATGCCGAGGCAATAGGTTACCCGCAGTCATTCACGATCATGGATCGCGACGACGCCAAGGCGTTGATGAGCGCGGCGATCAATGATGCAGGTATCGACACCAAGGCGGTGCGCTTTCCCAAGCCAGATCTCGTGTGCGACATCCTTTCGATGTCGCTCAATACAGGCCTGCCGCTTGGCCAAGTGATGGAGGAACGTTACTCGTATTTTGACACGCTTACCGACGAGATCGCCCAGGCACACGCCGCCTATACTAAGCGCAAAGTGGCCAATGGCGTGATGGACTTCGACGACCTGCTCAACCTGTGGCTGAGGTTGCTGCGCGAAAATAAGGAGATCCGCGAGTCGTTTCAGACTCGGTTCCAGTTCATTCTCGTGGACGAATACCAGGACACGAACCAGGTGCAATGCGAGTTGATCGACCTGCTCGGCGACCGGCACCACAATATCATGGCGGTCGGCGACGACTCGCAGAGCATCTACTCGTGGCGCGGTGCGAATTTCCGTAATGTGCTCGAGTTCTCCGAACGGCACGACGGCACGCAGGTTTTCAAGATCGAGACGAACTACCGCAGCACGCCGGAGATTCTCGACTGCGCCAACGCCGTCATCGCCGCGAACACGCAACAGTACGAGAAGGTGCTCACGCCGGTGCTCGACTCAGGCATGAAGCCGGCGCTCGTCTGCTGCAACGACGCCAACCAGCAGGCGGAGTTCATCTCACAACGTGTGCTCGAGTTGCGAGACGAAGGCAAGCCGATGGAGGAGATAGCCGTGCTGTACCGCTCACACTTTCACGCGCTCGAGCTGCAACTCGAGCTCACACGGCGCGACATCCCGTACGCGCTCACGAGCGGCATCCGGTTTTTCGAGCAGGCTCACGTCAAGGATGTCGCCGCGTACCTAAAGCTCCTGATCAACCCCGGCGACGAGCTTGCATTCAAGCGCATCGTGCTGATGCTGCCGGGCGTCGGGGCCAAGTCGGCCGCCAAACTTTGGGCCGCGTTCGGCGAGCGGTTAGCCAAGGGGCTAAACTTGGCTAAGGCGCTGCGCGACATCGCCAGCCAAGCGCCGAAAAAAGCCGCGCTTGACTGGGAGCAGTTCGCCGAGACGCTAGGCCAACTCGACGAAGAGCAGGCTAAGGGACCGGGGCATCTCATTCGCATGGTTGTCGCCGCCGGGTACGAGGATTATTTGCAAAACAAGTTCCCCAACTACTTCGCGCGGCTTGAGGACATCGAACAGGTCGCCGGCTTCGCCGGGCAATACGACACCACCGAAGCGTTCCTCAGCGAAGTCGCACTGCTAACCAACCTCGAGACCGACACAAAACGCCAGAATAAACCGGACCCGGAGCAGATCAGGCTATCTACTATTCACCAAGCCAAGGGGCTGGAGTTCGACGTGGTGTTCGTGATGATGCTATGCGACGGACTGTTCCCGTCGAGCCGCGCGATCGAGAGCCCCGGCGGCGAGGAGGAGGAGCGGCGGCTATTTTACGTCGCCGTCACGCGCGCTAAAACCGAGCTGTACCTGAGCTATCCGCTACTGCGGTTCATGCACGGCTCGGGCGGCGAGGCGATGCAACAGCCCTCACGCTTCCTCGACGAAATCGACACCAGCCTCGTCGAGGAATGGAACCTTCAAAGCTTCAATCCCTAAGGTTGAATCCGCTGAAACAGGGTGGATTATTTTGGGGAGCGCACCCTCCCACCTTGGACGCCCTGCCCGAGGCTAAACCACCTGAGTTGCCGATAGACGATTCCGGCGAGACGCCGGAATCCACACGCGAGGCGAGTGTCCTCCCCGCTTGGCCAAGCGCTTATGGCTGACCGTTGGTTTTGCGGGGCTTCTTTTTGCGGCAGCCGGTGTTGAGGTGGCGGTTGACAGCGTTCAAATACGCCTTGGCACTGGCCTCGATGATGTCGGTGCTCGCCCCCTTGCCAGTAACGAGATCGCCAGCGCCAAAATCCACTTTCACGCTCACCTCACCCAGTGCATCCTTACCATGCGACACGGCGCGAATGGCGTAATCCTTCAGGCGGCCGCGCGTCTCGGTGAGGCGGTCGATCGCCTTGAGCGCGGCGTCCACAGGGCCGTCGCCAACGCCGGCATCCTGAAGCACAGTCTCTTTTTTGGAGCGACCGATGGCGGCTTTTTTTAGGCGCACAGTGGCGGTGGGGACGGTGTGGTTGCCGCTTGTGACATTGAGGTATTCCATCACCCATGTCTCCTGCACCTTCGTCATTTGCCCGTCGACCAATGCTCCAAGATCGTCGTCGTATACAAACTTTTTCTTATCGCCAATCTCCTTGAAACGGCTGAAGACGTTGTTGACCTCCTCGTCGGATAGCTTGAAACCAAGGTGCCGAAGGCGCATGGCCATCGCGGCGCGGCCGCTGTGCTTGGTCAAGGGCAGCTCTGTCTGACCCCAGCCGACCTCCTCCGGATCTATGATCTCGTACGTCTCGCGTTTCTTGATGATGCCGTCCTGATGAATACCGCTCGAGTGGGCGAAGGCGTTCTCGCCGACGATCGCCTTGCTGCGCTGCACCGGCAAGCCGCTCATTCGAGCGACCAGCTTGGAGGCCTTCACGATCTGCTTCGCCGCCACGCCGCAGGTGTAACCATTGTAAACGTCATTACGCGTCTTGAGTGCCATTACGACCTCCTCGAGCGCGGCGTTGCCAGCACGCTCTCCAATGCCGTTGACGGTACACTCGATCTGCCGCGCGCCAGCCTCGACGGCGGCAAGCGAGTTGGCCACAGCCATGCCCAAGTCGTTGTGGCAGTGAACACTGATGATCGCCCTGCCAGACTGGAATTCCGGCACGGAGCCGTGAAGGTGCGCGATCAATTCACCGAACTGCCCCGGCACAGCCCAACCGACGGTATCGGGAATATTCACCGTCGTAGCACCGGCATCGACAACCGCCTGGCAGACCTCGACGAGGAAATCCGGCTCGGTGCGGGAAGCGTCCTCGGGAGAAAACTCGACATCCGCGACAAGTTTCCGGGCGCGCTTCACCCCATCGACTGCGAGCTTGATGATTTGGCCCTGCGCCTTTCCGAGCTTGAATTCACGGTGCAATTTCGACGTGGCTAGGAAAACATGGATGCGTCCCTTTTTACCGGCCGGCATGACCGCTTTTCCTGCCGACTCGATGTCCTTAGGCACGCAGCGGGCTAGGCCGGCGATGGTCGGCCCCTTGATTTCCCGAGCGATGGTGTTGACGGCTGTGAAGTCCCCATCGCTGATCACGGGAAAGCCGCCCTCGATCACATCAACCTTCAGTCGAGCAAGTTGCCGCGCGACCTCGAGTTTTTCGCGAAGCGTCATCGAGGCGCCTGGACACTGCTCGCCGTCGCGGAGAGTCGTGTCAAAAATAATGATTCGGTTTTTTTTCATATCTTTGTCTCTCGGTTTAATGGTTCAACAAAAAACCCCGTTGCCACTGGCAGCGGGGTTTACGAAATGCTAGGGAACAAGTTCAAACCACAGCCGCACGGACACTTCCCAGAAGCGCCAGTCCCAGCAGTAGTTGAAGGCTTAAACTTGCCATCGCGGCGCAAACTACCGGCGGCTCCTAGCCAAGTCAACCGGTTTTTCCCGAACCGTTTTGCGACCAATACAGTTTAGGGAAAGCCTAGTTTCCATCACCCTCATCTTCATCCCCACTGTCATCCCCCGGACCGCCAACGAGGGTGATCAATGCGGTTTCATCTGGATTCGCCTCCAAAACGACGCTTTCAGGCCCCCAACCAGACCAACCCTGTAGGCCTGGCGTATCCGGGTCGCTGTCGATCACCGCAACACCAAGACCAAATTTGTCGTTTTCCTGTAGACTCTCCACGCCGATTGCTTCAGGCGAAAACCACATCTCGTAAATGGTTGTGCCAGTGTTCGGATAAAGTGTCTTTTGCTTACGAAGCATCACTACGTCAAAGAAGCCTGAACCGGAGATTTGCTCAGCATACCCAACCCTTGACCCTTTAACCGTATCTTCAAGCATATCCATGCTATATAGAAAACCATTTTCTGTATCTTCATAAAGTTCCGAAAGGGAAAACAGATACTCACCTCTGACATTTTCCCGGTTGGCATCCGCAAACAAAACCTTCACTGCATCTCCCTCTTCAGCCTCTTTCTTGGTATGATGATGCATATCGTCTTCAACCTCCACAATTAAGTGGACCCCTTCCTTCCTCCAACCGATGGCAATCGAAACCGAATGGTCCTTTTCACCGTCCCAAGAACCCTTGTCATATTCAGCAAACTGCGCATAGCTACCCCCCCCTGAAAGATAAGTCATCTGGGCTCGCTGCTCCTCAGATACCACCTCGAAACCAGGGTTAGTCACAAGGTTTCCCTGGAACAGTTTATTACTTTTCAAATCTATATATCCCTTTAATAACTCATTAGTTGTAGACATCCAATTAGCCTTATAAGTCTCGTAAAAAATATCAATTCGATTAGGGGATATTAAAGACGGCTCGATATAGGGTTCTACACGATAGAACCGGTGATTAATTTTGAAACGGCCATCGCGAGTTCGAGTTCGCTTTGCTCTAAAGATAAGAGGAGGCTTACTCGTATCGAAAATCTTTAATGTACGCCATTGAATCAGATCTTCTGAAGACATGATCTGGAGTTCGCGCAGCCCAAATAATTTTTTTTTCCTGAGAAAACCGTATTGACCAGGCTTAAAAGCATCAACTTCCAATTCAATATACTCTGGTTCAAGAGTAAATTCTTTAAATATAAAATGATCTTTAATGACGTTGACCACATTCATATGGCCAAAGAAAACTGCGCCATCCATCGGCCTCTCTTTAGCCTTGTCGCTCGCATTAACTTCAGCGCCGTTGGACAAAAGCAACACGACCACCTCTTCAAAACCACCCATGGCCGCAAAGTGCAGCGGCGTGGCCTTGTCGTCGTCACGACGGTTCACATTCGCGCCGTTGGACAAGAGCAACTCGGTGATCTCGAGATGACCATACTCAGCGGCGTAGTGCAGCGCCGTCTTGCCGGTCCAGTCGTCCAACGTGTCGATGTTCGTGCCGGCGGCGATATGGGCCCGGACGGTCGCGATGTCATTACGCCAACTGGCCGCCGCCCAGATCGGCAGTTCCGGGCCGGCTTGGGCAGAAACGATCCACCAGAACGGGAGACAAAGAAAAAAATATCTGGGATACCTGAACATTGGCCGTGCAACATTTATACGGATACGCTCAGATCAGCCAGCGAAATCGGCCGGCCTTGCACCTGCTTGGGGCTTGGCTTACGCTCCCGTCACTCGATTTTTATTCGACATGAAATGCTTAATTCAGACTTTTACCTGCCTCGGTCTGGCCATTGCCAGTCTTTCCCAACCCGCGCTTGCCCAAGCGCAGAATGACGCCCCTGACACCGCACCCGACCTTGGACCAGTGCTTGAGCGCCTCGACCAGATGATCGCCGGCTTGGCCAAGGTATCGGGCAACTTAACCAAGCTTCAAAACGCCAACGCAAAGGACCCGTCGCTCAAGACCGCCACAAAGCAGTTGGCCGACCTAAACACCGCCTTCAGGTCCCTGGCAAGCCAACTCGCTAGCCAAGCCAAGGCGGCCGAAAAACAAGCCGGCTCCGCAGCCGAAGGCACCAAGCTGCTCAAACAGTTGGTCGACCTGCAAACCGCCGCCGGGGCCCAAGCCAAGCGGCCGGCTCCACAGCACAAGTGGGAGTACAAATCAATTTTTGGTGATAGCCGCGTCGCGCTCGAGGAGGAAATGAACCTGTTTGGCGGAGACGGCTGGGAGTTTTTCAACATCGCCTCATTTGGGCGTGGCACCGCCGCTTTCGCGCGCCGGCCCCTCAATTAAACGACACCCACCCGGCCAATCGATCATTGACCCGCCGGACCTGAAACCGTTCAATACCCTTTTTTCGAAACATGTCAGAATCTGCACCCGTAATTGAAGCCGAACCGGCTGCCGCCAGCAACGGCGCGGACACTCCCAGCGACAGCGATGTCATCGTGATCGACGAGCTGCGCTCGACCTACGACCGCATAAGAGCCGAGATGGCCAAGGTAATCATCGGCCAGGACGAAGTTGTCGAGCAGCTTCTGATCTGCATCCTCTCCCGCGGCCACGCTCTGCTCATGGGCGTGCCCGGTCTGGCCAAGACGCTTATGGTCAACTCGCTCTCAAAAGTTATGTCGCTCGACTTCAACCGCATCCAGTTCACGCCAGACCTGATGCCGTCCGACATCACCGGCACCGATATTTTGCAGGAGACCGCCGAGGGCCGGCGCGAGTTCGAGTTCGTAAAGGGGCCGATCTTTGCCAACATCATTTTGGCCGACGAAATCAACCGAACGCCACCCAAAACTCAGTCCGCACTACTCGAGGCGATGCAGGAGCATCACGTCACCGTGTCCGGCCGCATCATGCCGCTGTCGGAGCCATTCTTCGTGCTCGCCACGCAAAACCCGATCGAGCAGGAGGGCACCTACTCGCTGCCGGAAGCGCAGCTCGATCGCTTCATGTTCTTTATCGAGGTCGAGTACCCGACCCTCGACGATGAACGCCGCATCGCCCGCGAGACCACAGGCGCGGCGACGGTGGAAATTACCCCCCAAGTCAGCGGCGCGCAGATAATGAAATATCAGGAACTGGTCGAGCGCGTGCCGGTGCCAGATCACATTTACAACCTCGCGGTGGACATCGTCCGCGCGACCCGACCCGCGTCCGATGACGCGCCGGACTTTTGCAAAAAACTCGTCTCCTGGGGAGCCGGGCCGCGCGCCGTCCAGTATCTCATTCGAGGTGCCAAGGCGCGTGCGATATTGCAGGGTAGCTACCTCGTGCGGCAGGAGGATCTCGAGGCCGTCGCCCACCCTGTCCTACGGCATCGCGTCATCACCAATTTCCAGGCGCAAGCCGAAGGAACAAGCAGCACGGTGATCGTGGATCAGCTGCTCGACCAATTCCGCGACGCCAGTGCCTGAGCCAAGCGCGCAACCGCTGATCGAGGCCGACGTCGTCGGGCGCCTCATGGGCCAGCCGCTGCTCGCGCGCTTCCCGATGGAGGGCAGCGTCTCAGGGCACCACCGCAGCCCCCACCGGGGCTCCAGCGTCGAGTTTGCCGAGTATCGAAACTATGTCCCCGGCGACGACATCCGACGGCTCGACTGGCGCGTATTCGCACGCACCGACCGCTATTACCTTAAGGAATTCGAAGCCGAGACCAACCTGCGCTGCTATGTCGTGCTCGACTGCAGCGGCTCGATGGGATTCACGGGCGAGCATGGCACCCGGCTCGACTACGCTAAGCGTCTCGCCGCAACGCTCAGCTACCTCATCATCAACCAGGGCGACGCCGCCGGGCTCCTGCAGGTCACGAAGAAAACCGCCACCGAGATCCCACCGCGCCGCAACGCCTCCCACCTGCAAGTCATCCTCGACACACTTGGCCAAGCGCGGCCCACCGGCGAAACTCGCCTCGTCCCGATGCTGCACGAACTTGCCGAGAAGGCCCGGCGGCGCGCGCTCGTTGTCATACTGTCCGACTGCTTTTGCGATGGCGACGCCCTCCGCGACGCCCTGCAGCACCTGCGATTTCAAAAACACGACCTTGCGCTGTTTCACTTGCTCGACCCGCTCGAGTTGGACTTCGAGTTCGACCGGCCAGTCCGGTTCGTGGACATGGAGGGCTCGCAGTCAATTATCACCGAACCAGCCACCGTCCGTGCCGAATACCAAGCCCAACTCAAGCGCTTCCTCGGGAAGCTCCGGGATGATTGCCACGAATTTAACGCCGACTACCGCCGCGTGACACTTGACCAACCGTACGGCGAGGTGATGGCCAACTTCCTCACCGAGCGCGCACGACACTCCACTCGAGCATGACCTTTCTCCAGCCGCTCATCCTGTGGGGACTGCCCCTTGTGCTGCTGCCGGTGATCATTCATCTCATCAACCGCATGCGGCACCGGCCGAGGCAGTGGGCGGCGATGCAGTTTCTCCTCGCCGCCACGCGCAGCTCCACCAGCCACGCCAAACTGCGGAACCTGCTCATCATGTTGATGCGCATCCTCGCCGTTCTGGCCCTATTGATCTTCCTCGCTCGGCCACTCGTCGGCGGCTGGATGGGCTGGGCGCTGGCCTCCGCACCGGACACAATCCTGCTGCTCGTCGACCGCTCCGCCAGCATGGACTCACGCATCGCCGGTGCGGACGAGTCACGCCGCGAGTACGCGCTCAGAATGCTCGCCGATGCCGCAGGGGAGTTCGAGCACGCTAGCCACCTTGTGCTGCTCGACAGCGCCACGCGACAGGCAAACGAACTCCCGAGCGCTGCTTCGCTGCTTGAATGGCCCGACACAAAGCCGACCGACACCGCCGCCGACCTCCCCGCCATGCTGCAAAGTGCTCTCGGCTGGCTGATCGAAAACAAGGCCGGCACCGCCGAGATTTGGATCGCGTCCGACCTGCAGGCAAGTAATTGGCAGCCGGATGATCCTCGCTGGGAAACCCTCATCACAGCGTTCGACTCGCTCCCTCAAAAAGTGCGTGTCCGCCTGCTCGCCACCACGCAGGAGTCGCCGCGCAATGCCTCGATCTCCATCGCGCAACTCTCCCGGCAACAGGCCTCCGGAAAAGGCGAAGTGCGTCTGACCGTCGATCTCAATCGCAGCCAGGCCAACGCCGGCACCGCCACGATCACTCGTACACTAAACGATGTCGCCACTGAACTCGAGGCCAAGGTCACCGGACAGTCCACCCGCTGGCGGCATCGCTTTACCGTCGGCGACCAAGCGGGCGGCTGGGGTAAACTCGAGCTTCCGGCCGATGGCAACCCGCGCGACAATATTACTTACTACCGTTACAGCGACGAGCACCCGCCGTCCTGCGTGGTTGTCACCGATAGTGAGCTTGGCCCGTTGTGGCAGGCAGCGGCATCGGTCGCCGGACAAGCCGGACGCACCCCGGCCAAGCGCTACGCGCCGGGCGACGTAACCCCGGCCGATCTACGCGACGCCACGCTCGTCGTTTGGCAGGCGCCTCTACCGGAGGGTGGAATGACCGACGCGCTTCGGCGATTCGCAAACGAAGGAGGCCGCGTTGTTTTCTTCCCACCGGGCCAACCATCGACGTCCCGTTTTGTAGGCTTGGGCTGGGGTGAAAAACAAACCAGCGGCGACGCCGATTTTGCCGTTGGCCGCTGGGACGAGGATCAAGGGCCGTTGGCCAATACCGATGAGGGGCTGCTGTTGCCGTTGGCTAAGCTCGGTATTCGGCAGCGGCAACAGGTCGTTGGCCAGGCGTCGGTGCTAGCAGCGTTCGACGATGCCCAGCCGCTGCTCGTCCGCCAAGCGATTGGCCAGGGAGAAGTTTATTTTTGCACCACCCTGCCATTGCTCGCCTGGTCGGAGATGGGCGATGGCTTGGTGGTCGTGCCGATGCTGCAACGCCTGCTCGCCGCCGGGAGCCGCAGACTGCAGCGCGACTCGGTCGCCGAGTGCGGCCAGGTCAGCGCGGGTGATTTGCAACTCGAGTGGACGTCGGCCGAGACTGGTCTGCGCGGCGACGTGCAAACGCAGGCCGGTGTTTACAAAAACGGCGACCGCTGGCTGCTGGTCAACCGGCCGGTCACCGAGAATGAGTTCGAACGCGTTGAGGACTCGGCGGTCGCCGGGTTGTTCGGATCGCTGCCGTTTCAACTGTTCCAGGCGCAGCGCGACGACACGGCTTTGCAGGGCGAAATCTGGCGACTATTCCTTTTCCTAATGCTGCTAGCTCTGCTGATAGAGGCGTGGCTCATCAAGCCAAGCTCAATGGCCGAAGTCGCGCCGCTCAAACCCCAAGCCGCCGCCGCATGAGTCACTGGTCGTTCGCAGATTCTTCAATCGTCATCCTCGCCGGGATAGTCGTGTTGGCACTGGCGGCGTGGCTTGGATGGAGCAACTGGCAGCGCAACGGCAGGCGCGGCAAAGTCGCGCTGCTCGAAGCGCTGCGATTCGTGGCGGTGGCGATGCTGACATTCACTCTGCTTCGCCCGGAGTTTGTTCAAGAAATTCAGCGTACCGATCCGCCGCAGGTCGCAATCCTCACCGACGCCTCGGGGAGCATGCAAACGCGCGACGTAGTCGGCACCAACAACATCGTAGCTCGCGGCGCCTGGATCGATTCGCAAAACAAGCGCGCGTTCTGGACGCCTCTCGAGGAGGCCGGCTCGAAAGTGCTGGTCGGTAAATTCTCCGCGCCGCCGGAACTTGGCGCGACGAACGCGCTTAGCCAAGCGCCGGAGATCGGCACCGACTTGAGCGGCGCGCTTGGCTCGGTCCTCGAGCAGCAGAGCAACCTCAAAGCGGTGCTGCTTTTGAGCGATGGCGACTGGAACCTTGGCTCGTCGCCGATCGGCATCTCCACACGCTACCGCGACCAGGGCATCCCGGTTTACAGCATCGTCACCGGGCAGGACGAATCGATCCCCGACCTCGCGATGGAGGAAGTCGCCGCACCGGCGTATGGCTTGTTCGGCGAGCAGATCGCCATCCCTTATACGGTACAGAGTCACTTGCCGCGCGACGTCGCTACCGAGATGCGCCTCATGCAGGGCACGGAGCAGTTGGCCACCAAGAAAATCACCCTCCCAGCGAACAGCCGGTTCCGCGACTCAATCATGTGGTACCCGCGCGAGGTCGGCGAGTTCGACCTGCGGCTGGAATTTCCGGTGGAGCCGGACGAAGGCCTGCGAGAAAACAACTCGGCGGCGTTTCACATCGCCGTGCGCGTGGTCAAGCTGAACGTGCTGGTTGTCGATTCGCAGCCGCGCTGGGAATACCGTTATCTGCGAAACGCCCTTGCACGCGATCCCAGCGTAGACCTGAGCTGCCTGTTGTTTCACCCAAATATCGGCACGGGCGGCGGGCGCGACTACCTCTCCTCTTTCCCCGGTTCCCGCGAAATGCTCTCGCGCTACGACGTGATTTTTCTCGGCGACGTCGGCGTAGGAAATAGGCAGTTGAGTGAGAAGGACGCCGGGCTGATCAAGGGCCTCGTCGAGCAGCAGGGCAGCGGGCTGGTCTTCATGCCTGGGCGTCTCGGCAATCACCTCTCGCTGATGGACAGCGAGTTGAAGGAACTGATGCCGGTCGTACTCGACGATGCCAAGCCCACTGGCGTCGGTCTGCAAAACGAGTCAGCACTCACGCTCTCGAATCGGGGACGCGGCCATCTGCTCACGCGGTTCGACGCCGACGAGATGGTGAACGAGCAGATCTGGAAAATGCTCCCCGGTTTTTACTGGTCAACAGCCGTGGCTAAGAGCCGGCCCGGCAGCGAAGTGCTCGCTGTGCACTCGGAGTTGCGAAACCAATGGGGGCGCATCCCGCTGCTCGCCATCCGTAGCGCCGGCCGCGGCAAGGTACTGTTCATGGGCACCGACAGCGCATGGCGTTGGCGGCGCGGCGTCGAGGACAAATTCCACTACAGGTTCTGGAGTCAGGTCGCCCGCTGGATGGCCCACAAGCGTCACCTCGCTGAGAAAGAAGGTATCCGGCTGAGCTTCACGCCGGAGAGTCCCAAGGTGGGCGACACTGTTTTCCTGCAGGCGACCGTGCTCGACGAGGCCGGGTTCCCGCTGGAGAATGGAAAAGTCAACGGCGCGATCGTCTCGCCCACCGGACGCGGCGAGCAACTCGAGTTGAGCGAAGTCGAGGGTGGCTGGGGAGTCTACAGCGCGGAGTTTTCGCCGCAGGAAGGCGGGCCGTTCGATATCGCCATCGACGCCCCCGAGCAGGATCGCGAATTGAAAACAAAGCTGACCGTGTCGCTGCCCAAGCGCGAGAAACTGGGCCGCCCTGTGAACCGCCCGATCCTTGACGAGATCGCTACGATCACAGGTGGCGAAAGTGCCGGCACCGACCAGCTGGGCGAGATCATCAAGAAAATCTCCATCCTCCCCGAGCCCAAGCCAGCCGAGATACGCACGCGCCTCTGGAGCAACCCGTGGTGGGGCGGCGCCATCCTCCTGCTACTCGTCGTGTACTGGACCGGCCGAAAACTCGCCGGCTTAGTTTAGGTTTGGGGAGCACACGTGCCCTAGTGTGAGCTTGGCCAAGCGAAGAATTCAAATCGCCCTCATAATTCCTTCCCTCGTACTCGGTCGGTATTCGATAACGAGGTACGAAGGACGATTACAGAAAGGGGGAGGTTAACCCTCTATTTCCTCGTCACCGGCTTCTTCGTCGGTGTCTTCGCTGATAACAGGGGCGATGGCTTGGAGCTGGTCTTTGCCGTGGAGGTTGATGAGCTTCACGCCCTGGGCATTGCGGCCGGTCATCCGAATGTGATCGACACCAGTGCGCACCATCTGGCCACCGACGGTGATGAGCATGATCTCGTCGTTCGATTTCACGGCCAACGCGCCACAGACCTCGCCGGTCTTGGCAGTGGTCTTCATGGTGATGATGCCTTTGCCGCCTCGTGTCTGCGTGCGGTACTCGTCGAACTCGGTTCGCTTGCCGACGCCGTTCTCGCCGGCCACAAGCAGTGTGGCGTCCTTGGTCGCGATGGCTGCTGCAACGAGGCGATCTTTTTTGCCCAAGCGAATGCCGCGCACGCCGGCGGCGGTGCGGCCCATCGAGCGGACGTTCTCCTCGTTGAACCGAATGCTTTTGCCGTCGCTGGTGATCAGCACGACCTCGTCGTGGCCGGTGGTCAGCTTGACGGTGATGAGCCGGTCGCCCTCATTGATGCCGATGGCATTGATGCCGGTGCGACGAACGTTGGCGTAGGCGCCCAGCGCGGTCTTTTTCACCGTGCCGCTCTCGGTGGCGAAGAAGAGGAAGTTCTCCTGCTGCCACGTGAGGTTTTCCTTATCCGGTCCCAGGTGGGACTCGACACGGATGAGCGCGGCGATTTTCTCACCGGACTGCAACTCGAGCAGGTTGGCGATGTTTCGCCCCTTGGCCGAGCGGCCCATGTCGGGGATCTCGTGCACGCGCCGGACGTACACACGGCCGGTAGTGGTAAAGAACATGAGGTAGTCATGCGTGCTGGCGGTGAAGAGGTGCTCGATGAAGTCCTCGGCCTCGCCCTGCACGACGGAGTCTTTGCGGGTGCCCATGCCAATGACGCCTTTGCCGCCCCGACGCTGGGCGCGGTAAGAGCTAACGTTGGTGCGCTTGACGAGGCCGTTATGCGTTAGGGTGATGATGACGCCTTCGTTAGCGATGAGGTCCTCAATCGCCATGTCGCCCTCGTCAGGGACGATGTCGGTCCGGCGCGGTGTGGCGTACTTTTCTTTAATCTCTATGATGCCTTCTTTGATAATGCTCAGCACGCGATCTTCGCGGGCGATGATGTCCATCAAATCCTCGATCTTGATGAGCAATTCGTCGTACTCGCCCTTGATTTTGTCCTGCTCAAGGCCGGTCAACTGGTACAAACGCAGGTCGAGAATGGAGTTCACCTGCACCTCACTGAGCAGATAAAAACCGCCCTTAATACGCTCTTCGTTGCGGATTTTGATGCCCCATTTTTTGAGCACTTTTTCCGGGAACTCGAATGCCAGCAGCTTAATCCGGGCTTCCTCGCGGTTGTTCGATTTGCGGATGATACGGATGAAATCGTCGAGGTTGGCTAAGGCGCAGAGGTAGCCCTCAAGCGTCTCGGCGCGGGCCTCGGCCTTGGCCAATTCGAAGCGCGTGCGGCGCAGGATGACTTCGCGGCGATGCTCAATGTAGGCATTGATCATCTCTTTAAGGTTCATCGTCTTAGGCCGACCGTGGTCGATCGCCAGAGAGTTGACGCTGAACGACGTGGCCAACTGCGTGAATTTGTACAGCTTGTTAATGACTACCTTGGGCACGGCGTCGCGCTTTAGCTCAACGACGACTCGCGTGTTTTCGTCCGACTCATCGCGCACGGCGGAGATATCAGTGATCGTTTTTTCATTGGCCAACGCCGCGATCTTTTGGACCAGCGTGGCGCGGTTGACCATGTACGGAATCTGCGTGATGACAATCTGCTCGCGGTTGCCTTTCATCTGCTCGACGCCGACGCGACCGCGCTGCTTGACGCTGCCCCTGCCAGTCTTGAAATAGTCGCGAATCGGGTCCAGTCCAACGGCGAGACAGCCGGTCGGGAAGTCCGGCCCCTTGATGTATTCCATCAGCCCTTCGATGCTGATATCCGGGTTGTCGATCTGCGCGCAGATACCATCAACAATTTCGCCGAGATTGTGCGGTGCGATACTTGTTGCCATGCCAACTGCAATGCCGGTGCCGCCGTTGACGAGTAGATTCGGGAACGCCGCCGGGAACACTGTCGGCTCCTCGCGGGTCTCGTCGTAGTTGGGCATCCAATCGACAGTATCCTTGTCCATGTCGATCATCAGTGCGTGGCCAAGGTGCGTAAGGCGCGCCTCGGTGTAACGCATGGCGGCCGGCGGGTCGCCCTCGACGGAGCCGAAGTTCCCCTGCCCGTCCACGAGTGTGCCGCGCATCGACCACGGCTGCGCCATGTTGACCAGTGTCGGGTAAATCGTCGCCTCGCCGTGCGGGTGATAGTTACCGCTCGTGTCGCCGCAGATCTTGGCGCACTTGCGGTAATGCCGCCCGGGCGAGAGGTTTAGGTCGTGCATCGCTAGCAGGATGCGGCGCTGCGACGGCTTGAGCCCATCCCGTGCATCTGGAAGCGCGCGCGAAATAATCACCGACATCGAGTAGTCGAGGAACGAG
>Ga0115011_10000853_pt1 | contig 23114 bp, 14 predicted proteins | sample TroAtlMetagenome_2_FD_88705 | JGI IMG/M metagenome (GOLD analysis project Ga0115011, IMG submission 88705) | Marine eukaryotic phytoplankton communities from Atlantic Ocean - Tropical Atlantic ANT8 Metagenome | ecosystem: Environmental > Aquatic > Marine > Oceanic | place: Tropical Atlantic...
GAGAAGGCGTCCACATAAAACCGACTGGTGCTGTAGCTGAGAATCAGCCGGTCCTTGGCCTGCGCGAGGAAGAACACGACCGGGTAGGGTGACTTGTTGACAGAGATCGGTTTGCTCCAGACCTTAGAGCCACTCTGTGAGTTGAGCGCGACGAGTCTCAGACTTGACCACAGGCTGCTCGAGTCGATGCGGCTGGTCGGCTCGTTTCGGAGGCTCGATGAATTCGACTCGACGAAGTACACCCGCCCACCGCCTATCGCGATCGTGGTGTTGATTATTTTGCCGCCACGGTACTCCCATTTTTTGCGGCCGGTCTGCTTTTCGATCGCAAACAAATTGTCGCTGCATACCTTAGCCGTGTCCTGCGTACCGGTGGAGTCGTACCAGTACGGCGTGCCCTTGAATTTCGTGTACTCCGAGCCGGGTTTGACGCTGCTGCCAAACAGCAGGCCGCCGTCGTTGGCGATGTAACCCCAGTTGGCCGTGTCGGCACTGATCACAGGGAAACTCCGGAGCAGTCGACCGTTCTGGCCGTCAAACCGGTAGGCGCGATCGCGCATCGCGACGAACAGAGACGAATCATCGGCGCACATATTACTGCCGTCTCGCGGCGTGTTGACTCGGCGCAGCTCATTCGGGAATTCGTAGTTCCAGAGAATCGTCCCGTTGAAGGCATCCTGTCCCCAGATGCGGTTGTCGCCCTGCACGTATAGGAAGCCGTTGTTGGTGAGCGGCGGCGGGTTGCGCCCCTGCCGGTCGATCATGCCGCGTGCGCCCGGTTTGCCGAACCACTGCAAAGCCATTTTGCCGCCGTTGACGATCTTGTCGCCGCTGTTGGCTGTCTGCGCGGCGCTGCCGTAGGTGTGCGACCATTCGCCAGCACCGTCGAGCGCCTTGCGCCGCGCAAGTAGCAGTTCTCCGCTAGCCTCGGCGGTCGTCTCCCTGGCCAGCGCCGAATCGGAGATGAGCTTAGCCAAGCCGCTTTGCGGCAGGCCACCCAGAGCGAGGACGCCGCCGCTTGGCCGGAGCACGCGCAGTAGCTCCGCGCGTTCGCCGGGCAGCTTGCCGTTATGCAGCAGCTCGCTCGACACGGCCAAGTTGAACATGTTGTCGGTATGCCCGAGCTTGGCCAAGGGCCGGTGCTGAATGGTGACCCGCGTGCCGTAAATGCGTGCTCGCCGCAGTGCCGACCGAGCGCGTGCCGCCTCGCCGGCATCTGCGGTCACACCGATCACGGTCAGTTCCGTGCGCTTGGCCAGCGCGAACGCCAGCCGTCCCTCGCCGCAGCCGTAGTCGATCGCGTAGCCCTTGCGGATGCCGGTGGCCTCGAGGATCGCTTCGGCGGCGGCACGGCTTTTGCGCATCCGCTCATCTTCCGCGTAAGGCGATTCGACGGAGGTGATGTCCGGGCGCGAATAGTTGAAATCGGATTCACCTGTTGCCGGTGCAAGCCACTGGGTCTGACCATCCTGCTCGACGCCGACCGAGTAATGATAAGCCGTTCCGGGTTGGATGCGGGGGATGACGGCCTCGTGCTGCCGTGTCTTCTTCGGCAGATTGATGCGGTTTTGTAGCGTCGGCGTCGTACCGTACGCGAGGCGCGTCGGCATCGGCTTGGCAGTTTCCCAGCGGACAACCGCCTCGCTTGGCGAGGCAAACGCGAGGAACGGCCCAGCGCTTAACTCGCGGTTGGTGAGGACAACCGGCGGTTTGGGACGAGCGGCATGCGTGCCCTTGAGACTGTTGTAGCGGGTGCGAACCTGTTGGCTCGAGAGCGCACGGTTGTATAGGCGTACCTCGGAGATGAATCCTTCAAGCGGATAAAATTCGTTGTCGTCGAGATAGCAGCCGATGACGAATGTGGCTGGCGAGTAGTCGATCGATCCGCGGCGGTTGCTATTGCTGCCTCGTTCGGTGCCATTGACATAAATGCGCATCCGAGAGCCGTTGTATGTGCCGACCACATGATACCAACGTCCGGTCTCGAACGAGGTCGAGGCGTTCAGGTAGGTGAGGTCGCCACCGGTGGCCAGCGCGAAGTTGAACTTGTCGTTGTTGTAGCCAAGCACCCAGCCTTTCTCGAAACTGCCATTATCCTGCAGACAGCCGACGATGCCGCCCCACTCGGCCGGTGAGTTCACGGCCACCCACGCCTCGGCGGTGAGATTGCCTGTTGGCAGCGTCTTGGCCTCGTCCTTGCCGGCCAACTCGATGTAGGTGTCCGTCCCGTCAAAGTACAGCGCCGGCGGGTTTTGAGATGGCACCATCCGGCCGTGCAGCAGGCCATCCTCGTTTCCGGCCAGGTCTTTCACCGTCGTGATGTCGATATTTTCCGGCGAGAGCATCCACTGGTTCACCGGACTTTGCGCAAACCCGGAAGCACAACCAAGCAGCAGCACAGCCGTAATAACGGATGCACCTGACATAGTTTTTGTGCGTCTTGTCATGTCAGGGACTCACGGCGTTGAGGCGATTCACGATGACGCCACGATAAAAAAAGTTCCGTCCGTCCGGTGTCTCGAGGAATGACTGTACTCTACCATCGCCTGGCATGTTCTCGAAACCGGGGAGAGTTTCCCATCGACCTTGGCTAAGCGCGGCGCGGCGTTGTAGCGTGTACTCGAGTCCGGTGAGAGTTGGGATTGAGAGCTTGGTTTTGCCACCCTCATCAGTGTCAATTTTAACGGCAAAAATCGAGCCGGGATTGGTCGGTTGCGTCCCGGCGGCGATCTCGTGTGCGTCATTCGCACCGTCGCGGTCGCTGTCTGCGAGCAACGGGTACGAGCCGTAAAACTTGGCCTCGTCAAGATCAACCAGTCCGTCGCCGTCGCTGTCGCGGTCGAGCCCCCAAGTCGAGAGGCTGAAGTCATCGAGATAACTGTTCGCACCCGCGAGCCGTTTGGCCCCGTGGAAGCGCGCCACCGAGTTGTCCTTGAAACCCAGTTTATCCAAGGTTGGTTTGCCGTCCACCCATATGTCAAACCGTTTGGCTTTGTAGTCGGTGCGGATGGTGAGTCGCATAAATCTGTCGTTCGGCAATTCCGCTACTGTGATGAAGTTGCCTCCGCCTGAGCCGTCGCCGTCTAGGGCAATGAGTTTCCCGTTGCGAAACAGCAGTAAACTGCTTGCGATGCCATCGGGGATTTGTCGCGCCTGGCTGATGCCTGGATCCTGAATAAACGCATCGACCCACAGCACTGGCTCGGGGTTTTCGAAAGTCATTTCAATGACGCAGTCGCCGGTGCGTACCGCTTGGCCGCCGTGTGCGACGCGACGGGTCTGCACCTCGGCGCTTCCCTTAGCCACGCGCCACGGGCCGGTCTGAGATGTGATCGCTCCCGGCAGGAAAGCCGCCGACTCGGTCGGCTCGAAGCCGGTCGAGTAAATCACTCCCAGTTTTTGCGGCCGGATGCTTCGCGTCTCTGTGGCAATTTCGCCGTCGGTGGTGCGCTGCACAAAAATAAACTCCTGCTCGACAAACACCGGCAGTGAATCAAGTCGAACCACGACCGAGCCGCTTGAGTTTGGTGTCAGCACTTGCGATTGCCACGCAGCTTCGCTACTGGCCTCGCGCCAGCGCAACTCGACCGCGCCCTTGGCCGGGTCGGCGATCGTGCCTTTGATTACGGCGTTATCCTCGCCAAGCACGACGACCGGCTTGCCGGCGAGCACTGGCGGCGTCTGCTCGCGCAGCATGAGGGCGTTTAGCTGACCGCCGCTGGGCGACTGGATGATCACCCTCAGGTCGCCGTCGTTGCCGCTCCGGATGAGTTCGTATCGGCAGATATCGCCGCGCGCTGCTCCATCGTTGCCGGCGGTTTGGATTTTTGTGGTCCGGAAAAATTGGCCGCTGATCGTGACGTGGCCCGGTGTTGCTGCGCTGCGATTCTCGAACGACGAGACATCCCACAATGTAAACGAAACCGGCTTAGCTTCGCCACCGGCCGGGGCGGTTGAGAACAACACTAACTCGTAGCGCTTGGCCGGGTCGAGTCCGGTCAGGTCGATGAAATGAACCTTGCCGGCGGGGAGTGCCGTGCCGCCGGAGCAGTTGACCTTGTTGGCGAACACGTCACCCGCGACGGTGTCGGCGGGGGCGTCCCCGCTGATTTGGGCCTGTCCAAGCGGTGAGCCGCTTATGGTGATTTTCAGCTGGATACCGCTTACCTGGTCGGTGACGAAGTCGATGAGTTTGCCGGTTTTTTCGACGGAGCCGGAGCCGGCTTTCAACTCGGCCGAAGTCACGCCAATGCGGGTGACAGAGTTGTCGTAGCGGCTCGGCGTACCAAAGTCGTTGTAAGCCATCCAACCAGCCCAGGCTGATTGGCCAAGCGCCAACGCACCGAGCAACAAGCATCGCTTGGCCAAGCGGATGATTTGTCGCAGTGGTCGATTCATTGGCTATTCGTCGACGTAGATATTTTTCACCTCGGTGCAGGCTTCCATCGCGGACATGCCTAGATCGCGGCCGAGGCCGCTCCGCTTGAAACCGCCAAAGGGTGCCTCGGTGTGCACACTCGAATGGGTATTGATGCTGATGACGCCGCTTTCGACACGCCGCGCCACCCGCAGCGCCTGGCTTAGGTCTCTCGACCAAATGGAGCCGCTCAGGCCGAAGCTGGTGTCGTTGACTTCTTGCAACATTTTGGTCTCATCGGTGAATGGTCGTAAGCAAACGACCGGCCCGAAAATTTCCTCGCACCACGCTCGGTCGTCTGTCTTGACGCCGGTGATCACGACGGGGTTCAGATAAAAACCGTGCTCGCCCTGCCGTTCACCACCAGTGAAGATGTTGCATCCCGCGTCTCTGGCCTCGGTGACGAATGATTCGGAGATTTCACGCTGCGCTGCGCTGACCATCGGGCCAAGTTGTGTTTCGTCGAGCGTCGGGTCGCCGACTTTTAGTGACTCGGTTGCGGCGACAAATTGGTTCACGAAATCGTCGAAGATCGGTTGCTCGATGAACATGCGGCTGCGGGCGCAACAGTCTTGGCCGGTGTTGGCGAAGACGCTCATCGGCGACTCGGTTGCGGCGCGTTGCCAGTCGGCATCAGCGAAGACGATATTCGGCGACTTGCCTCCCAGCTCTAGAGACACTCGCTTGATGTCGTCCGCGGCAAGTTTCATGATTTTTGAGCCGACCTCGGTCGAGCCGGTGAAGCCGATTTTGCGGACGAGCGGGTGGGTAGCCAGCGCGTTTCCGGCTTCCGATCCGGCACCGGGTAACACCTGTAGCACGCCGTCCGGCAGACCGGCTTCCTGCGCCAGTTGGCCGAGCAACAGCGCGGTCAGCGGCGTGAGCGACGCTGGCTTGAGGACGACCGAGTTGCCGGCGGCGAGCGCGGGGGCGACTTTCCAGCAGGCGATGAGGAACGGAAAATTCCACGGGGTGATTGCGGCGATGACGCCCATCGGCTGGCGCAGCGTGAAGTTGAATCCGCCGCGCGCCACGGGGATCGTCTGGCCGCATAAATGCCCGATGGATCCGGCGTAATACTCGAAGACCTTTGCCCCGGCGTCGGCCTCCCAACGGGCGTCGCCGATTGGTTTGCCGACGTTGCGCGTCTCGAGTTGGGCGATGGACTCGACATTGTCGCGGATGCGCTTGGCCAAGCCGTGAAGCAACTCGGCGCGCTGGCCCGGAGGCATGTCGCGCCAGCCGGACTCGAACGCTGTCTGGGCCGCCTCGACCGCCTGGCCGATCTCGTCGGTAGTGGCAGAACTGACCTCGGCGAACGTCTCCTCTGTCGCTGGGTTGACGATGGCCAAGCGCCGGTCTCCGGAGCCGTCATGCCATTGGCCGTCGATTAAGAGTTGGGTAGGAAAATTGCTCACAGTGCTTTCAGGAAAAGTTCCTTCAAATCCTCGCGCGTGACCGGCACGGGATTGGTTTGGTGGCAGGGATCGACCCACGCCTGGTCGGCCAACGCCTCGATGTGTTGCTCCTCCACGCCGACGTCCTCGAGCGACGGCGGCATACCGCAGTGTTTGATGAAGTCGTCGATGAATTGAATGGTTTGCCTGTCGGCCTCGGCGTCGCTGCACGAGACGACGTCCAGTTCGCAGGCCAGGCCGATGCGCCGATAAACACCCGGTTTGCGTTTGGCATTGAAACGCATGACATGTGGCAGGCAGATGGCATTGGCCGTGCCGTGGTGCGCACCGCAAATCGCCGAGAGCGGATGCGCCAGCGAGTGCGTTGCGCCGAGGTCTTTTTGAAATGCCACGCCGCCCATCGCAGCGGCGACGAGCATCTGACCGCGGGCGTCGATATCCGATCCGTCGGCGACGGCGGTCGGCAGCGCGTGGATGATGAGCGTGATGCCCTCGAGCGCGATACCGTCGCACAGCGGTTGAAACACCGGCGAGGTGTACGACTCGATGCAGTGGGTGAGTGCGTCCAGGCCGGTAGCGGCCGTCAGGCCCGGCGGCAGACCAGTGGTCAACTCGGGGTCGAGGAAAATGCACTTGGCCAAGAGCTCCGGATGAAAAAACATACCCTTGCTGCCGGCGCCATTGGGCGTCACCACGCCGCTGCGGCCGACCTCGCTGCCGGTGCCGGCGGTGGTGGGGATGGCAATGAACGGCAGCAGGCCGCTCCAGTCGGCTTCCCAGTCGTAGTCAGCGAGCTTGAGCTGCGGCTGCTTGATGAGGATGCGGCAGACCTTGGCGGCGTCGAGCGCGCTGCCGCCGCCGAGGCCGACGACGCCGTCGCAGCCCTTGGCCAAGGCCAGCTCAGCCGCGCCCCGGGTGTTCGCCTCTGTGGGATTGGGTTGCACGTCGGAGTGCAAAAACCAGTCTCGATCTGGTTCGCCGGGGAGCAGGGCGCCTGCGATTTTTTTGAAGGCGTCGGTGGCCAGTAGGCCGGAATCGGTCACGACCAGCGGTCGTTGGATGCCGAGTGTGACCAGCGTTTCGTTGAGTTGCGAGATGACGCCTGGTCCGACCCGTGTGTCTGTCGGGAAGTTAAATGAGGTTGTGTCCATTCAAGTTATTTCAGCTCGCTGCACTCGGTCAGAGCCAGCAGCGCAAATACCGTTCCGGCATGGCTGATGTAGTGCCTACCATCCTTGTAGGGCGAGCGGGTGAACCATCGGCCGCTTTCGCGTTGGTTCGTCTTGAGCCAGCCGATCCCACGGCGAATTGCTGGGTGAATCGCCGGCAGGCCGGATTGCCGCAGGGCAAAAATCACAAAGCCGGTTCCGTAGCCGTCGCCCCGGTCTAGGGTTTGAGCGGAACCATCCTTGCGTTTCCAGTCACCCAGCGCAGCGGTAGCCCAGCCGCCGTCGGGCAACTGTAGGTCAAGCAGTTCTTTTTGCCAACGTTGCCGGTCGTTTCCCCCCACCCATTCCGGCAACTCGCTGCCAAGCCAGAGCATCATGGCCTTGTGGTGCGGCAGCCGTGGTGGATGGTTTTTGAGATAGCCCCGGAGCTTGGCCAAGCCGGCGGCGGCTTGGCTGGTTTGCGCGTAGTCGCCCGGTGCCTTGGCGGCGGCAATGGCGGCGATGGTGACGCCGTAGTGGTCGTCCGATTCGAACGGTCCCCAGCCACACTTGAGCCAGTCCCATGAGCCGTCGGAGCGTTGAAGTTTCCATGCCTCGTCGAAGGCGGTCCTGGTGGTTTCGCTGAGTTTACCTCTGGCCGCGTCGTCCATGGCGAGTGAAGAGGCGGTGGCGACGATGCCTTCCGAATCCGGTTTCTTCTTCGCCCAGTCGTCGACATATTGCTCGAAAAATTTGCGGACGGAAATATGCGGTGCGGGATCGGCTTTCAACCGGGCGCGCGCCATGAGGTAGGCGGCGTTGGTGTGGCAGGTGACGCACTTGCGGGAGCGCTGCCAGTGGAGCGAGGCTCGGTCGATAAAGTCCACCGCCTTGGCCATGGACATCTGCTTGGCCAAGGGTTCGGTGGGAGAGTTGGGTGCTGGAGCCGTGAGTTTGGCCACGGGCTCCTCAGCGGAGACGGAGGTGGCGATGGCCAGCAGTGATGACAGCAGGATTGGTAGATGTCGGTTCAAATGAATCCTTCAACGGTTCGGCATGCAGATTTCGGGGATTTTCCCTTGGGCGTCCTTGGTGCGAAGCGTCGCCATGATTTTCGCCGCCTCGTCGGTGTTCATGGTGTACCACTGCGGAGAATCCGCTCGGCGGACGAACTGGTGAAATTTTCTTTGGGAACGATCGACGATATTGGGCACGGTTTGGCCGGCTGCCTTGGCCTTGCTGGCGGCTTCCATGTGATGTTTTAACTGCGGCGACCATTTTTCGAGATAGGCGATTCGATGCGCGGACTCATCGCTGCTTTTGCCCTTGGGCGCGATGACGATGGCGCGGACGCCGTCGAGTTGGTTGTCATTGATGCCCTTGATGGGGGGGGTGGAACCGGCCGGTGCGGTGAAGAGTTCCTGTTCGCTCTCGTCGTAAAAGTACTCCAGCGCCACGCGCTCGGACGGGCCAAACAGGACAAAAAAAAGGATAGCCAGCCCGAACAACACGCCGGCGAAAGTGAGCTGTTTTTTTTCGGAAGGCTGCAGCGGCATGGCGTCAGTGGGGGCTTTGTGGGGCGGACCACCAGCAGGCCGACTCGTCGCACGGGATGAGATTGGGATCGAGAGTCTCGGCCCGGCCGTCGCCGAACACATAGTTGGATCTGCCGGCGTGTCGCATCGCACCAGGATCGTTTTGGATGAAGCGGTTGTAGCCGGCGGAGTTGGCATTGCCTATATCCTTCCAGATCCACCACGCGTCGTTGGGCCAGCCACCGAGATTGCTGTTGCCGTCGCCGAGCAGGATCAACTCGGAGGCCGACTCGACCATGCCCCATTTGCAGAGGTTGTTCTCGTAACCGGCAGGCCGGCCGAACGGCGGCTGGGCACCGCCCCTGACCCAGTGGACGTTCACCGCGCCGATGCCGCTGGCGATGCCGATCTCGCCGACACGAAATTGGCCGACGACAGCCGGGTTGCCCTGGTGATACACATCGCCCTTTTTGCCCTTGGCATTCTCGGTGGGACAGTCGTAACTCGACTTGCTGCCGCCGATGAACATCTCTTTGTCACGATCCCAGCTCGCGCCGAGATACTTGAAAAGGTAGGGGCGCCAGCTCGACTCGGCGCCGTTGCTAAGCCGCTCCTGGATCGGGTTGAGCCAGTCTTCGTTGTCGCCCGAGTAAAGCTGCACGGCGAGGCCAAGCTGCTTGTGGTTGTTGAGACAGCTGATCTTGTGGGCCATGCCTTTTGCCTTGGCCAGGGCGGGCAGGAGCAACGAGGCGAGGATCGCGATGATGGCAATGACCACTAGCAGTTCGATCAGGGTGAATCCCCGTCGTTGCCAGTGCTCGGATGATTGAGTTGTTCTCATGGTACGCTAGGCCGAGCGGCTTGTGCTAGTCGCGGATCAGACGATAGTACGATTCCGACTGGTCGGCAACCTCCTTGGCGGACGATTCTCCCCCGGTGTCTGGCACGTCTGTCCAGTTCGGGTTGGCTAAATTGGAGGCTTTTTGCAGGCGAACACCCGCCGCGCCCTGCCAGCTGATTGTGACAACACCGCCGTCCGCCGAGATGCTGTCGACCGCCGGGGTGGTGGTGGGCGTTTCCTCAATGCTATAGAGGCCGAAGTTGTCGACGGCCCAGTACCAGCTCCAGGTGCCGTTCATGGCAAATCGTATGCGCACCTTGGACTGACTATCGGCTTCGGGCAGGAGGTGCAGTTCGTAACGCTTGGACTCTGTCTGGCTGTCGTCGTCACGCCCACTGATGTACGGCGCGAGCGACGCATCTATGTCCGCTTCGATGAAAGCCCCGTAGCTGCCGCCGATCGGCTCGTCCAGTAGTTCCATATCCCACCAGTCGTCCTCATCTTGATAAAGGAGGTTGTCGACCAGGGCGACATCACCCTGCGGATTTTCAAAGGTTGCCACCGCATTCACTGTGCCGTCGTCACCGGCGACGATGTCGAATTTGTCGAGCATATAGATCACCGGCAACCAGGTCTCTCCGCCGTCGATCGAGTACTCGACGTTGGCCGAGTTGTCTTGGTTTTGGCAGTAATGACTGTAAAACCCAAGGTGCACATTGGCGTGCTGGCTAAGGTCGAAATCCTTCGTCTCGAGCACGCTCATGAAATGGGTGCTGCGCAGGGAGGAATCGGCGATTAAGAAATTGCCATCGGGGAACTGGGCTGTGCCATTGACGAATACCGGGGGATTTGGCGCTTCTGATTTTTCAGCCCAGTAGGGGCTACTCTTCCAGCGGTCCAGTGATACGGATGTCCAGCCGGCGTAGGTTATCGAGGTCCAGTCATCCGGATCCTCATCCAAGATGATCTCGTCGGCCTCGTTGACGTAGCTCTTCACAGACCAGCCCTCCGGCAGGGCGAATTCATCGAGGCCATCAAATGACTCGAAGGCGATCGGCTCTGACAGACTGTGGCTGACGAAGTTGCCTACGGTGAAACTTCCCTCGTAGGTCCCCTCCCGTTTGTCAGCGGAGTCCTCCGTAAAAGTGAGCTTGAAGCTGTTTTGCGAGAGCGGCTCCAAAAGCTCGATCACCTGGTAGGTGACCTGATGGCCATCCTCCGCGCCGATCTTGGTTTCCGACACGGTGATCCCCTCGGCGGTGGCTCCGTTGAACTCCAGCTTGACCGAACCCGGATCCAGCTTGGCCTCGCCATTCTTGATGACAAACGTCATCAGTGGCATCGGGTTGGCTCCCTGGCTTCCGGCGGCCGGGCTGGCCTCGACGACCTCCGGCATCGAGCTTGGCGCGATGCTGTAGAGGCCGAAATTATCGATGCCCCAGTACCAGCTATAGGTGCCGCTCTTGGCCAAGCGGAAGCGAACCGTTTTTTTGCCATCCGCCTCGGGCAGCCGGAACAGCTCGTACCGCTTTGACTCGGTCTGGTTGTCGTCGATCCGGCCGCTGATGTAGGGAGCCAGGTCCTCGGAAATTTCTGCGCCGATGTACGCGCCATAATAGCCGCCGACCTCCTCGAACGTGTCCGGGTGATAACCAATGGCAATGTCGCCGTGTTCGTTCTCCAGTGTGGCAATCGCATCCACGTTTCCGTCGTCATCCTTGACGATGTCGTCGCGGTCGATCATGTAAACCACCGGCAGCCAGGTTTCTCCCTCGTCGATGGAGTACTCGACGGATCCGGAGCTGTCCTGATTTTGAGCATAATGGCTGTAGTATCCGAGGTGCACGTCATTGTGTTGACTCAGGTCGTAATCGTTCGTGTAAAGGAACGTGAGAAATTGTCCGTCGCGCGAGGCAGAGTCCGCGACGAGCGCTTTGCCCTCGAGCGCCTGCCGTGATCCGTTCACGAAAACAGGCGGGGCTGGCCGAACCGCTTTCTGCGCCGCGCTGCCACTCTTGCTCCAGCGGCTCATCGCGACATTCACCCAGCCCTCGTAATAGGCCGAGGTGAAGTCGTCCGGCTCCAGTTCGATGTTGAGTTCCTGAGACAGGTTGACCCCTTCCCAGCCGTCCGGCAGCTCGAACTCCTCGACCCCGTCAAACTTCTCAAAGTAAATCGGCTCGGGCATCTCGAGTTGCAAATAGTTGGCAACGTCAAACTCCACCTCCACCGCCCCGGCGGTGATGGGGTCGCCGTCGTCAGTAAACTCCAGGTTGAACTTATGGCTGGAGCCGGCCTCGAACAATCCCTCCCCAACAAAAGCAACCGTGTTGAACCCGTCATCGTCGGCGGTGATTTCCACCTTAACGACTGTGCCGTCCAGACTCAGCTTCACGCTATCATGGTTCAGTACTGTGCTTCCGTTGCGGATGACCGCCGTGAAGCCCACCTCAGGATCGGCGTATTTGGCATCCGCTTCCGGCGCGGTGGAAACCACCTGCGGAGTATCCGGTGCAGCCTCTTGCACCTTGAACAATGACTCGGCCAAAATTATGTAGCCGTCGTTCTCGAAAAACACAGCCTTGTAATCTCCCTCATCCGCCATGCCGCCGGCAAAGGTGATCGTGCCGGATTCGATTCCCTCGCTGCTGGCCGTAGTTCCATCCACGTAAAACCAAGCCAGACTACCTACATCGCCGGGGGTCATGTCCACCTTGTAAAGCCCCACCCAGTCCTTCGGGTTGCCGGGGCCGACAATGAAATCCACCGTGATCGCCTCTCCCGGCGTATAGGAGGATTTGTCCGTTTTAACGCCGGGACCGATATCGCCGACTGTGAAGATCGCCTTGGCCAGCACGGTGTAACTGTCGTTCTCAAAAAACCGTGCCTCGTAGATTCCCTCGTCGGCCATCCCGTCGGGGAAGGTCAAGTCGCCCTCGGTGAGACCATCGCCACTCGTCGTGGTGCCGTTGACGTAGAACCACGCGAGCGAGCCGACATCGCCCGCGACCATGTCCTGCTTGTACAGGCCCACCCAGTCCTTGGGGTTGCCCGGGCCATCGCTGAACGTGACGATAATTTCCTCTTCCTCAGTGTAGTTAACATAATCTGTGCTGACTTCTTGCCCAAGAGCAGCCGAGGATTGTGCAGCCACGATTCCAGCCACGAAGAGCCATTTGATTTTCAGTTGCTTGTTCATTAGTCGGTGATTTTGGTATTTGATGGGTCTAAAGTTTGTTTATTATACAAAAGATTCTCAGGTACCGGAAAGATAGCAGAAATAGCCTTTTTTAGCCTCAAAAAACGATTTCATCAAATCACTGCGCCGCCAAGTGGTGTCTAAGCGCTTCCAAGCCGCCATTATTTGTTTAAATGAAGTTAAAACTTGCGAATCAAATTAGTCACTGTTATTTATGTCCAAGCATGTCCAAGCATTCGGCAGCAGATTGGATTGGAACTAGTGAGAGGTCCGCTGATCAGCGACTGGAGCCAGCGTATTGGCGCACCCGAGTTTTCCGCAACAGCTATGTCCGCGCCGGCAAATTGCACCGGGTGCGCGGCTGGTCGGCCAAGGTTCAGTATCAGGGTGTGCGCCGGACGATCTCGCTTGGCGCAGTGGATCAGGATGTGGCTGCGGCCAAGGCGGCAAGCCTGTTTACTCTGATTCAGCAGCACGGCTGGCCGGCGCTTGACCAAGGCGCCCGGCCAAGTGTGACGGTCATGTCGGGCGAGGCCGATCCGCGCGAGTCGGTAGATTACTGGCGGTTGCGCTTAGTGGAGCGTAAATACCGGGCCAAGCCTGACGCCAAGCCGGAATTCTCCTGCCGCATCGAACACGACGGCGCGGGCTGCTATTTCCCGCTGGGGACCCTCAACGAGGCGAATGCCGCTCAGGAGTCGCTTGCCATCTTCAATTGCGTCACTGGCGAAGGCTGGGAGTCTGCTGCTGCGCGGCATCGGCGTGAACTGACGTTGGCCTTGTTTTGGTCCGCCAGCCCATTTTGCTGCACGTACACGACGATTCACACCCGCCTCGGCAGAGCCAGAAGCTTGGCCAAGCGGGGCGCGGCGGCGGCTGTTTCGGTGAACGTATTCGTGGTGGAACAGGACGGGACGGTGGCGGCGAGCCTGCGTGAGCTGACTAGCCAAGCGTCAGGTTTTGTTTGTCGGGGGTCGGTTCCGGACATCGCATCGCTGCGCGAGCTTGGCCAAGTGGACGAGCCGGGGTTGCTGCTGGTCAACCGGGGTTTGCCGGGGTTTTCTGGCGAGGAACTGGACTCCTGTTTCAAGCAGCGGTTCCCGGGCTGCCCGGTGTTGACATTCTCGACGTTCGAGGACAGTGAGCAGTTGTTCAACTCCACTGCTGGTAGTCACTACGGGTATTATCTGCATCGTACACCACCGGGGCAGGTGCTGCATTTGCTCGAGGAGAACATCCCTTCCGCCAAGCGTGTACTGCGACTGGATCCCGTTTCGCTGTCGCGATGGGTGCGGCATTATTTCAAGAAGCAGGTCGATTTTTTGGTGGGCGATCCGGGGGAGGATACACTCCCGCATCTGACCCCCCGCGAGCATCAGGTCATGAACCACCTCTGCCGGGGCGCGCTGGACAAGGAAATCGCCGAGTGGCTCCAAATTAGCGCCTGGACGGTACACAATCATCTCAAGAACATTTACGAGAAACTGAGCGTCCAAAACCGCACCGAGGCCGTCATGGAGTATCTGCAAAAATAACGCCATGACCCGTGCTGGCCAAAATTGGTTATACTGCCGCGCAGGCAAAACGGACACCTTCGCTTGTCTCGCTGTTGCGGGCATTTTGGTCGATGAGTTCCATGACGTTTGAATCCCAGTCGCTTGACCCGATCGTAGCAGCTGCCCGGGCGTGCCCGGATTGGAGGAGCTTGCCGAGCAAGTTTTTCTCGTCGGACGATTTTTTTCATGCGGACCTTGATCGGGTTTGGCGCCGGGGCTGGCTGTTCGTGGGTCACGATTGTGAGATCCCGAAACCTGGAGACTATTTTACCTTTAGCATAGGCACCGACCCGCTGCTCGTGATCCGCGGCGACGACGGCGAGGTGAGGGCCTTTCACAACGTCTGCCGCCATCGCGGCACGCTGCTCTGCCATAAGCCAAGCGGCACGGCGCGGCAATTGGTCTGCTCTTATCACCAGTGGGTCTACAGCAAAGACGGTAGGTTGTTGTCGTGCCGTGGCATGCAGGACGGGCTGGACACCGGGGCGCTTGGCTTGTCGCCCGTGGCCACCGAGAACCTGTGCGGCTTTATTTTTGTGAACCTAGCCAAGCGGCCGGACAACTTCGGCCCCGCGCGGGCATTAATCGAACCGATGCTTCGGCCGCAGGGTTGCGACCGCGCTAAGGTGGCCAAGGCGGTCAACTACACCGTCAACGCCAACTGGAAACTTGTCTGGGAAAACAACCGAGAGTGCTATCACTGCAATCTCAACCACCCCCAGTACATCAAAGCCAACTACGATCATTACAACACCGACGACACCTCGCCGGAGCTGATGGCCAAAATCGCCGACAAGTCCAAACAAAGCGAGAAGGGGTGGGGTCAGCAGGGTCTGGCCATCACCCACCAGAGTAGTGGCATGGCGCCGTTCCCGAATAACGGGGATGATGGCTGGTTCTCCATCAACCGCACGCCGTTGGCCGACGGCTATGTCAGCGAGACGATGGACGGCCAGCAGGTTGCCCCGCTGATGGGCGACTACACCGACAACACCTTCGGCACGCTCCGGCTTCGCACTGTGCCCAACATGTGGTGCCATGCCAGTTGCGACCACGTCGTGAGCACCCGGTTGCTGCCGGTCGACAAGTCCACCACGGAGGTACGGGTATTTTGGCTCGTCGACGAAAACGCCAAAGAGGGTAAGGATTACCAACTCGAAAAAGTGATGCCCTTTTGGCAGCTCACCTCCGAGCAGGACTGGACGCTGTGCGAGGCCGCGCAGTTGGGCGTGCAGTCCAGCGGCTACCGGCCGGGGCCGTATTCCACCCACAAGGAATACAACGTTGAGCGCTTCGTCCGCTGGTATTTGAATCAACTAAAAAAAGGGACTGAATAATTTTTGATGAACATCTTTGCATGTATCAAGCAGGTGCCGGATACCACGACGCGGATCAAGCTGCGTGGCGATGGCAATGGAATCGACGAGGCGGATATCCAATGGATAATCTCACCGCACGACGAACTGGCAATCGAGGAGGCGCTGCGGTTGCGCGAGCAGCAACCGGACTCGACCGTCACCGTGCTCTCGGCTGGCCCCGAGCGGGTGACTGACTCGCTACGAATGGCTCTCGCCATGGGAGCCGACTCGGCCATGCGACTCGACCTCCCTGGTGATGCTGACTCATCGATGAACGCCCGCGCCCTCGCCGCCGCCATCGGCAAACTTGGCTCGGCGGATATCGTGTTCACAGGCAAGGAGGCGATCGACGATGGCGCGGCGGCGGTTGGCCAGGTGCTCGCTGTGTTACTCGACATGCCGTGTGTCACGGTGGTCAACGGCATCAATTACGCCGATGGCGCTATCACCTGCCGTCGCGATGTTGGCGGCGGCAGCATCGCAGTCATTGAGACTCAGCTCCCGGCAGTCGTCGCCGCACAGGTCGGCCTCAACGAGCCGCGCTACGCCACCGCCCTCAACATCATCCGGGCCAAGAAAAAACCGGTCGACACATTGACCGCAGACGAGCTGGGCGTCACTGAGGCCAACCGCAAAACACGGCTCAAAAACTTCGAGTTGCCGCCGCCCAAGCAGCCGTGCCAAATTATCGAGGGCGCTCCTGCCGATCAAGCGAAGGAATTGATTCACGTACTTACCTCGGAAATCCAAGCCATCTGAGCGAAGAAATTGACATGAAAGTTTTAATCATTGCTGAACATAAAAACGGACAACTCAGCGAAGCCACGCGGGAGTTGTTTGGCCTGTCGCTTGGCCAGGCAGAGGTTCACGCCGTTGCTGTTGGGGAGAATCTCAAGCTGCTCGCCGGGCCACTTGGCCAACTTGGCGCGGCCAAGGTGCATCTCATCGGCGACCCGGCCTTGGCCAGTTACACCGGCGAGTCGCTCGGCCAGGCGCTTGGTCAATTCATCCCGCAACTCGCCCCCGATGTGGTGCTCGCCGCGCACACGCCACAGGGTAAGGATTTTGCCCCGCGCCTCGCCACTTCACTCGATGCCGCCTTGGCCACCGATTGCATTCAATTGAGCCTCGCCGGCGCCCAGGTGACCGCGCGACGCCCGGTTTACGCGGGCAAAGCCACGGCCGAAGTTGAGTTTACCGATGACAGTCTGAAGGTGATCACCGTCCGGCCGCGCACGGTCAAGCCGCCCGAGCCGGATGCCACCCGCAGTGCCGAGGTTGCCGAGGTTGCCGTTCAGTTGCCGGGACAAAAAACGGCACTCAAGGAAATCATCGCCAGCGAAAACGTGCGACCGGATGTTACCGAGGCGGCAATTATCGTGACCGGCGGCCGCTCGTTGGGTAGCGCGGAAAACTTCAGTATCATCGAGGATTTCGCCGATAGCATCGGCGCGGCGGTCGGTTCGTCGCGTGCGGCGGTCGATGCCGGTTACCGGCCGTATCGTGATCAGGTCGGCCAGACTGGCAAGGTGGTGTCGCCGCAGGTTTACATTGCGTGTGGTGTCAGCGGCGCAATCCAGCACTTGGCCGGCATGCGCACTTCGAAGCACATCGTCGCCATTAACACAGACCCCGAAGCGCCGATTTTCCAGTTGGCCGATTACGGCATCGTCGGTGATCTGTTCGAGGTTGTGCCTCAACTCACCGAGGCGGCGAAAAACCGGAACGGAAGTTGACGATATGGACAAGCTTGGAGACGCGGAGATTGTAGTGATTGGCGGCGGGGGCGTCGGTTGCGGCGTGGTGCACAGCCTCTGCCAGGCCGGCAAAACCGACGTCCTGTTGCTTGAAAAAAACGAAACGCTCGCCTCAGAGACGACCTCGCAGGCGGCCGGGCTGGTTGGCCAAGTGCGCACCAGCGTCGATCGTGTCAAGTTGGCGATGTGGTCGGTCAAGACCTTCTCCGAGATGGAGGCGGAGCCGGAGGCCAAGCCGGGTTGGCGACAAGTCGGATCGCTGCGTGTGGCGTTGACTGACGAGCGCATGGCGGAGTTTGAGCAGATGAAAACCACCGCCGACAAGGCCGGCCTCGAGACGGCGTTTATCAGCAATGACGAAGCCAAGGCCAAGTGGCCGATGTTCGATTTTTCCCCTGCCAAGACGGTGCTGTGGTGCCCGAGCGACGGCTATCTGCAACCCAACGATCTCGCGATGGCCTATGCCCATCGCGCCCGCCAAAAGGGCGCACATCTGGCTACCGGTGTTACGGTCAAAGGTATCCGAATGGAGAACGGCCGTGTCACCGGTGTTGACACGAGCCAGGGCGCAATTGCCTGCGACACAGTCATCAACGCCGCCGGCGCGCACGCGTGGCATGTTTCGAAAATGGCAGGCCTCGAATTGCCTATTTTCCCAGTACGGCACGAATATTTTGTGAGCGTCGATGCTAAAGGCATGAAGCCGGAACTACCGGTGATGCGCGTGCCGGATGCTTCGCTTTATCTGCGCGCCGAGATCAACGGCCTACTGCTCGGCGGCTGGGAGCCGGAGTCGCTGTCGCTCGCGCCAGATGATTTTGAGAATGGCCAGACGCCACCGCGCATCGAGGAGGATTGGGATGTGATGGGCTGGTTTATCGAGCAGATCGCGCCGCTCTACGGCAAGGCCGCCGACCTGGGTGTGCGCAGCATTTTCAAGGGCTGGCCGACGTTCGTGCCGGATGGAAAATTCATCATCGGCGAGAGCCGCCGCCTCAAAGGCTTTGTAATGGCCGGCGGCTGCAACGCGCACGGCGTGAGTGGCTCGGCCGGCATCGGCCGGCACGTAGTGGAGTCGATGCTAGAGCCTTTGCCTTCGGACTACGTGCGAAGCCTCAGCCCAGATCGGTTTCTCGACAACGAGTGGAACTCAGCTAAGGCGCAAGCCAAGGCCAAGCGAATTTACGAAACCTACTATGGCCTCGGACACTGATCAAGCGGTTCAACTGCCACCACGCGCGAGGGTTGTAATTATCGGCGGAGGTGTCGTCGGATGCAGTGTGGCCTATCACCTTACGAGGCTTGGCTGGAAGGACGTCGTCGTGCTCGAGCGCAAGACGCTGACCGGTGGCTCGACGTTTCACGCTGCCGGCTTGGTGGGCCAGTTGCGCAGCTCGGCCAGCATCACGCAACTGCTAAAATACAGCGTCGATCTTTACGGCAAACTCGAGTCGGAAACCGGCCAGGCGACCGGATGGAAAGCCAATGGTGGCTTGCGCTTGGCTTGCAACAACGAGCGTCTGGCCGAGATCAAGCGGCAGGCGACATCGGCGCACAGCTTCGGGCTGGAAATGCATTTGCTATCGCCAAGTGAAGCGAAGGAACTTTGGCCGATGATGGATGTTTCGGATTTGGTTGGAGCGGCTTTTTTGCCTACCGATGGGCAGGCGAGTCCGTCCGATTTGTGCCAAGCCTTGGCTAAGGGCGCGAAGATGGAAGGCGCACAAATCATCGAGGGCTGCCGCGTGACCGGCTTCGACATTCGCGATGGCCGAGTCGCTGGCGTGCAGACAGAATTGGGTGATATCGAGTGCGAAATTGCCGTCAACTGCTGCGGCATTTGGGCACGCGAATGCGGCCGTTTGGCCAACGTCTCTGTGCCGGTGCAAGCCATGCAGCACCAGTATCTTATTACCGAGCCAATCGAGGGCGTAACCGCCGATTTGCCGACGCTTAGGGATCCGGACCGGCTTTGCTATTTCAAGGAGGAAGTCGGCGGTTTCGCGATGGGCGGCTACGAGTTGGAGCCCATGTCGTGGACGCCGCCGGACGGCATCCCGCGAGACTTCCATTTTCAATTGCTTGAAAGCGACTGGGATCAGTTCGAGGGGTTGTTTCTGCAGGCCGTTGGTCGCGTGCCAGAGCTGGAAAATGCCGGTATCCGCCAACTCATCAACGGGCCGGAAGCCTTCACGCCGGATGGCAGTTTCATTCTTGGCGAGTCGCCGGAAGTGCGCGGCTTTTTTGTTGGTGCTGGCTTCAACGCGTACGGCATCGCGGCCAATGGCGGTGCCGGGCGAGCGTTGGCGGAGTGGATTGTCGGCGGCGAGCCGTCGATGGATTTGTGGCCGGTGGATATCCGGCGTTTCGGCGAGTATCACCGTGACACGAAGTTCCTCATCGAGCGCACGATCGAGGCCACCGGCAAGCATTACACCATGGCTTGGCCAAGCGAGGAACACGAGTCTGGCCGGCCGCTGAAGATGTCACCACTTTACGAGCGACTTAAGTCAGGTGGCGGCTGTTTCGGTAGCAAGTTCGGGTGGGAGCGGCCGAACTGGTTCGCGCCGGACGGTGTCAAGCCGATGGACGAGCCAAGCTACGGCCGCGCGAACTGGTTCGAACACGTGGCGAGCGAACATCGGCATACGCGGGAGGCGGTGTCGCTCTTCGACGAGTCGTCGTTCGCCAAATATCTACTCGCTGGCCCGGGAGCTGAGAAGGCGCTGTCGTGGATCTGCGCCAACGATATCGCCGTTCCACCGGGCCGCTTGGTTTACACGCAGCTTTGCAACCAATGCGGAGGCATCGAGGCTGACCTTACCGTTTGTCGTCTGGACGCAGATCAATTTTACATCGTTACTGGCACCGGCTCGGCTACGCGTGATTTCAACTGGATCGAACGCAACATTCCCGATGGGAGCGATGTGGTGTTGACGGACGTCTCGATGGCGACTGCGGTGCTGGGGCTGATGGGTCCGCTCGCACGCGAGGTGCTCACGCAGGCCACCGACGCCGATCTGTCGAGCGACGTATTCCCATTCGCGACCTCGCGTGAACTACAGATCGCCGGGGCGACTGTGCGGGCCATGCGCGTAACTTTTGTCGGCGAGTTGGGTTGGGAACTGCATATACCGAGCGAGTCGGCCGGAGCGGTTTACGATCGACTGATGGAGCTTGGCCAGTTGAATGGCATCGCAAACGCCGGCTATCGCGCCATCGACAGTTTGCGATTGGAGAAGGGCTACCGGATCTGGGGTGCCGACGTGACGCCCGACCACACGCCGCTTGAGGCCGGGCTCGGCTGGGCGGCCAAGCTGAAAACAGACACGCCGTTCCTCGGTCGCGAGGCGCTCGAGAAGCAAAAAGCCGACGGTTTAGCCAAGCGACTGGTGTTTTTTACTGTCGACGATCCCGAGGTGGTGCTGTTGGGTCGCGAGACAATTTATCGCAGCGGCAAGCGCGTTGGCTGGCTGACCAGCGGCGGCTTTGGGCATACCGTCGGCCAAGGACTTGGCATCGGTTACGTGCGAAATGCCGGCGGGGTGGATCGTGACTTTTTACTCAGCGGCGACTACGAACTGGAAGTGGCCTGTGAACGAGTGCCGGCCAAACTGTCAATGCAACCGGCCTACGATCCGAAATCTGAACGAGTGAAAATGTGATGGACGATCCGGCGGTTCAATTGACGCGAGAGACGTTCGGCAATATTCCGCCGTCGTCGGTCATTGCTTTTTACGTGATAGCCGCGGCGTCAATGCTGGTGTTTTGCTGGGGCGTTTGGCGGCGTTGGAAACTTTGGCGGCAGGGCAGGCCGGTCGCCATCAAGGAAATCCTGCTCGGCAATTTTACGCGATTAAAGCCGCGCCTCGGTCGACTGCTGAAAGAGGGTCTCGGACAAAAACGGGTCCGTGGCCGTGGCCTGGCCAGTTGGGCGCACATCATGATGTTCGCCGGGTTTATGGTACTGTTTCTAGGCACGACGCTGCTGGAGATCGACTACCTTGCAGTCAAGATATCTGAAAAACTTCATTTTCATCATGGCTGGTATTACGTGATTTACGAGGGGGCGCTCGATGTGTTTGGTCTGCTGTTCATCATCGGCATCAGTTTGTTCCTGTGGCGTCGGATGCGGCGGCCAAGCAACGTCGGGCATCGTGCGAGCGATTGGACGGCTCTCTACCTGTTTCTCGGCATCGGCGTCACGGGCTACTTCGTCGAGGGGCTGCGTATTGTTTGGGATCAGCCGGAAGGGTTGGCGCTGTGGTGTTCGCCTGTTGGCGCCAGCTTGGCCAAGCTTTTCGGCGAGATGAGCGAGCCGACCAGCCGCTCGGCGCACTTGGTCGTTTGGTGGGTGCACTCGTTGATGGTGTTTGGTTTCTTCGCGATGATTCCGTTTACTCGGCTGCTTCATTTTATCACTGGCCCAGCGAACTTGTTTTTCTCCACGCCATCGCTTGGTCAACTGAAGCCCATCTCGATCGAGGAGGTCGAGGAAACCGGAGTGGTCGGCGTCTCGGAGATCGCGCACCTCGACCAGCAGCAACTGTTGAGCCTCGATTCCTGCATGGAGTGCGGCCGCTGCGATGACGCCTGCCCGGCGTTCGCCTCCGGAAAGCCGCTCTCGCCCAAGGCGGTCGTGCAGGATTTGAAGGGGTTGATGCAGTCGACCGCCAACGGCGAATCGGTTGGGCTGCACGGTGACACGATTCAGGCCGAGACCGTCTGGGCATGCACCTCGTGCAACGCCTGCGTGACCGCCTGCCCGGTGCGGGTCGATCCGCTGGGATTGTTGTTTGACCTGCGCCGAGATCGAGCCGCCGAGGGGTCACTGGCCGGTTCTGCCGCCAACTCGATGCGTCAGATGCAAACCAATGGCAATCCGTGGGGGTTCCCACAGGCCGAGCGTCTGGCGTGGGCGGACGGGCTAGACGTGCCGTTGGCCAGTGACCATCCCGACTTTGAAATCCTGTGGTGGGTCGGCTGTGCCGGGTCGTTCGACCGCCGCGCACAGAAAGTCACCAGAGCAATCGCCAAGCTGATGATCAAGGCTGGTGTGAACTTTGCCGTGCTTGGCCCGAACGAATGTTGCACAGGCGACTCGGCCCGCCGGCTTGGCGACGAGTTTTTGTTTCAGGAATTGGCCGAGAAAAACCATTCGACTCTGAAGCAGCACGGCGTGCGCAAAATCCTGACCCAATGTCCGCACTGCATGAATTCGCTAACGCATGACTACCCCCAGTTTGGCGACCAATTTGAGGTCGTGCATCACACAGAGTTTTTGCAGCAGTTGATCGACAACGGCAAACTTACCGCGCCCGAACGCAATGGCTCGGTGACCTACCATGACCCGTGTTACCTCGCGCGTGTCAACGGCGTGCATCAGTCGCCGCGCGACCTGCTGGGCGATGGTGTGAGCGAGATGGAGCGGCGGCGCGAAAAAACCTTCTGCTGCGGCGCGGGTGGCGGGCGCATGTGGATGGAAGAGGAACCGGATCAGCGGGTGTCTGTGCTGCGTGCGAAAGAGGCGATCGAGACCGGGGCGAAAACCGTTGCCGTGGGTTGCCCGTTCTGCCTGACAATGATGACTGACGGGGTCAAGTCGTGCGGCTCTGGTGCTGTGGTTGAGGACGTCGCCGAAAACTTGGCCAATCGGCTCGGCCTCTGATATTCTTCGTCGATGAAATCATCCGAGAACTTTGGAGATCGCGCGCTTCAATTTTTCCCCGGTGGCTCGAACGGCGAATACGGTATCCCGGAAGGCGAGGCGCCGGTGCTGGAGCGAGGGCATGGCAGTCGTGTTTGGGACACTGGCGGTCGCGAGTATCTCGACATGACAATGGCTTGGGGCGCGGCGCTCGTGGGCCACGCGCATCCTAAAGTGC
>Ga0115011_10000854_pt1 | contig 23090 bp, 39 predicted proteins | sample TroAtlMetagenome_2_FD_88705 | JGI IMG/M metagenome (GOLD analysis project Ga0115011, IMG submission 88705) | Marine eukaryotic phytoplankton communities from Atlantic Ocean - Tropical Atlantic ANT8 Metagenome | ecosystem: Environmental > Aquatic > Marine > Oceanic | place: Tropical Atlantic...
AATCCATAAAGGTCAGCACATCCATAGTCCATCTCATCAGCAGAAATCAATTTGATGTTCTCATCCAACATTGCTTGTTTCCATTGAAACTTAATCATAATCATTGCAACCTCTGAATCTGTTGCCTCAACAAATTGCACATCAACTGTGTTTTTGTCAATTAGGATTGGTCTCATCACATTTGTTGATGAACCTTTATATCCCATTAAGTTTCCAGATTTGTCAATGATGTATGCACCAAAGTCATCACATGCCAATTGCTTTAATTGACCAACAAGTTCTCTTGGTGCTTGTACTAAATACCCAGTGAAATTCTTGAATCCATCTCTCACCTTTGCTTTGTTTCCTGAGTTAAACTCTTGGAAAACTGCCTCATCTCTGATGTTTTCAACATTCTCAAGTTCTGGAGTAGGTAGCCACCTATCATTAAAATTCACAGCATTCAGCCATGTTTCAACTGATGCAAAAGACTCAAGGTCATCCACATCTCTTTCTTTTAATAGACCCGTAGAGGTCAGCTCTGTGTCAAAGATTAGACACCTTGCAATGTCACCGATTGCAACACAGGAGGGTACTCCAGTATTGAGGGAAACATTGTCACAATTACAAACACTTGCCATTTTTTAAATATTTAATTGGTTAAAAATTTTTATTAATAATACAAAGATAATCAATTCTAAATTTTTGAATATTCCCACAGAATCAATGAGAGTGTTGTTTTTAAACGATTTAAGAGACTTTGACAATGTTTTGGATGTACGACACCAATGGACACAAAAAAGTCCCACACAATCAATGCATGGGACTCAGACTCTGGAGAGACTGGGATTCTTATTTACCAGTCAATATGTATTCCACAGCCTTAGTTGTTTGCTGTGATGCTTGAAGAACCATTTTAGGATGGTCAGTTAATTGCTTAACCCATCCATTGATGTAAGCCTGAGAATTTTTCTCATCACTTTTTGGATTCAATCCAATGATTGATGAAAGGAACTCAGCACCAATCTCAGCAACTAACTCCTCTTTTGAATAGTTATCAGAACCAAATCCATGAGACTCAACAAGAGTCTTTCTGTTTAAGATAGTCTCATGACCAGTTGAGTGAATCATCTCATGGAATAAAACATGATAATAGTCATCTGATGAAACAAATGAATCAATCTCAGGCATGTTGATGATGTGTTTTTTTGGCATGTAATAAGCACCAACACCACCATGTTTCAATTCTGGTTTTTTCACCATGTTAGTATATACAGCAAAAGCATCCTCAATGACTTGATTCTCAGACTTCTCCTCAACTTTTTTCATCACTCTTGATGGTTGAATGTTGTCACATTGCTCAATGTTGAAAACTCTCCAGATTTTTGGAGTGAAAAACTTTTGGATGTTTTTGTCTCTCTCACTGAATCCAGCCTCCTCCAATTTCTTTTTGTTAGCATAAAAAACTCCAGTCTCTTTGTTCTTAAAAGAAATCATCCAGTAAATTGTCTCAGTTGATTTCTCTCCTTTTTTAACATTCCCACCTAAGTCCTGAGCCTGTTTGAATGACACCCATTCATTTGCCTCATAACCATTGCACACAGCACATGAGTTCAAAAGAAATATATTGACTCCTCTATACTCATTTCCAGTTGCTCTGTTTATAGGTGCAAGGTGATTCCCATATTTGTCAGTCCATGATTTGAACCATGACAATCCTTTTTCTTTTAGACCAGCAATCACTCTGTCAGTAACTAATTGATAAACATCAACTCTGGCTTTCTTTGGGTAGTTTTTTTTAGTGTATTTTTTCATGTTTGAAATATTTAATTAATAATAATTTCTTCAAAGTTAATCAAACATTTGAATATTCAAACACTTTCAGATAAAAAAAAGCAAAAAAAAAGGTGAGAAATAAATCTCACCTCTGTTGATTTAGTTAAAAAAATTTATTCCATTTCATCCAATTGGTCTTGAATACAGTCCATAAGACTCTCCTCCCAATTGCAAACAACATCATGAATGTCAAAGTCATTCCCAAATTTTTGTTTCAAAATATCATCAATTTTTCTGTATGCTTTTGTGTCATTGAAAACCATTGATAAATCAATTTTCAATTCTTCTCTTTGTTCGTCATTAAGTTGTGCCATGATTATACGAGTTTAAAATTTGGATTTAACATTTTGATTTTTTCAATGACAACATCCATGTGGCTGTGTCTCACTCCAGTTTGATTCCAATCTTTTTGGAGTCTTTTTAGTTCTGCGATTAATTCTTTCATTGTGTATTTTTTTAAATGTTTGAGCCACAAAGATAAAAGATTCTTTTTGAATATTCCAAAACTTTCTGGAAAAAAAATATTTTGATGGCTTAGATTTTGCACCTCATCAAAGAGTGTGCCAAACTTTTTGACATTTCAAAAACTAAGATTTTTCTCTTGAGGGGAATTGACGCTAATGGAACATCTCGGATTTTTGATATGCTGATACCTTAGACACCCCAAAGTGTCTTAAATCGCTTTAAAATGGTGTTCTCGGATGTGTGAGAAATCACACAAAAAGATTAAATTTTGGCTAAAAAAAAATTAAATCAGTCCATTATTTTTCAAGATTTCCACTCCATTTTTCAGTCTGCATCAACTCAATTGCTTGATTTTTGTCCATGATTTTGATTGGCAATACAGACCCATTTGCAATAAATGATGGCTCAGATTCATACTTAATTCCAAACTCTTGACCATCATTTGAGTGTCTAAGTGTCCCAAAATTGTTCTCAATTATTTCACTGAAATTGATTTTCTCAATGTCTGAAATGTTTAAAATTGTATATGTCAAAGTCATTGTCATGGTGCATCATTTACAAAATCAAAACTCTCCATATTAATCATTTGACCAAAGTGAGCATTGATTGAATTGTCTGTTAAGATTGGAAAGGTGTCTCCATTTCCACACCTCCACCACAACACTGGATTGGTGGCTGAGATGTCTTTGGCTTGATTGCTTGATGTCCTCACCTCACTGGATGAAACAAGTCTATCAAAGAGACTGAAATTGTTTGTGAGTCCCTCCCAGAAATAAAAGGTTGACCCAACTTGACCACCTCCCATTTTCAAATTAGAATTTGATTCAACATAAGTCTCACCCACAATGGATGTTGTTCCCTCAGTTGACCCATCCAGAATCATTGATATTTGAACCCCTTGACTGATAGTACACAATACATGATGCCATTGACCATCATCAATTGGTGTTGTCCCAATGATTGTTTTATTGCCTCCTAAGAAATTGACCAGCAATCTGAGTTTCCCTCCAGATGAATAAAACTGATAACCAAAATTAGTGGCTGGATTTCTTTTGGCAACTATTATTCCAACACCATTGAATGTTGTTTTGATAAAAATTGAAAATGAAATGTTGCCTGTCAACTGGATTCCAAATGGATTGCCACCATCAACCTCCTCATCAAATCCATCAAAGGATGTTGAGAGAGTGTTGGCAAATGGTTGAGGTGGTGCAATGATGCATGAGTTGAATGAAAAACATGGATTCTTTTTGACTGGCAAATCCAATTTCAATTCAACACCAGACACATTCTCATCAATCAACTTGGTGATGTTGTCCTCATATTTGCCAGACCTCTTGGATGGCTTTGAAATATACACACCAAAGTTGGCTCTGTTTATTGTTTCATATTCATTGAAATCACCAACTGAATGATTGAGTCTCAATGTCTCAATGAAATCATTTACAAAATTATCCATTGGATTGATTGCAAAGTCATAATGTTGAGCAACATCCCAGTCCTCAAAGTTTGATGACATCAAAAAGAAAATCCTCAACTCAGAAATCCTGTCCAGTTTGTTTGTTCTGGAGTTAAATCTTTGTTCTCTTATGACCTCCAATAAATAAACCATTGGCAATTTGTCCCTCCATTCTCTGATGTTAGCCAATACATTTTGAACTTGCATTGGTGTCCCATTAAAAAAGTGAGGTGCTGGAATTACAAATGTTGTTGCTGTTGGTGGGATTTCTCCTTTGACTGAAATCCATTGATTGAGTTCAAAGTCAATCACTTTATATTTTACACCATCAATGTATATATAATTTCCCTTTGTGACATGATGAGTCCGACATGTGTCAAACTGTGACTCACTGGGAGATGAGGTGAGGTTTGTGATTGCCTCTGTGAACTCAAGAGATTGGACAATATTTTTAATAAAATCAACAATGGAAAACATCTATAAATTTATTTTTTATGGTCTATTATTAGCAACAAAAATTTTCCAAATAGTGTGAGAGTTTCTTTCTTTCCATTTCTCCTCACAACATATCCAATGGAATCATCTGGACATCCAAATGAATAGCCTTTGCCTTTTATCATAATGTCATTAAATAAATCACTCATCATGACATTTGCATACTGGTCAAGAGCCACAACCAAAACTAAGAAATAGTCTTGGATTTGACTTAACCATGTTAAGAACTTGAGTGTAAAAATATTTTTCAATGCAGTATATAAAAACCCCAATGGACTCAACACAACAATCAACGCTGTGACAATTGTATATATAATTAAACCTTTAATTTTTCTCATCTTATTTTTTATTTGTTGAGCCTGTTGGTCTGCCTCTCTTTTTTCCAGAGGATGTTTTTGCTCTGGTCAAAATTCGTTTCTCCATTCTGTCCATCTTCTCAGCACATGCATCCATCATCAGTCTCAATTGTTTATTAATAGTGAGCAACTCAGCAATCTTTTTTTCATGCTCAATCATCATTTGTTGTTGCTCATTCAATTGCTTTTGCAACTTCTCATTGTCATCCTTTAATTCTCTGATGACTTGGTGAGTGAAATCCAATTGTTTCTCCTCAAGGTTGCTGGAGTGGTCAACCTTTTTTTTGATTATTTTCCACACCTCTTTGATTCCTAAAGCACCAACCAGTGCTGTCAAAATTGCCACATAAGATTCCATCTCCATTTTAATATCTTTTATAACCAACCAGCAAAAGACTTGCACTTGCCTTTGTACGTTGGATAAGTTGTTGAATTGTTTTCAATATAACATTGGATTGATTTATAAGATTCAATCCCTCTATTGTATTGCTTTGTCAAACCATAGTGCAATGATTTGATGACAACACTGTTTTCAGAATCCATGATGGATGTCCCACTCACAGTCTGTTTGTATTTCTGGTCTCTAAGCCAATAGAATCTGACCATTGATTTGAGCATGTCAACCATGCCAAAAGACTCCATGAAAGTCTCCTTTCCACAACAACATGTGGACAGAGCCTCATCACAAATCTCATCATAAATTGTGACATATTCTGGTGACTGTGGAATCAATCTGTCATCAACATCAGCAACACAATCAGCCAAAAACAATGGATATAGTTCACAACCCAAAAGGTCTGTGAGAATCTCTTTCTCATAAGACTCAATATATAGTTCCAAATCCTCCTCACCAAACTTGTTGAGAGAGACATTCCATCTGCCTTTGAAATCACTTTTTAGAATAAAACTTGCCATTTAATTTCTTTTAAAAAAGTCCCTCCCTAATGTTGAGAGGGACTGATTTGGTTTATTATAAAGTCAATTATAATGATGCAATTGCACCAGCTATTGAATCAACTTTTAAGAATGCATTTGCATTCACATTTCTAATCACAAAAGCCTTTCTCAATTGTGCTCTCAGTCTGATTCTATCATGCAAGAAATCATCAGCATGTTCTGATGCATAATCAAGAGACAATCCTCTGTGGTCATACACTGTTCCTTTTGAACTGTCCATGATATACATGATGTCCTGTGGAATCAATGATGATGTGATGATTGTCATTCCAGCAACAACAGTCTCACTTGATGACATGTACATTGGGAATAAATATTGACCCTGTGCATCCTTAGACAGCATCAGTGCTGTATAGTCTTGTGGATTCATTAAGACAACATTTGGTGCATAAGCATTATTCTCTCCAGAGTTTTCAATCTGAGATTTTCCAATCTTAATCACATCATAAGCAGTTGCATTTGCAATTGTACCAGCAAAAGCACCAGCAACCCATGTTTGAGATGCAGTGTCAACACCAGCTAAAATGTTGGCATCATTTTGCAATAATACATTCACCAAAAGGAAATTTCTCACCTCTGATTCAATGAAAGCATAATCTTCCATTGCCTCATTACAAACAGGAATGCTGTCAGCAACCTTTGTCATTGATACTGAATACTCTTTCCAGTTGATGTCTGATGTTGGTATCTCACCACACTCAGCAACATTGGATGCACTTCTCTCAACAACATTAGTGTCCCAATAAGTTATTGTTCCACCTGACTCAAATCCAACTGTCCCATGAGCAAACATCTCATCAAGAAATGCTCTCCTCACTGGTAGTTGTCCGATTCCAGCAATGTAATAAGATGCTGTACTGTCAATCACTGATGCACTTGAAACCTCTTTCACAGACATTTCTCCTGTCCCTCTTGATGTTCCTGACTTTACACCTTTGATTTTGTCAGCATTGTTTTCCAATGCATTTTTCACAGCATCAGCAAATGTCAATGGCTTTGCATTATCGTTTGCAGTTTTAAGATTTGCAAGTGCCTCACCTTGAGTCTTTGCAACTTCTTTTAAATTTTCTAATTCATCATTCAGATTCTTTACTGAGTCTGTTGATGCTTTGCTCTCAATGGCTGTTGAAATCTCTTGATTCTTAGCCTCAATCTGAGAGTTGATTTCTTCAATGGTTTTTTCTAAATCCATCCTTTTAAATTTTAATTGTTTTCAATAGAGCAATGCACTTTGCATCCTCCTTTTTTTGTTTCTCTGATTCTGACTCCTCATTCATTTGAGATTCTTTTTTGAATGGCTCAAACTTGACAAGTGATTCAAATTGTTTTGTGATTTGCATGAGTTCCACTTCAAACAGATTATTGTATTTCTGTGAGTAGTTCCCATCTCTCAATGCTTTTATAAATGTTTCCATCCTTGATTTAAGGTCTGACAATACATTGTTGAGGTCATCTTGACTCTTGATGTTGGTCAGGTTTGGTGTCTCAGAGTTAGCACCAAATGTCACAAAAGAACCCTCCCAAAGTTTGACCTCAGTCAGTGACCAATATCCTCCAATGTTTTGGACAATGGAGTTGTCTGTTTTGGTTTTGTCAACCTCAATGAATGTTGTTTTATCTCCTATGTAATTAAAACCAATTGAATGCTCTTTGATGATTCCATCTTTATACATTCTCAATGCATTCTCTCCGTCCTCATGAGTTCCCATTTCAGATTCAAAATACAATCCTTTCTCATCTTCATTCAAGACCACCAGATTTCCCACTGGTCTGGTCACATCATGGAATGCCAGATGACTGATTTTTCTGTTGCTCTGTGTTCCAACTCCATGCTCTTGGAGTGACTTGGTGAATGCTCCTTGCATTATCATGTCCCCATCAGAATCAACATTGTTGAATGATGCGAAATATCCAGACACTCTCCTTGAGTCTGTGTCCACTTCTTTGACCCCAATTGATGAGGTCTTGTTTGCATATCCTGTTTTCATAGGCATTGTTTTTTCTTTGTTTCTGTTGTCCCATTGAGAATTGCAAAAGGCAAATCTCTGGTCACTGTTTGGAAAGTCTGATTGAGCCTCAGCATCAATCATGCATCTATCCAAAAAATCGTTTCTATTTTCATCAGTCAATGGCTCTGGCATCTTCTCCAACTATGTTTTCAGCCTCATCCTCAGTGAGATGATAAGCCATCATTAATGATTTAACTTTCTGTTCCTGAGTCATTTGTGACTCTAATATTTTAACATAACCCTCAGCAACTTTGTAGTCAGCCTCAGCCTTGAGTTTGGTCTCCTCGTATAAGTGAGGGACATGGCTTTTGTCAATAGCAATTTTAAATTCAGCATTATATTTTTTGTTGTATGCTGGGACAACAAACTCATTGAGACCCCACACAATCTTTTGCAATGATGGAATCACAGCCTCAGTGTAAAGAGATTTTGTTGCCTCTTTCCTGTTGTTGTATGTCTTGTTTGCTGGGTCATTGAACAATGATGAATCCACTCCATAGAGGTTGCAAAGTTGTCTCAACTTAACAACACCAGACTCAATCAATTGGAGGTCTGTTGGACTCATTCCCATTTGTATATATTCAACTGATGCATTTGTTGTCACAATCTTTCCAAACTTATTTGCTCCAGCAATCTTTTTGTCAATAGCTTTTTGAATCTCTTGAGCCTCCTCAGAGTCCAAAGGATAGTCACCTTTATTGGTTAGCAATCCAGATGCACCCTTGTTTGCAAGGATGGAACTCTCAGCAATGTTGAGGTCTCTGGCTGATTTCATTGCTAAATATCCAGCATGTATTGGAGACAATCCCCATCCAGTCTGGACACCATAATCAGTAGGATTGAAATATTTAATATGCTTAACATACTCAGGAGATAGATTTCTCATGAGAGTGTCAATGCTTAGAATGTATTTGGTTGCATCCATTCCATTCTCAACTGGTGTGAGTTGGATGTCTATATATTGAGGAGGCAAAAGGTTGAGTGATGTGAACACATCTCCAAAGCCAACAGCCTCATTGCCATTGATAAAAATGTTCCCACTGGTCAACAAATTGACCAATGCATTTTCCTTGAAATCATATTGATTCTGCTTTGAGTTTGGTTGCATGATGAGGTCAAACAATTCCCCATCTCTTTGCAATTCATATTCATTGTCCCTTGTTACTTTGAACACTTGCAACTCCATGTCAGCACCAGTCTGGGAAATCTTTTTGATGATTGCATAAAGGTCAGAGACCTTTGCAAACCCATCATCAATCAACTCACTTGCATTGGATTGGTTGTGAATGAAATTGTCATTGGTCAAATTAAATAGATGATTCCTTGACCATGTCATGTGCTTTTGCTGTTGCCCTCCAAAAAGTCTTTTGAGAAATCCTTGTTTGTTCTGTGACATTTAAATAAATCTTTTATGCATAAATACAAAATAAAAGAAAATTTGAATCAATGCCATGTGGATTGTCAAAAAGTTATTAAACTCTAAAGCACCTTATTTGGTGCTTATTAGCACCTTAGAGAGAATTTAATATTGTTTTAATATCAACACACCAATGAGAATGATTGAGTGTCTTAAATCTATCCTACAAAGATTTTGCCTCTGCTCATCCTGTCAAATCCATATCTGAATGCATCACACAAATGATTCATGGTGTCCACTGGGACTCCAGATTTCTTGTCATTCCAAACATAGTTGGACAACTCTCTGACCAGATTGTTTGACTCACCACAAACAATGATGTCAAATGATTGAATGTCTGTGATGCCTTTTTTGATTGACCCAGCACCTTTGACACAGGGATGAATGTTGAAACCCCCTTTGGTTCTCAAGTCATGAATCAACCTTTTTTCAGAGTTGTCTGCAATGATTAAATCTTTGTCTGTGGCAATTCTTTTGATGGCTCTAATCATGCCATCTGTGGACAATTCTTTTTGATATAAGACCTCCTCCAAATAGAGTTTCTTTTGCTTATGATTGACAGCAACTTTTATCATGGCTGTTTCATCTGGATGGAATCCAAAGTCTAAGCCATAACACCATGACAATGAGTTGTCCCATTTGCCTCTCTCCCATCTTTCATAAACAACACCCTCAGCCTTTGACAACCATCCTCCAATGTAGTTGTGATAATAGAATTTAGGATTCTCATCCTTAACCTTGTTGGCTTTGTTGACCCATCCTTTTGAAAGGAATCCGAGCCTCTCAGCAAGGTGATATGTCACATGTATATGTTCAACCTCATCCATGTCACTCACAATGACTTTGTGACCATGCACATCAATCTCTTTGTTCTTTGGGTCAATCCATCTTTTATAAATGAAATGCTCTTTGGTTGTTGGATTCTGAATCCAGATGACTCTATTCTGTCGGCTGTTTGACCTTATGGAATCATCAATCAAATCAAATGTCCTTTCATTCTGAAAGTCCTCACCCTCCTCAACAATGAATGTTGTGATTGAGCCACCTAATGATTTGAGGTTTGCTGTCTGGTCTCCAGATGATGTCTTGATTCCTGAGAACAAAATGAATGAGCCAGTCCGAATGTTTATGATTTTGGATTTGGTAATATAGAAATGTTGTCTGATTCCGAGCCTGTCCAATATGCTTTCAAACTCTGGGATGATTGATTTGGTTGCACTGGTCATTGTGTATCTGGTGAACAATATCCCATGTCCTGTCTCAAATGTTAGTCTGGCAACAAAGTCATGGACTGTTGTGGACTTGAGTGATGCTCTCCCTCCAGTGATTAAGAAATATCTTTTTGATGAGGTGTAAAGCCTTTTAAATTGTTCACTGGTCTCAGTCATAGGAATTTAAAAAACATTATCTCTAAAAGCATTAAAACAGCAAATAGGTACAATCCATAGTCCTCAATCCATTTGTGAATCCTGTCTCTCATCAATTGTTCTGGAGTTTCTTTTGAGTTACCCAGTTGACTGGAGGGATGTTGATTGGCTCATCATTGGATGTCAAATCCATTTTGGTTTTCTCAATCCAACCCATCTGAGTTTTGAGATAAAAGATTATTGATGTCTCTTTGCCTTTGCTGATGTTCTCCATTAGCATTGACCTGACAAAGTCATGTGATGCCTCTTTGGTTTGTTCAATAGCTAATTTGAAATCCTTGTCATCTTTCATGAAATCATAATATGATTGCCTTGAGCATTTGCATTTCTCACAGGCTGTTTTGATAACACCCAGAGACTCTCTCATTGCTTCAATGAGGTTCTTTTTTAAAGTGTCTTTATCTGTCTTTTTTGGCATATACAAATCTACAAAAAAAAAGCCAATCCGTTTTGGACTGGCTAATGTCTGGGACTTACATGTGTTTAAACAATGCCCTCCGACTGTTTAAGAGGTTATTTGTAAACTTTGGATGCTGACTCTATATCAGCCAAATTTCTAAGGTGACACAAAGCCTGTGTCATTTTCTTATCTCCTTTGCTCAAGTGCAATGAGATTTGATTGTGGCTGTCAATGTAGATTCCCACAGGAGCAATGTGATGATTCAACAAATAATTGAGAACTGAGTTCCCAATGATGCACCCATTAATCAATGAGTGATATATTTCAATTTGTTTGATATAGCTGTTCACCAGCTCAGTGTTTCCCTGTCTTGATGCCTCAACTTTTTTCTTCTCGCTTATGTTGTACAATTCAATGATTGTTCTTTCTAAATGTGTCATGATTATTTGTTTAAATGATTAGTGATTAATTTCAAAAGGTCTTGAGCATAAGACCATGTGTTCCATGAATAATAAGTATCTGTTGAGGTTGCTGTCATGTTGATGGCTGGTACTCTCAGTCTCCATCCATTGTAAGTCCTTGTCCCTCCAGATGTGTAATAAGTGAAACCAGATGGCTTTGTCCACTTCTCCTCAGACCACTCATCCAGTTTGTTTACAATGTTTAACTCATCCAGCAATTGAGAGATTTTTTTAAGTGATGGCATTCTCCCATTGTTGTTTGCTTTGTTGCTTAAAGCATCCAAAGTCTTTTGATTTTTTAATTTAGTTTTTGTCATGATTTTTGTGTTTTGGTTTTTATGTTTATCCCTCCAGAATTTCAAAGATTCTGAAAAAGTTTTTAAGTTTGAATTTGTGACATTTTGAGTCAGCCTCTTTATAATAATAAATAGAACCATCAAAAGACTGGTCTCCATTATAATCAACAGCAATGTGAAAGCCAGATGCACCACATAGTGATGATTTATGCCACACTACTCTCCCAGCAATTGTCTTGATGAATTTCTCTGGGGTCTCAATATTTATTTTATCTATTGTCATATACCTCAAAAACTCCCAGACCAACAAAGGAATGGGAGTGCTGTGAGTTTGATTGATTTATCTATATCCGTTAGCTTTTAATATCAATTCTAAGTTGGTAATGTAAAGACGCAATTTCTCTTGTGATTTTTCTGGTACATAAACAGACCAGTCTCTATAAGTTTTTAATTTACCTAATGTCTCACTCACCTCCAAATAAGATTTGAGACCATTGAAATCCATTGCATTGTCAATGAATTTTTTGATTTTGTTTTTCTTGTTTATTCTATCAAGATTTGATTCCAATTCAATCTCTAAATATTGAGATACTTCTCCAGTTGGATTGTTTTGTATTATATAGTGATAGTTGCCTGTTTTCTGAGATTTTATTTTTTCAATGATAGTCACGCACTTATAAGTGTCTACTATCCAAACTTGTTGATTCTCTGTGAATTTTGCTTTTGATGTTTCAATTAAATTTGTCATGTCTGTGTGTATTAGTTAATATTAATTTATACAAAAATAACAATTATTTGATATATCCAACAAAAACAGATAAGTTTTTTTTATTTTTTTTGTTTCTGGCTCTGGATTTGTTGTTTGCTCTCTTGATATTCTTTCTCCAGTGCATTAGATTTATTCTGGCTCAGTCTGATGAGTTTCTCTCTGTCTGTGTCTTTGACTTGAAACCAATGACAAAAATCTGATTCCTCATCCTTGCCTCTAAAGTCAATTATTTTTTCCACATGTCTGACCATTAAATCATTGCCGACAATGAAAAATTCTTTTGTGTGATACGTTTGTCTAAAAAAAACCATTTCTGTTCAATTTAATTATTATTTCATTATATTCATTTATTATCTCTTTGTCATGGGATATAAGCCATGCAAAATTCATTTGATGATGTCTGATGGTCAATCTGTCTCTCAATAGGTATAAGCCAATCAAATTGTGTTTTGTGGACTCCAAATCAACTTTGTGTGTGAGATATTTGTGCAAAAAATAGATGCAAAAGTTTCTGGCTCTCACAATGTGACCCTCCCTTGATGGTGACTTGACTGTTGACATTTCCATTTTGAAATGCATTGCAATGATGATTGAGATTTCATTCATGGGGATGTGATAGTTCTCCAGCATTTTGACCATTCTCTCACTGTGTTTCATTTTAAGATTTTTAAGATATTATATTCTCTTTTGAGTTGCTGGATTCTTAATGAGTTTTTTTTGTATATGTACATGTCAATTTTTTTGTGTGATTCCCATTTCTGATGCTCTGGGAGTGATAGGATGTTGATGTTTCTCATGTCCCACCTCATCTCAGGAAATGCACCTCTGGAAAGGATATGACTCACAAAACAGGCAGAATAAGACCTCAACTTGAGTCCAGTCTCCTCACAATAGTGATTCATATTGTCCCAACAAAATCTGTAAAAATGATTATCAGATTTGAAAAACTCCTTTTGAATTTTTACTCTGGTGAAAATACCCATCTCAATTTTCTCATCCAAAAAAGGATTGAAACCATGTTTTCTGAGTTCATGAAACTCCTCAATTGTTCTCAGTTTGATTGTGTCCATTTGAATTTTGTGTTGTCCCAGTTGTTAACTAAATTTTTTATTCTCTGAGATTTCTCATACATCTCAACATCCTCTGATGCAAAATACTCCATGACCAGTTGTAAATCTCCAATGGTAATGTCATCAAGTGGGAATGGATAAAAAATCTCCTCTTTGTTGTTTCTCCTCATTGCCTCTGAATATGTCTCACCCTCAATGAGAAATTTATATCCATTGACCATTGCTTCATGTATGTCAATATCCTTAGTCATTGTCATCCAGATAAATTTGTTTGATTGATTTAAGCCTGTAAAATTTACCCACTTCCAATTTGTCCTCAGTGATAATCACCTCAACTTTTTTTGTTCTGGGATTGTGTAAATGGTACATGTGGACATCCAACTCTGAGACCACTTGATATTTTGAACACTGTTGAACTGTTGAAAGCAACAGACCAAAAGCACATCCATAAATGAACCATACAAAGTTTTTATTTTTAATCATGGTCATAAAAAGATTTTGCACACAGAAATCCCATTGTAAAAAGGACAACCATGCAAATGAATATTCCAACATATATCTCAATCATGACTCTCAGGTTTTTCAGTGTAAGTGTCAAATATTACTCTCAACTCTCCAATGTATCTGTCCAATGGAGATGACTTGCATGAGCATATTTTTTTGTAATGATGTCCAAAGACTCTGGCATGGATTGTTCCAATTTGAGTTTTCACAACTACATAAGAGAATTTCTTTGGGTCATCAAAGTATTGTTTAAGCCAGTCAAATTCTTTCTCCAGCAGACATGATGGCTCATTTCTTTTATAGGGGAAAGCCTTATTCAAAAAAGATTGCCTCTCAGAGCATCCACAGTCCTCTCCCAGCACAAATTTTGTAAGTTTATCAATACCAGTTTTTTGAGTGATTTTTGCAATTGAGTCACCCAGACCCTCACTTGTTGTTTTTTTCTTTTTTGCCATTTGTGTTCTTTTTTGTTTCAATTTAATCAAAATTTTGGGTTGGTTCTTTTATCATCATGTCCAAATTTTCAACAGCAAATTGTTTCACATCTTCAATGTATTGTAAAAATTGTTTGTTGTCAATTTCATTCAATGACTTCATTCTGGATTTCATTTCACCATCAAAATAAACATGCTCAACCATGATTGGTGAATACTGTTTGATAAACTCATGGACTTGGTCTTTGTTCAAATTGTAGCCTAAATCATTCAATCCGATTTTGCATTTAGTGACAACCTCAGCAAAATAATAGGCTCTTAAAAGTTCTGAATGTGAACTCAATTTGGTCACATGAATTTTGAATTTAGCATTTGGATTGTCCAAAAAATATTGCAAATAAAGTTCTTTGTCTGTGGCTTTTGGAGTCCCATTTTTGTCAGTTTCCATTGTGAATTCAAAGTCCATTTTGTGTTGATTTTGTTGGTTTTTGATAAATTGTTGAAATGCCTGAGAAGGCTATTTTTAAGCCTTTTAAGAGACTTTCTCTCTTGGCTGGTATGTAGGTATCAAAAAAAATAGTTCGTTGATTCCCTCTGGGACAGATATGACTTTTTGAAATATCAAAAATCTGGCATGGTGTTTGTTGTCTGGTCATTTTTTGTGCAATTTTTTAGTCAAAACATATTCCATCATTAGCAATGCATCACAATTCCAAAGAGTCACTTTTTGGTCTGGAAATAGTTTGATGCAATGCTCTTTCAATTCTTTTTTTCTATCTTTATAGGTTCTGGATTTTAATTCAAAATGTTTTTGCCATTTGACTGGTGACAGTTCTTTGACTGTAATATCACAACACTCCAATGCATCTTTGATTCTTTGATAGTGCAAACATAATTTATGGATGTTGTGCCACCTCCCAGTCTGACAATCAATCTTTCTGAGATGCTGAGTTTCTACAAAAGCAACAGCACCAGCATGACCCCAAAACTGTTCAGTGAGGTCAACAAACTCCTCTCTCAATTTATGGACAAAGACTTTGGAATCATCATTTGGTTTGATGCACCAGCCTCCAGACAATCCACAATCAATTGTGATGATTTTATTTTCTCCTGTCATGACCTCCCATTAATATCACATTAAACATTTCATTGATTCTGGATGCAACCCTGTCTCCATATCTCTTTTTTATTTGAGAGATGGTCAGATTGGTTGTCAAGTAAGTTGGTTCTCCAGTATTTAAAAAAAGATTATACCTCTCCTCAATTATAGTTTTAAAGACCTCCTCATCCTTTCCATAATGTTTCCCCATGTTTTCTGAGCCAAAGTCATCAAACATCCATCTGTGTTTTAAATACGTTTTAAGAGCCTGTGAGCCACTTTCATCATATTCCCTGACCACAGCATTGGTTGAGGTCATTCTAAAGGCTTGGGAGGACAGATTTTTGACAACATGTTTGAATAAGTTGAGCAACATGGTTTTCCCTGTCCCACAGTTTCCAGCTATCAACAGACCTTTCCTTGTTGAATACTGAGGAAAATTTCTCATCATCAACTCATCATCCTTTGAAAAATAGATGCATAAAAGATTGATGATGTTTTTGTTGGCATCATCAATTTGATAGTTGTATTTAGTCAATGAAGATTTTGTATAAAATTTAAATCCTCTTTTGACATTCTCATAATCAAAACAATCTGCTGGTCTGGGTCTTTCCTTTTTGACCTCTTTCCAATATTCTCTCTCTTTATCTGTGAGGACTCTTTTTGTTTTCTCCAAATCCATTTTCATGTTGGATTTTATTATGTCTGAAATTCTACCCATTACACTTTGAATTTTTCCATCTCACCAGAATCAGAAATGGTCACTGATTTGGTTTGATTTTTTGGTTTATAATTTTTCGCCCATGTTCCCAGTCTCCGACCTACTCCAAAGACTTTCTCTTTCTCATATCTCATGAGCCTGTCTCTTTCTCCATGCTCTGTCCAATAGTCAATGAACTCATTGAGCATTTCCCTGTCATATTGTGTCCTATAATCAGACACAATCTTTTGAGCAAATTTGACCTTTCTTTTTTCAATGTCTTTCTCTTTGTCTTTGTCTTTATCTTTAACACCTTGAAAGGTGCTTGGATGGTGCTTAGATGCACCATAAACAATTTTTAAGTCTTTGTCAATTAATTTGTATTTTAATAGTTTATCAATCACTGAGGCTGTGGCTCTGTTTGTTTCTTTTAGTGTCCCATATTGAAACTCAATAAAAGATGGAAGAAACCATTTCTCACCATCATCAAATTCAATCACATGGTGTTTAAAAATTTTCTTTGCCTTAACCTCATCAATATTGCATCCAATACGAATTGAGGCAACCTCAAAATCTGTGTGCCAGATTCCAGCATGGTCACAATCATCAAGAATGTAAAACCACAACAATTTGTGAGAGGCATCCAAACCCCTCACAAACTTTTTTTTCCACTTGTCAGTGTCAGTGAATCTCTTTGACATCTTATTGAATTTTGTTTGCATTCAACTTGATTGAGATGGTGTCACTGGTGTGCTTAACTTCTGGCATTTGTAAAACCTCACCATCCTCTGTCACATTGGTCAATCCATTTGAATAGTTCCTAAATGCTGTTTTATATTTAGTCTCTATTTCAGTGAGATTGTCTTTGGCAAGTTTCCAGTCTGCTAATTTTTTGAAATTATATATTGCCCTCCCAGAAACTTTGGTGAATATATGGTCTCCTTTTGAAAATGATTTGTCCTCAAATCTGGATTCATGGATTGCAACTTCCATCACTTGTTTTTGTGATGCTGAAATAATTGTTGAAAGTTCTTTGAGATATGCGATTGCCTCAAATGGAGACTCAGTCCCCTCCTCAACATTCTCAACCATTTTGCAAATGGTGTCAATCATTGAGTTGATTGTTGAATTGTTTGTCATAACTTGATTTTTTTGTTTGTGTTAAAATTAAAATATTTTTTGAATATTCACAAAGTCAAAAGAAAGGAGGATGGACATGACTCTCACCCTCCCTTTCATTCAAACACTGGAGGACACAACTCCCCCATTCAAATCAAAGTCATTAAGACTTTGTAAATATACAGATTTAAAATGGTAAATCATCATCATTAGGTTCAATTGATTCCAATATTGCCTCTCTCAATTGGCTGTCTGCTGGAGGTGGTGAGATTGGTGCTGGTGCTGGATTTGATTCCACTTTTTTTGATGGGTCAAATTTAGTTCCCTCAACAACAAATTGTGTCAACTCAGATGCTAATAAAACAACATCACTGAGTTTGACTCTTTTGCCAACATTGTTGTGACTTAATATCTCAACAGACCTTTCCAGTGAGGATTGTCTGACAATCATGATTTGCACATCTGGGTCATTGTTTCTGGATGATGATGACTTGAATGATTGATTTGGGTCAAATCTTTTTGTCCCAGCCAGAGTTGGTCTTTTAATCTTTGGGAATTTATCATGTGGATGCCATTCATAATCAATGTCATTTCCTACTTTAAAAGGCAATGCATCAACTGATGTGTAATTTTTTGAGGCATACTCTCCAGAGTCCCCATTTTCCATTTGCATGTCATAGTTGAAAAACTGACCATGCTGTGTTTCAAATGTCCCATTTCCTTGAATGTTGACAATTTTGCTTGTTTTTAAATTGCTCATTTATTTGTTTTTTTTGGTGAATAATTAAATAAAAAATTAGGCTCACATTTTAAGACCTTACATGCTTTGACAACAACATCTGGTGTGAATCTACCATAAGCATGACCATTGAGTGCCATGTTAACATGATAGAGTGCTGTCTTTGGATTGTGGTCTGGAAATATTTTCTCAGCAAATTCCTGTTGAGACATGAATTTTCCTGTGATTTTTTTCCTCTCTTTGAGAGCCTCTTTTAGTCTGAAATGTTTGTTCATAATCTGAAAATTTTTGATTGTTCAAATATAACTTTTTTTTGCTTATTTACACATTTTATTTTTGATAATTCCAAAATGTGATGGGAGAAATTCCAATCTGTCCCAGTCATAAGATTCCACTATATAATCACTGGGAGTCACAAAAAGTTTTCCAGTAATTTTAAAATGAATCTGTTGAAAATATTGGACTGAATTTCTGGTCACAACATCTCTTTTGATATATTCATTTACTTGATTGATGTTGTTTAATATTTGCCACTCCTCATCAAATGACAGGAGTTTGACTCTGTATTGTTTTATTGATTCCATATTAAAAGAGTTTTTGTTGTTTAAATTCTGGCAATGGCTCATGATATACATATTTTGCAAAAGTGCCACAGCCTCCAAAGATGTTGACAAATTTGACATCCTTTGTTTCTATATTATAACCCTCATTTCTAAGATTGTGGATGATTCCTGACAGTCTGGTAATTTTATATTTTTGCCACACCTCCATTGATGTGCATGATTTAAATGTTTTGAGATGATAGAGAATTGCCTCTCTTTGAGTATTAACCTCATCCCATGTCTGAATGTTGATTTTTTTGTGTTCCATTGTTTTGTGTTTTTATATGTTATATTTTTCTAATAATTTTATTGAAATATCTAAGTGTTCGTCACCTAAATCTTCATAACAACCCTCATAAGATGTTCCGTTACAAAGAAAATGCAATCTTATTTGTTCAATGCACCATTTTTTTGATGGCAATTTTTTCCATTCGTATATGTCACAATGCTCGTAATAATCCTCATAATCTCCAGAGCAATTTTCAATCTCATCACCATCAATGTCAAAATATTTTCTTCCAACTTTTTGAGCATGTGTTTTTAGTAAATCAGAACAACTCAAAGCCTTTGACAAAATGTGTGCTTTGTGTTCTGATTCTGGGATAAATTGTATTTGATAAATTTTAAAATTGTTCATGATTTTAGTATTAAATAAATAATTAAAATTAAGTTGATTAATAGACTGACAAGAGCCAATCTCAATGCAATTGTTGACCTGTGTGAATGTCTCATTGTGTGCCAATTTTCCAGATTTTTTCTACATTTTGGAGACCATCACAGCCACAAACATGCTGAAAATCCATTTTAAAGACTTCTACTGGCTCACCAGTCTTTGCATGATGGTAAGACACCACTGAATCCATTTGATGCGTTCCTAATGCATATAAATGGCTAAAAAATTTGTCAACCATGTTGTCTGGATTGATTTTGTGGATTTGATACATGAATAAATCTCCTCCATTCATGCCACAATAAAATCTGGTCAACACCAATCTCCTGACCTTGTCAATCTTTGGTGTGAAAGGTTTGAAATCTGGTCTCATGATGTGGCAACTTTTTTTGAGTGTTCAATGTCTCTTTCAATTTGCATGGTTGCATCCAAATAAAAGTCATATCTCCCAAACATTGTCAAGTCAGGAGAGCAAAAAACTTGATTCATTGTTTTGTACACATCATGAAATGAATTTTCAGCATTGATTGTCATGATATAAACATCAAAATCTCCCTCAATTATTTCCACAATAGATTGCTTTTTTTCACCCACTATAACCTCAGCAATTGAGTTGAGGTTGAATGGGATTTTTTTAGTTTCTGATTTAGCTGTCATTTTTTTATTTTTTAAAATTAGGTCTTGAAATATTTGTTTGTTTAGTTCCTTTATATTCATCATGAGATTTGATGGTGAAAGTCAAATTGATTTTTTCATCATCAACACCCAAATCCTTTGTCCCTTTATACACAACACAATCTCCAGTTGGATTCTCCATTGTGAAAATATAAAAGTCTCCATAAAATCCAGAGCCAAAATAAATTCTTTTTATAGTCAACTCCTGAGTGATTCTCTCACCCACCTCACCAACATGATTTGAATCACCAAACATTTTCTCTTTTAAGGCTCTGGCTTCTTCTTTTTCAATCTGTGTGACATAGTGATTGACCATTGAGCAGACTTTGTTTAAATTGGTCTTTAAAATCATTTTAGTGGACAATAACTCTTTGCAATCTTTTACCCATGAATTAAATGAGTTTGATGGTTGACCCTCAGAATCAACCTCAACAACTTTCTCATCCCACCATTTGAGAATTGGTGTTGCACTTAATGGAGAGCCACATGGGTCTCCAGTTTCTGTGATGTCAGATTCTAAATCTTTTATTAAGAAATCCAATGTTGCCTCACCCTCATTGTCTCTCACCCATTTATAATATATTTGACCATTCCATCCACATCCATTTTCAACCTCCTCAAAAGTTGCTTTGACATATCCATCCAGCTCAATTTTTTGTGCAATGAGATTCAATACTAATTTTTTGTCATAAGCAACATTCACAAATTTTTCTTTGGTTTCTTTACTGGCACGATAATATCCCTCCTCCTCTAAGCCAACAACCATGAAAACTGGAGTGAATAAAGAGAACATTCTGATGGCTCTGGCTGGAGATATGCCACAAAAATCCTTGAGGCATGATGACCCCACTTGTTTGATCTCTCCTGACTTTGCTGAGTAAACTAAAAAATAATTTTTTCTATATCTTTTATGATTGCAATGGTCACAATTGTTGCTGGTGTGATTGATGAATGATTTTGGCAATTCAATATCCAGATTCAATTGTTGAACTGAGCCTGTCTCTCCAAAATAGATTCCCACCAATTCCCATTCACCATCCAATTTCAATGGACTGTGAGTGATGGTGACATCAACAAGTGAATAAGTGTTTTTTGATTTTTCCCATTGGAATGATTCTTGTCCTCTGGTGTCAATAAATGTGTAAGGCTCAGAGATTTCATAATCTAAATAAACCCCAAATTTATCAGCCTTTTTTTTAAGGCTTGTAAAATGATTTAATATTACTTTTTTTCTGGATGCAAAAAGGTGAGTGACCTTGATTTCTTTATACTCAATTTTCGTTGATGTCATGTTGTGTTTTTTTGTGTGAATAATCACAAAAGTAAACAAACATTTTTAAAAAACCTATTTTTGAAATAATAAAAATTATCAGATAAAAACTTTTTTCAGTTTTTGAAATATCAAAGAGCCACCCAAAACAGCTAATAAAATATAAATCCATTGAGAGTTTTTTTCCCACCATGTCAATTCTTTGATGACCACTTTCTCAACTGGGACAGCCACCTCCTTAATGATGGTCACTGTGTCTCCTTTACATTCAATATAGTGATGAAATTCTCTGGTCAATGTGTCATAAAAGTATTTTGCAAATACCTCCTTATTATTGACAATGATTGTGCTGTCATGAAATATCAATTGAGTTGTGGTGTCATGAGAAACTGTCTCCAAAACAATGGTGTCATGGATAGCAATTTTCAGAGTGTCCATTTCCAACAATTCTGGATGCTTTGCCACCAGTCTTTGCAACCTTTTGTGTGGTGAACAATTAGTTAGCAAAAAAAGGAGGCTCAAATATGTCACAATCCTCCTCATGTTTTAACTTTTTTTTTCAAAGGCTTTTTGTGAGACCTTTCCTCCTGTCCCAATTCCAATCATGGTGAGAATCAATGTCTCATGAATGTCAAAAGATGGGTCAAACAGGCTGAAAACAACCTCTGTGAGTGCTATAATCAAAGCAACTCCAATGACCACTGTCATGACCACTCTTGTCCAACTTAGTTGACCAACACTCTCCTCAAATATTCCAGCAAAATCACTCATTTTCAATGTCTTTTTGATTTAATAAAGTATAAGTGAAAGAGTTTCCAAAAAACAATTCTGACTGTTCACAAATTTGAATGAATGTGTCAAAGTTTTGGGGATTCTGAATCACTTGACATCCAGCAGAATAATTGTCAATCTCAGCCAGTGTCTTGGATGATGATGCTCTGTGAATATTTATCCCAAAATACCCCCATTCTTTTGAATCCATGTTGAAATCAAACTCTGTGTCTTTGTCATTGTCTCTCCAGACCTCTACTTCTCCATTTCTTTGACACAAACCCTTGTATTTTCCAGCATGTAAATCAAGTTTGTAGGTGCTACGATATTGACCATCACAAAGGATTGCACATCCTTGAGGATTTGTTGGTTTTTCTAAGTAATAAAGACCAGCCAGAGTGGTGCATCTCACCCAATATTGTGACCACTTGCCTTGATATTTCCAAAACACAACAATCCAGTCATTGAACTCATTGACCTTGATTTCTGTTGACCTTATTCCAACAATGTTGAGGTTGAAAGGCTTTGAATCATGCTCAAAAACAGCATAATTTTTGGATTTCATGGTCTTAATAATTTGAGATAAAATCATTTCACATTTCTTTTGACTGTTGTTCTCTCTCTGTCCTCAAATGTTATCTCTTTGAATGTGTCTGTGGATTCAATAAAATAATTAGACTCAGATTGAGTTGGAATCACAGCAATGTCATCCAGAAAATATGCATTTTTTAGATTGTAATCATCAACAAAAATTTTGTTAGACAACAAAACATCATTGAAAATGTTTTTGTGACAATCAGTGATGAAATCAGTTTGGAGAGTGTATTCTTTGAACAATGTATCTTGGATTTGAGTCACTTTCCTGTTTTTATCCAGATAGTTGTCTGTCTCCAATTTGTCTTGAGGATAACCAAAAAACCCATTCATCCTCCAGCATTGAGGAAACTGCAAACCAGTATAATCAAAAGAACTTAAAATGTGACCATCTAGGATTGTTCTCAGTCTGAATGTTTTGTCTGCCTGTACTTTGTTAAATACTTGCAATAAAAAGGTGCATGAGCAAAGAGTTGCAATGGGAACTCCTCCCAGTGTGAAAGAAATATTCATTTTC
>Ga0115011_10000855_pt1 | contig 23068 bp, 18 predicted proteins | sample TroAtlMetagenome_2_FD_88705 | JGI IMG/M metagenome (GOLD analysis project Ga0115011, IMG submission 88705) | Marine eukaryotic phytoplankton communities from Atlantic Ocean - Tropical Atlantic ANT8 Metagenome | ecosystem: Environmental > Aquatic > Marine > Oceanic | place: Tropical Atlantic...
CATGGAGGCGAACGTACCGAGGACACCTCCGATCATCAGGTTGAGTAGAACGTGAAACTCCTTCACTCGGTGCGTGATGTCATCCGCGCAGCAGGCCGCCGCAAAGGAGATGATCGCTCCCATTAAAATAATGCCGATATTGATGCCGTCCGCCGCCAGGTGAAAATGCAGCCCGAGGCTCTCGACCCACACAAACTTGGTTTCAAACTGCAAGCCACTGCCAACTTTGAAAGTGCAAAACGCAATTAATGCGCAAAGCAGCAACAGACCGGACGCCCCAAGCGTGATGCCGCGGATCATCCGCCGTTGGCTGCCGGGCATAAACCCGACGGCCGCAGCGGCGAACAGCGGCAAAAGAACAATGATCAACAGCCAATCCATTTCCCTATCAAATCAACGTAAAAAACAAAAGCACAGCCATGCCGGCCGCAAACCAAAAAGCGTATGTTTGTAGGTTGCCGGTCTGGGCCAGACGCAACACCCGACCGGCTAACTCGGTCGTGCCGTGTGCGCCGCGCACCAACAACCCGGCAATCACCCAGCGGTCGATGGCGTCTGCCAGCTTGGCCAAGTTTTCCTGCACTTGGTCGATGAGCCACTGGCAAATTTCATCAAACCAAAATCGCTGGCGGAGCACCTTGGCCAAGAAGCCCAGCTTGGTCGGGAGCGGATCGACCTTGGCCCCACTGTACAACGTGTTAGCTACGAGCAAGCCAAACACCAACACAACGAGCGACGCGGCCAGCACCAGCGGGTTTGGCGCGTGAGCGTAAAAGTAACCGGCGAACACCGATGGTACTGCGAGCACGAGCAGCGGCACGGTCATCACGGCTGAACTCTCCTTCGCTTGCTCGGCGTGTACCGAGCGTGGCTCGCCCATGAACGCGACGACAAACAGCCGTGTCATGTAAAACGTCGTCAGCAACGCGACGAACACGGCGACCAAAAACAGCAGAATATTATTCTCCAGCGCGACATCGAGGATAGCTTCCTTACTGAAAAAACCGCTGAAGAGTGGCACACCACAGAGCGCCATCGTGCCGATCAAAAACGTCCAGTATGTCTTTGGCATCCGCGCTCGCAGGCCTCCCATTTTCCAGATGTCCTGCTCGTGATTAAGCCCCATGATTACCGAGCCAGCCCCGAGGAACAGCAGCGCCTTGAAGGAGGCGTGTGTCGTCAGGTGAAACATCGCCGCGTCGGGCGAACCAAGCCCAACCGACATCACCATATAGCCCAGTTGTGAGAGTGTCGAGTAGGCCAGGATGCGCTTGATATCGTCCTGCTGTACCGCCAGCAGCGCGGCCAGCAGAGAGGTCAGGCCGCCGATCCACGCGATTGCCTCCATCGCCCACGTGCCTTCGATCAGGAAAAACAGGCGGCAAAGCATATACACACCGGCGGCCACCATCGTCGCGGCGTGAATGAGTGCGCTGACAGGCGTCGGGCCTTCCATCGCGTCCGGCAGCCATACGTGAAGAGGGGCTTGGGCCGACTTTCCCATCGCTCCGCAGAAAATCAGGAACCCGGCCAAACCGGTGATGGCCGCAGTTCCAGTCGCGAGTTTGCTCTCGATGTCGTCGAAATTGATAGAACCCATCGCGGCCCAGACCATCAGGATGCCAATCAGAAAACCGAAATCGCCTATACGGTTGGTGAGGAAGGCTTTTTTGGCGGCATCGGCCGCGCTGGGTTTTTCGAACCAAAATCCGATCAACAAATAACTCGAGACACCAACCAATTCCCAGAAGATGAACATCATCACGAAGTTGTCGGCCAGCACTATGCCGAGCATCGAGAAAATGAAGAGGCTGAGGAAGGCGAAGTAGCGAGAGAAATCCCGATCCTCCTTCATGTAACCCAGCGAGAAAAAATGGATCACTCCCCCGACACCGGTAACGACACACAACATCAACTTGCTAAGCTTGTCGATTTGCAAGCCGATGTCGATTTGCAGTCCATCGATCGCGAGCCAAATAATGCTCGGATGCAGTTCGCCGCCGGCAGCAATCAGCAGCAACGTCAGCAAAAATGAACCGACGACCGCTCCGATTGAAATCGCCGCGCTAGCAATGCGCGAGCGGAACACGCCCAAGCCGATGAGCACCGCCGAGAGCAGCGGGAGCAACAAAACCAGCCATGCAGCGATATTCATCGTTTAGAGTTTCATCGTGGCCAAGTCTTCCACATCGGCGGTTTGGCGTTTCCGATACAGCGCGACGATCAAGGCCAATCCAACGGACACTTCCGCTGCGGCGACTGTGATGATGAAAAACACCATCACCTGCCCGTCGAGATTCCCATTGAAACGCGACATAGCCACGAGCGCCACGTTCGCCGCATTGAGCATCAACTCGAGCGACATGTAGATGATTAGAAGGTTGCGCCTCACGATCACCCCCAGCAAACCGATCGCAAACAGCGCCCCGCTCACCAGCAGGTATTGGCTCAAGGTCGGTTCCATTATCGAGGCTCCTTTCTGCTCAACAAAATCACGCCAACCATCGCCACCAGCAGCAGGATAGAGACCATCTCGAACGGCAGGATGAATCCGTTGTCCTTACTGAACAGCGCTTGGCCAAGCGCCCTCGTGCTGCCGACTAACTTGGTCGGATTTACCTCTGCTTGGGCAGTATTCGCTGCTACTTCGTGTTGCTGAGGTACCTCACCATACGTCGACTCTAGCGAACTTTTGTAAACCAAAAACAGCGCGCCGACGGCAATGATTCCCATCGTAAGGCTTATGAGATTTAGTTTGCGGCGCGCGGCCTCCCGGAGATCCAGCAGCATGATCACGAACAGGAATAAAACCATCACGGCCCCGGCGTAAACGAGGATCTGCACCGCCGCGAGAAAGTACGCGCCGAGTAGTACGAACAACCCAGAGATCGAGATCATCGTCGTCACGAGGAACATCGCACTCGTCACCGGGTTCCGACTGAACGGATTAGCCGCTACCATCAACGCACTCAGCAAAGTCAGGCCGGCGAAAATATTGAACAGCGTTCCTTCCATGCCAAAATCAGCTCATCAGTGAAACTTCGGTTGCTCCCTTGCTTCACGCGTTTTGGTTTCCCATTTTTTGATGCCATCGCTCACCCCATCCTGCACGTGGTGATCGTAGGCTCGCTTGTCCGCGCCGCCCAGCGCGAGCAACTTTTTCATATCGTAAACCAATTCCTCGCGACTCTCACCGGTGATGGCATTATCCTTCAACAGATAAATCGCCTCCTCCGGGCAAACTTCCTGACAGTAACCACAATAGATGCAACGGAGCATATCGATCTCGAATTCCTTCGGCATCTTCTCCGCGCCTTCGCGATCGACCACGCCGCTGTCTCCCGGTGGCGTGATACGAATGGCTCTGGGAGGACAGACAAACTCACACAATTGGCACGAAACGCACTTGGTTTTATCGTCCACATCCTTCACCAAATACGGGGCACCGCGGTAACCGGTGGGTACATCCCATTTTTCCTCCGGATACTGCATCGTGGTCTTGGCGCTGTAATTCTTCTGCTTGTCGCCGTAAACCTCCGAGCGTTTCCATGAAAAGAAATGACGTAGCGTGACCTTGAAACCGTTAAGCAGCGTCGGCAAATACAGCCGCTCCCACCAGGTCAACTCTGTGCGATCCACTTTCATTTTTTCGTCCTCAACTGTGCAGCACCCAGAGCACGATTGCCGTAAAGATAATGTTGGCCAAGCTCAAAGGCAGGAACCGTTTCCAACCTATGTTCATAAGTTGATCGTAGCGGAATCGAGGCAACATCCAGCGAATCCAAATCATCAAAACAAGAAACATCGCGATCTTCGCGATGAACACGCCAATATGCACCAACCCTTGGCCTAGCGACTGAGCAGGTGTGTTGAAAAATTCGCCGAAAGGCAGCGTCCAGCCACCGCAAAACAACACAACAATTAGCGCTGATCCGGCGATCATCGCCGCGTATTCCCCCATGAAAAAAAGCGCAAAACTCATGGAGCTATACTCGGTATTGTAACCTGCTACCAGCTCCGTTTCCGACTCCGGCAAGTCGAATGGTAAACGGTTGGTCTCCGCAAAAATCGCGATCAGAAAAATTGCAAACGCAATCGGTTGCTTAAACATCAGCCAATCTAAAATACTCTCGTGCTGATAGGCGATCACGTTAGAGAGGTTCAGCAACCCAGTGTCTTTTATGTATTTCGACCACGCCGTGGATTTATCTATCAGTTCAGCCTGCCAAGCAGGATCGGCCGCCAGCATGAACACGGGTACGACCGCCAAGCCCATCGCTATTTCGTAGGAAATCATTTGCGCCGTCGAGCGGATGCCGCCGAGGAACGGATACTTCGAGTTCGAGGCATAGCCAGCTAGCACAACGCCGTACACTCCCAACGACACGATGCCGAAAGTAAACAGGATGCCGACATCAAGATCAGCGATGACCATCTTCTGTGCCCCTAGCATCGAGCCGAACGGCAACACAGCAAGCACCACGAACGACGGCACCATCGCAACCGCTGGGGCCATCCAATAAAATACTTTCCGCACATGAGCTGGCGTGAAGTCCTCTTTTACCAGAGCCTTCAGCCCATCGGCCAGCGGTTGGCCAAGACCAAGCAACTTGATGCTTGTGAACGGGATGCCAACGCGGTTTGGCCCAATACGATCCTGAATCCAAGCCGAGATGCGGCGTTCGGCAACGACCGAGTAGGCAACCATCGGCATCACCACGGCGAACACCGCAATCACCTTAAGCAGCGTCAGCACCCACGGCTCGGCAAACAGTCCTGTGATCAAGGCAGGCATTATAATTTCACGTCCGCGCCTTTATCCCCGAGACTGGCCCACGTCAGGCCAGCGGCCTTGAACGCCTTCACCTCGCCCGCCATTTGGTTAAACAACCCCTCGATACTGTTAAAGCCGTCAAGGCCGGTAACGGCGTGCACAAGCTCGTGCAGCACTTCCCACTCCGGCATCGCGTCACCGGGCGCCTCGAAGGCTTTTGTGAATTTCTGCACGCGCCCTTTCACGTTGGTGAAAGTCCCGCGTTTCTCGGCATGCGCGCAGCCCGGTAGCAGATAGTTGGCTTTTTTTGTCGTCGCGTTGGGCAGAATATCGCTGACGATCAGCAACTTCAACGTGCCAAGCAGCGTGGCGTCGATGCCGTGCTGCGTGACGTCCTCACCGAAAACAATCAGCGTCGTAATTTTGCCGGACGCGATCCCCTTGGCGATGGCTGCAAGCCTCGAGCCGACACGCTTGGTCGTGATTCCGGTCAACTGCGCGCCGGTGGTGTTCGGGTTGCGATCCCCGGCGACGAGTAAATGATCGGCCTCACCCTTGCGCGGTACGGCGTCGGTCAACGCCTTGTAGCGCTTGGCCAATTTCTTCAGCAGAAAAAGTTCTTCGTTGGTTTGCCGCGCCGACGTGACGACCGCGACCGAGCCTTCGGCGGCATTGGCCAAGTGTCCAGAAATCTCCTGCAATGCGCTTGGCCAAGTGATGTCGCCCTTTGGCCCGCGCAACTTCGTCAAGCGATCTTCACGGCCGATCCACTTGTAGTCGAGCCGACCGGCGTCGCACATCCAGTCGCTGTTCACAGCGTTGTTTCGGCGCGGCTCGTAGCGGTACATCTTGTTTTCGCGCGAGCCGATGACCGTGTTGCAACCGGTGCCGCAGCCAGTGCATAGGCTCTTGGTTTCTTTGAGGAACCAGACGCGCATCTGGAAGCGAAAGTCGTCCGACGTCAACGCGCCGACCGGGCAGATATCGACGGTGTTAAGTGTGTAGTTATTGTCGAATGGCTGGCCGGGATAAGTCGAGATCGCGTTGTAGCTGCCTCGGTTCACGATGCCCAAAGCGTCGTCGCCGGCGACATCGGCAGTGAAGCGGATACAACGGGTACACATCACGCAGCGCTCGGCGTCAAGCGTGATTCGCGGACCAAGATCGACCGCCTTGGGCTTGTGCACCTTCACCTCGGCGAACCGGCTCTCTGGTTGGCCATGCTCGACCGAGTATTCTTGCAGCTTGCACTCGCCGGCTTGATCGCAAATCGAGCAATCGAGTGGGTGGTTGATCAGCAGCGACTCGAGCACCGCCTCGCGCATCTCGCGGGTTTCCGGGCTGCTGGCGTAAATCTCCATTCCGGGAATGATGCCAGTCGCGCAACCGATGACACCGCGCGGTGTCCCCGGCTCGTACGGGAGTTGCATAGGAAAAACTTTCGGCGTGCCGTCCTCGCTCATCGGAGGCTTGCCATCGGGGCCGGGGCGTCCCGGCATGGCGACATGCACGAGGCACATCCGGCAGTTACCGGCTACTGGCAGCTTAGGGTGATAACAGTAATGCGGAATCTCGATGCCGGCGTGCTTGCAGGCCTGCAGGACGGTGGTCGGCTCCGGGTTTCCCTGCCAGTTCGGCGTGGTGCGCGGCACCTCAACAGCGCGACCGTCCACCTTCACCGTGACGGTTTCAACTGCCGGTTCTGTCTGCATGGTTGCCATCGCTATTTCGTTGCGCCCTCCCCCTTGCTATTGGCCAAGCGAGCTTCGTCCTCGGCGCCACGTTTCTCGAAATCATCGCGAAACTTGTCCACAAAACTCAGCACCGGCCAAGCGCAAGCTTCGCCGAACGCGCAAATGGTGCGACCCTGTATATTCTGCGCGATGTGCTTTAAATAATCGGCATCGCCCTTGCGAGCCTCGCCGCTGCGCATGCGCTTGAGCGCTTTGGCCATCCACAGCGAACCTTCGCGGCACGGGGTGCATTGGCCGCAACTCTCGTGCGCGTAAAAATCAGAGAGGTTGCCGAGTGCCTCAACGATGTCCACCGAGTCATCCAGCACAATGATGGCGCTCGAGCCGGACATCGAGCCGCATTTCATCAGTGTGTCGAAGTCATACGGGATGTCGAGGAGGTTGAGTTTTTGTTCAACGACCGCACCCCTCTTGTCCTTGCTCTTGATTTCAAACTTCTCACCCGCGCAAAACACTTTCGACGATGAGCCGCCGGGGATGATAGCCCGAAGTTTGCGGCCATCGCGCAGTCCTTGACCAAAGTTTTCGTGAAAGATCAATTCGCCGAGAGTGGCCTTGCCTACCTCGATTTCGTAGTAGCCAGGGCGATTGACGTTGCCGCTCAAGCTGACGATGCGCGTGCCAGTGTTGCCGGCCGTGCCCAATGCGGCGTAGGCGTCAGCACCGATTTCCATCACGTTGCGGACGTTGCAAAGTGTCTCAACGTTGTTGACGATGGTCGGACACATGTACAGGCCCAGCACGGCCGGGAAGTACGGTGGCTTGATGCGCGGATATGGCCGCTTGCCCTCGAGCGACTCGATTAGGCCTGTTTCCTCTCCGCAAATATACGCGCCCGCGCCGCGGTGCACGTGGATTTCAAGATTGTATTTCGTGCCGCAAATGCCGGTTCCGAGGAAGCCCTTGGCCTTGGCCTCTTCGATAGCTCGGTTGAGGATTTTTGCGCCCTCCGGAAATTCGCCACGAATGTAAATGTAGGCAAGCTTCACGTCGTTGGCATAGCACGACAGGATCATACCCTCGATCAGCTGGTGCGGATCCTTGTGAATGATCTGTCGATCCTTGAACGTGCCTGGCTCGGATTCGTCGGCGTTGCAGATGAGATAAACCGGCTTGCCAGAATTGTGGTTAACGAAATTCCACTTCATGCCGCACGAGAACCCCGCCCCGCCCCGGCCGCGCAAACCGGAGGCAAGTACTTCCTTGCGAATGGCTTCTTGCGGGGTCACCACGGCGTTCCCGCGCTTCTTCGGCTTGAGCCTGAATGCCTTTTTCAGGGTCTTGTAGCCCCCGTGTTTCAGGTAACACTGGATGCCATTCGTGTAACCCGCCTCGTCGGCGTGTTTCAAAATAAGTTTGGTTTCTTTCGGCATTCAGTAATTCGAGCCTTGACTCATAGGGCTCATTTTCAATATGTATCCCCGCGCGACGATGCCGAATGGTGTAACGGTAGCACAACGGTCTCTGACACCGTTTGTCTAGGTTCGAATCCTAGTTCGGCAACCATCTTCATTCTTCGTATTTTTCCAGGATCTCATCCGCGCCGTCGTTCGTGACGCTCTCGTAAAAGTCATCGTTGCACATCATCACAGGCCCGGTGCCGCAACTGGCCAGGCACTCGGCGTACTCGACACCGTATTTTCCGTCTTTCGTCCGCTGCAAGCCGGGCGCACCAGCATCCAGGCCAAGCCTCTCGCAAATATGCCTATGCAGCCTGCCGCTCCCGGCCAGGGCACAGCTCAACGTGCGGCAAACCCTCACCACGGTTTTCCCGGGGTCATGCTCACGCAGCATCGGGTAAAACGTCACCAACTCGTGAATGTTGATCGGCTGCAAATCCAGCTTGGCCGCGGTCCATTTTTCCGCCTCGCGGGATATGTGCCCGAACTCATCCTGCAGCGCGTGGAGCACCATCAGCGAAGCGCTGCGCTTCTCCGGATAGTTCTTAACAAGCCGGTTGATTTCCCTCTCCAGTTTTTTGGGGACTTCAAAACTCATCGGTCGCACTCCCCCATCACAAAATCGAGAGATCCCAAAATCGCCACTACATCGCTGATCATGTGCGCAGGCAGGGTGTGCGACAGAATACTCAGGTTCGCGAATGAAGGCGCGCGGATTTTCAACCGGTATGGCACGCCACCGCCCTTGCTGAAGATATAAAAGCCGAGTTCGCCCTTCGGGTTTTCAGCACCAAAATAAACCTCGCCAGCCGGCGCGTCCTGACCCTGCGTCACTAACATGAACTGGTGGATCAACTCCTCCATGCTCGAGAGCACCTTCTGTTTGTCCGGCAGAATGATCTTGCCATCATCGACATTGACCGGTCCGCCGGGCAGCTTAGCCAAGCACTGGTCAAGCAGGCGTACGCTTTGGCGCATCTCCTCCATTCGCACGAGGTAACGGTCGTAACAATCGCCAACTTCGCCGTACGGCACGTCGAAGTCGAGTTGATCGTACACGAGATACGGATGCGCCTTGCGCAGATCATACTCCATATTGCTGCCGCGCAAGTTCGGACCGGTCAGGCCAAAATCGATCGCGTCCTCCCGGCTGATCACGCCAACGTCACGGGTTCGATCTACGAATATCTTGTTACGAGTCAGTAACTTGTCGGCCTCGCCGATGGCCACGCTAATCTCTTGGGTGAACTTGGCCAACTCGTCCGTCCAACCCTCCGGCAGATCACGGGACAACCCTCCGATGCGTGTGTACGACGTCGTAAACCGCGCGCCGGTTAGCGCCTCGATCAGGTTGTAGATTTTCTCACGCTCGGTGAACGTGTGCAGAAACACCGTCAACGCGCCGACGTCCATCGCGAACGCCCCGAGGCCAAGCATATGCGCCGAGATTCGGGCAAGTTCGCAGCAGATCACGCGAATATATTGGCAGCGCTCCGGCAGCTTGTCGTGGATGCCAAGCAGCTTCTCCACCGCTAGCGAGTAGGCGACGTTGTTTGCCAAGGGCGCGAGATAGTCCAGTCGATCCGTGTATGGGATAAACTGGTTGTACGTCATGTTCTCGGCGATCTTCTCGTCGCCGCGATGCAGGTAACCGATTTCAGGGTCAGCCTTAGTGATGATTTCGCCGTCGAGTTCGAGTACCAACCGCAACACGCCATGCGTCGCCGGGTGCGACGGCCCCATGTTCAGGATCATCTTCTCACCCTGTACATCACGCAAATCATCCACCGCCTGCGCCGAGCGCGCCGCCGAATCCTTCACCTCTATTTGCTGAGTCGCCGTCATCGATCAGCGTTCGGATTGCGCTCTCGTGGTTCCCGCGCAGTCGAGTCCTCGCCACCGGCCACGGTGACGAATGGCCCGCCCTCGAGCGGTGCCGGGTCTGAGAACGCCACGTCCGGCATCTCGCTTGGCTTGCCGGCCAAGGGGAAATCCTTTCGCAACGGAAAATAAGGGTAGCCCTCCCACATCAGGATGCGGCGCAAGTCGGGATGCCCGGCGAACCGGATGCCCATCATGTCGTACGCCTCGCGCTCGTGCCAGTTGGCCGTGCGCCAGACAGATGATACCGTCGACAATTCGGACTCCTCCTCACTCACGCTGATTTTCAGTCGTAAATGGCAAAAATGCCCGTAGCCGTATATGTGATACACCGCCGTCCATCGCGGTGTCTCCTCATGGTTGTCGATTGTAGTGAGGTCGACGAGAAAATCGAAGCCAAGTTCCGTCTTGGCGAATTGGCAGACTTCGGCAATTCGCGAGGCGTCCAACAATTCCAGCGTCAACTCACCGCGAAACTCCACCGGGCCGGAGACGATCCCCTCGAACTGTTGCTTTAGCGTTTTGGCAAGTTGTTTCGGAGTCATTCGGGTCTCAGGTGATAACCGCCTCTCTCGCTCGGGCTGGCTTGGTATCCTTGATGTGAGGCTCGTTTGAGATTTTGGACTGAAGCCGCATGAATCCCTCAAGCAACGCCTCCGGCCGAGGCGGACAGCCACTGATGTAAACATCGACTGGCAAAATTCGATCCACCCCCTGCAACACAGCGTAGCTACGGTACATTCCGCCGGTCGAGGCGCACGCGCCCATCGCGATTACCCACTTCGGCTCCGGCATCTGATCGTAAATCCGCTTCACGGCCAGCGCCATTTTGTAAGTGACTGTCCCGGCTACAATCATCAGGTCGGATTGCCGGGGCGAAAACCGCATCACCTCAGCGCCGAACCGGGAGATGTCGAACCGGCTAGCCCCCGCTGCCATCAACTCAATCGCGCAACAGGCCAAACCCATCGGCATCGGCCAAAGCGAGTTTTTGCGGAACCAACTGACAGCGGCGTCTAGACGGGTATGAATCACATCCCCTTCAACCTTGGAATTATAGCCTATTTCAGTACCTCTCATAATGGCTTTATAACGCCTAGGGCAAATCTACATCCGCCAGTTGCGACCGTCAAAATGAATTTGTGAAAAATTTCACAAAGTCTCATTACATGAAGTAGATGGTGAGCGTATCCAATGCCGACCGCTATTAGGAAAGCGGTCAACGATTCAAGCGAATTCGAAAAAAACGGGCTTTTTCGTTGGGTCGAGGCGTTGGCTTAAACTCAATGCTATCCCCATTTCCACTAATGACTCGAAGCTGAACCCAGTCGCTTAAGTTTGTTGAGGTCTCGACAATATATTTTTTTTGAATTTTAGAGTCTAAAAATATCGTAAATGGACTAACTTTAACGTTCAAGCTTATAATATCATTCGTATTATTGCTTAATTCTTCTTTTAACGTTACCCGCGCACCAGGGAACATGTGTGCTTTACCGAAAAGCGCGAAACTTAAGTCTGAGCTTGTGCGACTGGCTTGGTGGACTTCTGCCGCGACAACGTTTTTTCCGTTCGTCAAACTGCCACCGACCACTTCAAAAGTGGCGTAGGCGCTTTCATCCACGATCGTGCTTGTTGCGTAAGTCGTATGTCGGGCAGTTTGCAAAAGGTTGCTGTCCCGATAAACTTGCTCTCCATTCACATAAACTGCCGCCGCATCGTCTCGGAGCAATTTAAAGGTCATCTTCTCGATCAACTCGACTGCGTCCACCTCAAAGGTCTGCCGAAAATAGACCGTGGCGCGTTTTCTATTGGGGTTGGTGCCATAACTGACAATAGTGGCCTCGTTCCCATTTCCATAACCAAAAAGGCCCGGGCCTGATAACCAAGCGCTGTCATCGAAACTCAGTTTGGTCCAGTTGCGGTTGGGTGCGGTGGATCCATCGTAATATCTCCAGTCACCTCCGACCGAAACGAGTATTTGCTCTTGCGCCGCCACAACCTTGAGCAAGCGATAGAGAAATCTATCAGTGCCCGTGAACGTCTTGTTTGGGGTATAATCAAAAGTGCCGTCAGACCTGAAGGCCAGCTTGCCGTGCTGCGGCTTTGCCAACAGTTGCACCTCGGTCACTGGCAACACTCCGACGTCGTTGGCTAGCACGCCCTCTTCACGTTTGGCTAAACTTAGTGTTCTACCCGGCGCTACGGCAAACTGATCCGCTCGTGCCACCAACATGCCCTGGGGCAGTGTTGATGTTTTTTGTGTGTCCACCGACCAAGCTGTGCCGATTTTATTCTTTGCGAGCAGTCGATAGTACAAAGTGGAGTCAACTGCCAAGCCATCAACCAAATGGCGCAGTTGACCATCGCCATCGGGTGTGACCTGTGTGGAGTGATCCCACTTGGTGACATCCGGGCCACCGTCGGTTTTACCCCAGACAAAAAAAGCTTTCGTGCCCGGTTGACTATGAGCCAGGTGGCCAGCGAGGGTGAGCGACTCAGTCGTGCGCTCAACCGGTGGCGCGCAAACGATTTCCGGCAAAAGCGATTTGCCACGATCGGTTGAGACCACCTCGGCAATGATCAGCATGTCGGAGCTGGTCAGGCCACCATTGAGCCCGTGAATGGCGAGGACATTTTTACCGGGGAGCAACTGATCCCTGTGCACAGTGATGTCAAATAACTCGAACTGCTTAGCCAGCGTGTCGTTGTGCGTTGTTGTTGCGCCGGAGTTCCATTGTGTTGTTGGCGGCGCGTTTGCGGATGCCACCCGCTTGCCGTTGAGATAAGCGACAAAACCGTCATCGTATTTCATGCGCAACTTGAGGTCATCGATCACCCCTGGATCATCAACATTGAAGGCATAGCGCAAGTAAAGCGACTCGGTTTTGTTATACATTTGCGTACTGAAATTCAGTGCTGAACTGATAAGTGACTCGTAGCCGCTACGGCGCTCGTAACCGGCTCCTTTTAGGCCTCGTTTCCAAGTCGCATCGTTGAAGTCTATTGTAGTCCACGAGTCATCGTGACGGCCGTTGGTCGGCACCCACCCGCGCACGTAATCGCCCGAACCCACCATTATGTCACTCGTGCCGGTCACGATTACTTGAACTGTCCCAATTGCACGTTGGCCAAGCGCGTCCTCGATCGTGTACTCAATCAAGCCGGCGCCGTTGGCCGAGTTTTTGACCTTGAACGTCAGTAATCCGTTCGGTTCGTTTCGGCGCCGTCCGTCGCGCATCACCGGCGAGCGGTGAACGAACAGACTTCCCAAGTTAGTGGCTTTCGAGCGCACACTAAATAGCCGAAAGCCACCTGGAAAATAGTCCTGCCCTTCGCTCCCTTCGCCGTTTGTTCCGACTGCGATGACCGGCTCGGTCTTGAACGCGCCGCGCAACCCCGCGGCGTGGTCGTTGGTGAGCGGATTAAAACTCACCGAATCACCAGCGGAGAGGTACAGTACATCCGGCTCGGCGACCGGCGGCTCGTTGATGTAATTCAGCTTGAGGGTCTGCCGTTTCCCACCGGCGCGATACTGGATTTTTTCGCTGCCCGTGGCGTCGGCGCTGACGCGCAAAACATACACCGATGAACTGCTGATCGTCTCGTGCAGAAGCGACTGTTTGGGGGAGCGAACCTGGCTGATGCTGCCATCGCCGGGAAGCTTTAGCGTGCGCGACTGTCCGGCAGCTACGTCCATCTCGAACGCATTGCCCTCAGGGTCGCCGACAACCACAGCGACGTCGCCCTTGTGCAGCCAGCCGCGTCCGGCGTCGCCTTGCATCGAGTAGCTGAACCAGGCTGTTCCCTCGAAGCCATCCGATGGAGTGAACACCGCCCTGCCAGCCTCGATGGCGACCGACCCAGCATAGCGCGGCGTAACCTGCCCGACTTCGGCCAGTGAAAGGCTGTTTTGCTGTCCACGATAAACCTGATTGAGGTCATTGGCCAACACGTCGTAATGGATTCGCTCCCCCGGCGCTGCCCACGCAACGTCGTCCACGGCGAACGGCATCTCGGCCGGGTTTCGCATTGCGGCCGGCCCGGAGAGGAGGCCGCTAGAGCGACCATAAATTTGTGATGCCGCAGTAAACTCCTGCCCCTCAATATCATTGAAGAAAGACCGCAACTTGGTTGAATACTGCGGGTTCATGATTCCTCCTATCGAGTGTCCCGACCCGAAAATATGTCCCACCTCGTGGGAGGTGAGCGCCCAGCCGAAACCAGCCTGCATCACGCTCACGCCGTTTCTTGTGTGAAGTCCGTTTTGAAATGCGATGCCGAGTATCCCTCCGCTCAATCCGTCGCCAAAACGGATCGAAGCCGTCTGGCCGTAGGTGGACTCGGGGCGCCAACGCTGCGTCCAAGTCGCAAAATCATCCAGCGTGTCACCGTTGCTGTCGAACGGAATGTCGTCATAGTCGCCCGAGTCCGGTGTGAGGATCAGTTCCTGCACCAGTAACCGCACGCCTAGTTGGTTCTCGTAAATCGCCGCGACGTTGGCCATCAGCGCGAGGTACCTGCTGGTGACCTCGGTGAGATGATTTTTTGAGTTCAAGCCGGTCGCCGATTTGTCGAGCGCGACGATAACCGTGGCCACCTTGAGCGACGCCTCGTAGAGCGGCGGGCTGGCGGGACTTCCGAGCACCAGCGTCGGTGCGCCGTTCACCGGGTTTACCCCCGAGCTAGCCATCGCCGGAAAATCCTCCGTCGGCTTAAACTTGGCCGGCTCGGCTTGGCTCCAGTCCGGCTTGGCCAGGTCTCCGTCGAGGGACATCGTCCGGTACGAGCCGGTCCGCGGATCGCGAACACACGCCAACTCCGAATGCAAAATCGTAAGCGACTCGAACAATCCGCCATCGACGCCGCGCAATTGCACTTGGACACCGTTGGCCAAGCGCACGACACCGGCAGCGGAGCGGTCGGCCAAGGCAAGTGTTGCCGTATGCACCTGGCCGGCGGCGATGGCTCGCCCCTCGAAGACTCGCAGCCTGACGTCGTGCCGGTCCGCTTTGCCAAGCGTCGTGCAGTAGCCGTCAGCGAGCAGCGGAAAATCGCGGAACAAAAAGTCTAGCGGCTCGCGCCCGGGCAACTGAAGCCGCAACGGCTGGCCGCCATCGATCGCCTGGGCCAATGTGGATTCGCCCTCATCCTCGCGCTTCTCCTTCGTCACCGAAAAAACTAGGGAAGGAACTTGAGTGCGACTGACCGCTTCCTCTTGCCCTGGCGGTGAAACAACATTGGCTAAATCCCATTCGCCGTGGTTCACAAAACCACTCACCGCCAACCCGGCAGCAAGCAGGACAACCCCATTTTTTGTTGTTTGCTTCATTTTCGTCTACGCTTTGCTTTGGGGTGCTTTTGCGTGTCTTTGCGCTTGTGGGGGGTGTTCTGATTGGTCGTCCTTCTGGGCTTGCGCGAAAGGCTCGTGGGTTTCTTTTTGCGCTTGGTCCCCTTGGTTTTGATGACGCGAAAGTCGGCCTGTTTTTTTTGAATGTCCACGGCCTCGATCTGCACTTTCAGTTGGTCGCCTGGCGCGACTTCGTTGCCGCGTTGCCTCCCAACGAGCCGACCGCGCTCCGGCACAAAACGATAATGATCGTCACTCAGGCTGAAGCGCTTGACCAGGCCCTTGAGCCCCAACTCGGTTATGTCCACCATCGCGCCGATGTTGCGCACATCGGTGACCATGGCCGTGTAAGTCTCCGGCTTTTGGGTGTCAAGCTGCCGCTGAAGATGCGTCATCAGCTTGATGTGTTTGCTATCCATTTCGGCGTCGGCGGAGTTGCGCTCAGTGAGCGAAATGTGGTCGGCCGCCGTGGCGAGCGCGGCGTCATCAAGCTTGGCGTGCTGGTAAACAATTCGGTGCACGATCAGGTCGGCGTACCGGCGAATCGGCGAGGTGAAGTGAGCATAGTCGTCCTTGGCCAGGCCGTAGTGACCGATCGACTCCGTCGAGTAGCAAGCGCGTTTCATGCAGCGCAGGTAGCCGATCCGGAAAACGTCCGCAAGCAGGTGGCCCTTGAGGCCCGCGAGAAATTTACCGGCCTGTTTTTGGTCAGCCAGATTCCCGGCGCGCAGCCCCATCAACGTAGCCCGCGCCCGGAGCTCGTCGAGCTTCTCGATGTCCGGCTTGTCGTGGACACGATGGATCGCCTTGACGCGTCGCCGCTTGATTTCCTTCGCGACAGCTTCATTGGCCAGCAGCATGAATTCCTCGATCAACTGATGCGACACATCATTCTCTACCCGACGCACTTCGCTCAGTCGACCCTTAGCATCGAGCAGCACCTTATGCTCCGGCACGTCGAGATCCAGCGCGCCCGCCCGGAAGCGGGCCTGCCGTAGTTTTTGCGCGAGGCGATGGGCGTCGTGCAACATAAGCTCGATGTCGCCAGTCGGTTTGCGACTGAGGATCTCCATCGCCTCCTCATATGAAAAACGGCGTTTCGAGCAGATAACCGTCGAGTGAAACTTCGCCTGCTCGACCTGCCCATTTCCGCTCAGTACAAACTCCACGCTGCGGGCCAGCCGATCAACCCCCTGCTTGAGCGAGCACAGCTCGTTGCTCAGTTCTTCAGGAAGCATCGGGATGACACGGTCAATGAGATACGTCGAGTTGCCGCGCTGCCTCGCTTCCTTGTCGAGCGCGCTCTTGGGGGTGACGTAGTGCGACACGTCGGCGATGTGCACCCACAACCGCCAGCGCCGCCCCTTGATGCGCTCCAGCGAAATGGCGTCGTCGAAGTCACGCGCATCGACCGGGTCAATCGTCACAACATTGTGCTCGCGGCAATCCCGGCGGCCTTTACGGTCGGCCTCCGTCACTTTCGCGCCTAAGCGCCGCGCCTCAGCCTTGACCTTGCCCGGGAAACGCGTCGGCAACTCGTACTGCCGGATAACCGACTCAACATCGACGCCCGGCGCGCTTGGGCTGCCGATCACCTCAAGCAGTTTGCCTTCCGGCGCGTTGTGACGCGACGGCCACTCGGTGATCTCGACCACCACCCTGTCGCCGCGCCGCGCCTTGGGCTTGGCCGCTTGGCCAAATTTGGGCAGATAAATGTCGTGCGTGATGCGAGGGTCGCTCGGCACAACGTACCAAAGCTGCCGCGACTTCTCCAGCGTGCCAACCACCTGAGTGCGGGCGCGCTCGAGCACATCCACCACCCGGCCGCTTGGCCCCGCCGGCGCGCGCCGGCCACGGGCCTGTCGGCGCCCGGTCGCTGCCGGGCGATCAACCAACACCAATACTCTGTCGTTGTGCATAGCGGTGCGCGCTGCGTTGGGCGCGATGTCTATCGAGGGCTGCGTTGCGTCAGTTGTCACGACTCGTCCGCCGCCGCGGCGGTTCATCAGAATTCGCCCCGCGACTAAGTCCTCGTCTCCCGGCAACGCGAAACACTTGTCGGGCAACCGGACCACCCGGCCCAAACGCACGAGGTTGCGTAATTCAGCCCGCACTTCCTTAGCTTCCGTTTGACCAAGTTCGAGTTTTGCGGTGATCTCATCCGCCCCTGATGGGACGTAATGTTTGCGCCCTAAAAGACGCAGAAGTCGATTTTCAAGATTCATTATGAGATAGGCGGCTCCATAGCCGGGCAAACCACCAGCTCGCTTCCAGCAATTTTATTGCCACCGGCACGCTTGTATCCCGCAGCGTACCCCCCCACAACGTTAACATTCCTAAAACTAAGGACAACTTTAGGTTAGAATTGCCAAATAAAAGTAGATATTCAAAAAGAGATCACGGAAAAAATAACCAACTTTTTTAGTTTATCCATGCCCCAAGACTCCTTTGAATGTTATGAAGATTAAAAAATCAAAGGGAGGGACTTATGCGTGAAAAACACGCGCTTAGAGTGATAATCACACTTTTCGGTATCGTTTCACAGCGTGAAGTTAACTATATTAGCATTAAAAAATAATGGCATTTAATGTGCTATTTTTTTTTAAGTTTGGCGTTGACAACGGTTCGACAGGACACGAAGCTTCGCCTCCGTTTTACCAAAAAGGTGAAGTGTTAACTATTAACTAAACATAAAAACCGAGAACCGCATCATGAAGCGTTATCAAAAAAACAAAGTCGGGGCCTTCACGCTCATTGAGCTGTTGGTCGTTATCGCAATCATCGCTATTTTGGCTGGTATGCTCCTGCCTGCATTGGCGAAGGCAAAGGCAAAGGCACAGCGCATCGCTTGTGTAAACAACCTCAAGCAGGTTGGTATCGCCACTCGCATCTACGCGACGGATAACCAGGATCGGTTCCCGTGGCAGGTGTCAGAGGTGGAAGGTGGTTCCGCCGAATACTTGGCGAAGGCCAAAGCTTTAGAAGGCTGCAGACACTGGCAGGCACTCTCTAACGAGTTGAGCAACCCTAAAGTAGTAAGGTCTCCACGTGATGGCAACCGAACTCAAGCCAACAGCTTTATGAATGGCAAGCCTCGCGGTGCTGCCGGCAAAAATACTGTCCCGTTTTGCGAAGGAACATCAAAAAAACATACTAAAGGCACTTTAAGCTACAGCTACTTCCTTGGTAAGGGTGCCGACGAGTCCAAGCCAAACAACATATTGGCAGGTACCCGTAACGTCATGTTTGGCAAATACAACAACGACGACGACAAAAAGGCAGCTCACATCATATTCAAGAAAAAGTTTACTGCCAAAAAGACACCTATGTGGACTGAGAGCATGCATGAGAACCAAGGAAACCTCCTTTTGTCAGACTCATCCGTGCAGCAAGCCAGTTCTTCAAAACTCGCTCAATACATGATCGACTCGAGCGACAATGACAACGAGTTGATGTTCCCGAGCGGGAAGTAATTCATACAATCATTCTTACAAAGACCCTCCCAAACGGGAGGGTCTTTTTTTTGCAGTTTAGATTACGGGGATTCCACTTTTGAGGAAAAGAAGACGCTGGTGACAGTGGCTTAAAATGAAAGAGAAACTCTTGAAATCTGTGTCTGACCTAATCCCCCCCCTTGGCCAAACAAAAAAATTACTCGAATATTATTATTTGACTTAAAAGGCGAGGCAGCTCTAATATTCCTTCACGTCTGTTAAATGTGCCAATATCGCGCGACCCATCTAAATAATTTTAACTCATGAAGAATACACCTATTCGTAAAACACTGGGAACCAAAGTTATACTTGGCTTTACTCTGATCGAATTGCTGGTAGTGATAGCTATCATAGCCATTCTCGCCGGGCTGCTGCTACCGGCTCTGTCCCGAGCCAAAGACAAGGCCCACAACTCCATTGACTGGAATAACAACAAGCAAATCATGCTGGCGTTAAATATGTTCACCGGCGACAATGAGGAGTACATGCCCCATCCAACTTGGGGTGGTAATGGAAGTGGCCCCACAGGATGGGCCTATGCTGGTTCGGCAGCAGAAAAATCCACAAAATTCCCCGCTGGCAAAAAATGTGATGTGCCCTCTCACAACTGGACAGGCACAACAGCCATGACAGCGTATCAAGGAAACCCCGGCATAAAGGGTTTAGCGAAACAGATGGCTGGTCAGTACGAATCATTCAAGCATGGCCAACTGGGTAATTATCTGGGGAACAATCCCCAAGTGTTGATGTGCCCAAAGGATAAAGCTACCTCCACCGGTACCAACAGTAAGCTTTTTCTTCAACGCCCAATCAAGTTGACCAGCTACACATGGAACGGGAATATCATTTTCTTTCACAACAATCCCAGCCCTGCAACTGGCTCATACGACGCCTCAAAGGTTCGCAAGATTTCAGCCACGAATCCAGGCGACATCGTCCAGTGGGAGACTGATGACACAACTCCTTTTTGGTTCAACGATGCTGGTAATCAGCCGCATGAGGGTATCTCCCAGCGACACAAGACCGGTGGTTCAAATAAAAATAACCGACAGGATGTTGGAGGTGCAGCCACAGTGGGTATCGTCTCCGGTGCTTCTATTAACCTGACATACAAGAAATTTTACGAGATGGCCCAAACATCGGGTCGTCCAGCCGCCCCAAACGACATATGGTGGGGCAGCTCAAGCCGTTAAGCCCAGCAATCTATTTCACAAAAGACGGCCCGTAAATACAGGCCGTCTTTTTTCTTTCCCCAGCGTGGCGCAGCACTTTACCTCGGAGAGGCAACATGCACGGCCAAGATACAAAAACTCACCCCTCCACCCTACGATGGATAGTTTCCCTGTCGATTGTCGCCACCGTCCTGCTTGCTATCAATCTCACCGCCCCGCCTGAACCGCCAGGCCAGGTGCTAAGCCAGGCGCAACCGCCCTTTGCTTCCACCCTTCCCTTCCGACGCGAGGACAGCGAATACGCCGGTTCGGACTCGTGCCGCGACTGCCACGACGACGAGCACAAAAGCTGGCACGCCTCGTACCACCGCACTATGACGCAACTCATGTCGCCCGAGACCGTCCGAGCGGCGTTCGATGGTCAATCGCACAAGTTTCAGGGCGAACGCTTCACCATGCACCAGCGCGGTGACGAATACTGGACGACCATCGAAAGTATCGACGCCGCCAATGCCTCGCCCGACAACCACGACCCGGAGCCCCTGCATTTACGCCTTGGCATGGTCACAGGATCACATCACATGCAGGTTTTTTGGCTACCTGGCATGAAGGGCAATCTGCAGATCGGCTTTCCTTTCGCGTGGCTGATCGACGACCAACGATGGGCACCTCGCAACAGCCTGTTTATCCGCAACCCGCATACGGCCCTCAGTAAGGAGAACTGGAACATGAACTGCATCCGCTGTCATACTACCGGCCCACAGCCGCGCCCCAATCAGGCGGCACAACGATTCGAGTCGCGCGTGGCCGACCTCGGCATCTCCTGCGAAGCCTGCCACGGCCCGGCCAAGCGACACGTCGATCGGCAACAACGCTTGGCCAAGCTCCCCGAGCCTAAACGCCAAGCGGCACTCAGGGCCGAACCTTTGGCCATCGTGCAGCCGGCAGATTTGGATCACGTTCGAAGTTCGCAGGTTTGCGGCTCGTGCCACGGCATGAAGTGGTTCGACAAAAACGAGGAATGGACCGCACACGGTTTCCGTTATCGCCCCGGCGATGATCTCGACAAAACCACGCCTATCATCCGCCCCACCCAAATCGATAAGCAACCATGGCTCCAGCCAGTGCTAGAAAAGAATCCAGACATTTTCAACGATTTTTTTTGGCCAGATGGACACATCCGCGTGACCGGCCGCGAGTACAACGGACTGCTTGAGTCGGCCTGTTTTCAAAAGGGGCAAATGTCGTGCATCAGTTGCCACTCGATGCACAAGAGCGATCCCGACGATCAACTTGCGCGCGGCATGCGAGGCAATCAAGCCTGCCTCCAGTGCCACGACGAAATGGCCGACGACCTCACCCGGCACACACGCCACGCCGCCGACTCTCCCGGCAGCAATTGCACCAACTGCCACATGCCACACACGTCGTATGGCCTGCTTAAGGCCATTCGCGGCCACACCATCGAGACGCCCAATGTCGCCACCACCCTCGCAACCGGCAGGCCTAACGCCTGCAATTTGTGCCATCTTGACAAGACGCTCGAGTGGACCGCCGAACAGTTGGCCGATCGCACAGCGCAGGCCAAGCCGACCGTACCGGATGAACACCGCAAGATCGCCGCCTCGGCACTTTGGCTGCTCAAGGGCGACGCAGGTCAACGTGCCCTTGCCGCCTGGCACATGGGCTGGCAACCGGCGCTTGCGGCCAGTGGCAGCGGATGGCAGCAACCGCTGCTCTCCGAATTGCTCAACGACCCCTACTCCGCCGTCCGCTACATGGCTCACAAGGCCCTGACCAAGCAACCTGGTTTTGAAGGGTTCAAGTACGACTTTGTCGCCGATGAACCAGCTCGCTTGGTCAAGCGCGAGGCCGCCTTGAAGATGTGGGCGGAGTCACTCGGCGACACCCCTACGAATCCCGCCGCCGTGCTGCTGAGTGCCAACGGCCAACGACTAACCAACCAGGTGCAGCAACTCATACAAATCCGCGACAATCGCCCAATGCGTCTGCGCGAGTGACGAACCACGTGCGCTCCCTCCATCATCCCGCATTCAGCCAACCTCTCTCTCGCTGCGTGAGAGGGTCGGGTTAAGAGGAAATTTTTAACTTTCCAAAAAAAATTCTTTTCTCATATTCAGCGCCACACACGATGAGTTTTCTCCTCTTGAAGAAAAGCCGGCGAGTTGCATTCACGCTGATTGAGTTGCTGGTGGTGATTGCCATCATTGCCATTCTCGCCAGCTTGCTGCTGCCAGCATTGGCTAGGGCCAAGGAGCAGGCGCACCGCACCACTTGCAAAAACAACAGCCACCAATGGCTGCTGTCGCTGGCGATGTACGCCGGCGACAACGACGAAACGTTCCCGCCCGGCGGCTCGAGCAGCCCGTACTGGAACTCGGTTTGGTTTCGTGACACTATGACGAAACAGTACCACATCCGGCGTCCGATGTTTTACTGCCCGTCCAATCGGAGCTGGAACCGCGACGATTTCTGGGCCTGGCCAGGCGGGCGCGACTCGGTGATGGGTTATTTCTATTTCGCCGGCGAAACGCGCTTCTCCAACAACCGATCAATATTTCAGGAGACCGTTCGCACGCCGGTTTTTGCGGTGAAAGCGACGGGCAACCCCCATTACAAAGTTATTTGGGCCGACCTGAACCGCAAACTTCAGGGCTCGTGGGGGCGGCCGGGCGATCCCAATCCGCTGATGCGCGGTGTCAACCATTACAACGACCGCGGCGACGAGCCGGACGGCTCAAACGAGGGTTTTTATGACGGGCACGTGGAGTGGATCAAGGGAGCCACATTCCGAAAAAAGCCAAAGATGATGGGCAATTTGTACTTTTGACGAAAGCTGAAGGCCGGTATTTTGTCACAAAGCGGTCACACCAAAAAAAGTTCTTGTCAGATATTGGAAATGCTGTATTATCCCGCGTGTCTCACACAGCGTGTGAATGTAAGCGCTTCTGTGAGTATCTACAAACATCTAACATTATATTCTCTGAACTATCCCCGGAGGGGTTGCAGGTTTCTTCAACCTGACCCCTCCGGTTTCGTTTTTTTCGAGGAATTTCCCCATCCAGACCAAAAAGATATGGCATGATTCCTAGTTTCCCCTTAAAAGTGCTAACCGAAAAGTTTGCCTATGCAGTATCGTTCCATTTGTCAATTTTGCTTCATGCTTGGCCTAGCTGGCTCAACCACACAAGCGCGTGCCCAAGTTGCGGTACGGTTGTCACCTAC
>Ga0115011_10000856_pt1 | contig 23064 bp, 15 predicted proteins | sample TroAtlMetagenome_2_FD_88705 | JGI IMG/M metagenome (GOLD analysis project Ga0115011, IMG submission 88705) | Marine eukaryotic phytoplankton communities from Atlantic Ocean - Tropical Atlantic ANT8 Metagenome | ecosystem: Environmental > Aquatic > Marine > Oceanic | place: Tropical Atlantic...
CCACCTTCTGAAACAACAGATCTTGATTCAGACTTTTGTTCTGAAAAAATTGCCTTAATTCGTGTCTTGCCAAACTTTAATTCAGTCTTTACTCCAAAAAGACTCTGTGCACCTGAAATAAGTGAACTATTTAATGGCATGCTCACATTACCTACTTCAATTTTTTGAATTATATCATCTTCTGTTGGCTCATATTCAAGTTTCATTAAATTTTGGAAATCAAATGAAGATTGAGTGTCAAAATTAGTATTTACTTGTACTCTTGTTCCAACCTTACCTACTAAACTTAACCCTATTCTTTGGTCAAAATCAAATGTTAAATTACTTCTGTTTCTAGGAGAGAAAGAAGGGTTGTCTTGTTTAGTGTATAAAACTCCCAAATCAACTTCAAGTGAACCTTGAGGAACTACTTGAATTGTATTTCCCCCAAAAATAGATTCGAACAATTGTGAATTAACATAAATCTCCGGGATTAAATTCTTTTGATCATCTTCAGAACCTTCTTTTTTCCCTTCAGCTGCATCAATTTTAGATTTATAATAATTTTTTAAATCTTCTTTTAAAATTAAATTTTGATATTCTTCAGGAGATAAAATTATAGGATAACTAATGTCATAATCTCCAACTTTTATATTAAAATAATACAAATCACTAACAGGGTCATATTCGTAATTTTCAACATAGCTAGATGGATTTGGAATATCAATTTGGCCTAAATCTGCTTCCTGTGCATTAATATTTAGTACAACCATTAAAGGAAGCAATACAAATAATAAATTTTTAAAATTAAAATTAGACAGCATTAATAAATTAAATATTTTTCAAAGTCTCTTTGATTATTTCCTCCACAGTAATATCTAAATTATTCTTAATTATTTTGTCGACTAATCTTTCTGCAGATTTCTTATTAATTCCAAGCACTTCTAAAGCAGATAACGCTTCATCTCGCGTGGTATTGTTTGAATCTACAAAAGCTTCATCAATGTCATATATTTTTAAAACTTTATCTCTTAATTCGATGATTAATCTTTGAGCTGTTTTACTACCAATACCTTTAACTGATTGCACCAATGAAACATTGTTTGAGGAAATAGCATCAATTACTTGCTCTGGAGATAATGATGATAGCATAGTTCTAGCTGTACTTGTACCGACCCCACTTACAGATATTAAAAGTCTGAATATTTCTCTTTCTTTTAGGGTATAAAAGCCGTACAAAGAATGTGAATCCTCTTTAATTTGAAGGTGAGTATATAGCTTAATATTTTCTTTATCAGGAATTTGAGAAAATGTTGTTAAAGAAATGTTTATCCAATAACCGATTCCGTTTGTATCAATGACAACATTTGTTGGGGATTTTTCTGATAATCGACCTTTTATGTGAGTAATCATTATTGTAGAATTATTATAATGTTTGTTTTAGCAAAATAATGCAAATAATCTAATAATTCATGAAAGGGATTTAAAAAAGTCCTTTTGGTGATGATGGTCTATATTCTTTATTAAGATGTTTGTATGCAAGTTCCGTTGCTTCTCGACCTCTAGGAGTTCTCATTATAAAACCTTGTTGAATTAAAAATGGCTCATATACTTCTTCAATTGTTTCTGTGTTTTCGCTAACAGCAGTAGCTAAAGTTGTTATTCCAACAGGTCCTCCTCCAAACTTATCAATAATTGTAGTTAGTATTTTGTTGTCCATTTCATCTAAACCACTAATATCAACATTCAATGCTTTTAAACTTGATTTAGTAATCTTAATATCAATTTTACCATCCCCTTTAATTTGCGCAAAATCTCTAACTCTTCTTAAGAGTGAGTTTGCAATTCGTGGAGTTCCTCTGCTTCTACCAGCTATTTCAATTGCAGCTTCCATTGTAATATCAACCTTTAATATTTTAGCACTTCTTTGTACAATGGTAGATAATAATTCTGAATTGTAATATTTTAATCTATTATTAATTCCAAATCTAGCTCTCATAGGAGCAGTAAGTAATCCTGACCTAGTAGTTGCCCCGACTAAAGTAAAAGGATTTAAATTTAATTCTACAGACCTTGCATTTGGACCTGACTCAATCATTATATCAATTTTATAATCTTCCATAGCGGAATAAAGATATTCTTCTACAATAGGACTTAAGCGATGTATTTCATCAATGAATAGCACATCTCTTTCTTGTAAATTTGTTAGAAGCCCAGCTAAATCAGCTGGTTTATCTAAAACAGGGCCAGATGTAACTTTTATCTCAACATTAAGCTCTTTAGCTAATATAGTTGCTAGGGTAGTTTTACCCAATCCTGGTGGTCCATGAAATAATGTATGATCTAGTGCTTCACCTCTTTGATTTGCAGCTTCAACAAAAATCTTTAAATTATCTATAACATGAGCTTGCCCCTTAAAATCTTCAAAAGAAGATGGTCTTAAATTATTTTCGAACTCTTTATCATTTGAAGAAAGATTTTCAGAAGATGGATTCAAGTTTTCATTCATATAAAACAAATATAAAGAAAAAGCCCTTCTAAATTAGAAAGGCTTTTTCTTTATTACTTTAAATATGTTCTAATATTCTTCTTCTCCTTTTTTCAACGGAATATGTTGAGGAACAAAGTCATCTTTATATCCTGGCTTACTATAATCATAAGGCCATCTGTGAACTTCAGGGATTTTACCCTGCCAATTACCATGAATATGTTTTTGAGATGCTGTCCATTCCAATGTTGTAGACTGCCAAGGATTTTGAGGTGCCTTTTTACCATAGAACATGCTGTAGATAAAGTTATATAAGAATACTAACTGAATTGCTGCACCCATAATTGCAAACATTGTTATAATTTGATTAGTATCTGCTAAATCATCAAAAAGAGGGAAATTAGAATTAGTATAGTATCTTCTTGGAAGTCCCGCCATTCCTATAAAATGCATAGGAAAAAACACTCCGTATGCAGAGATAGCAGTAACCCAAAAATGAATGTATCCTAAATTCTTATTCATCATTTTTCCAAATAGCATTGGAAACCAATGATAAATACCAGCTAGCATTCCATAAAGGGCAGAAATACCCATAACTAAATGGAAGTGAGCAACTACAAAATATGTATCATGAACATTTATGTCAAGCGCACTATCTCCAAGTATAATTCCTGTAAGACCACCTGTTATAAAAGTAGATACAAAACCAATAGCAAAAAGCATAGGGGGATTAAATTGAATATTTCCTTTCCAAAGTGTTGTTATATAATTGAATGCCTTTACTGCTGAAGGGATTGCAATTAAAAGTGTTGTAAAAGTAAAAACCGATCCTAAAAATGGATTCATTCCAGTTACAAACATGTGATGACCCCAAACAATAGTTGATAAAAATGCTATTGCTAAAATTGAAATAATCATCGCTTTATATCCGAAGATAGGTTTCCTAGAATGTGTTGCAATAACTTCTGAAGCAATTCCTAATGCAGGCAAAAGAACAATGTAAACTTCAGGGTGTCCAAGGAACCAAAATAAATGCTCAAATAATACAGGCGATCCGCCCTGATAGTGAAGTACTTCTCCTTGGATAAAAATATCCGAAAGGAAAAAAGAAGTCCCAAAACTTCTATCCATAATCAGTAATAGAGCTGCTGACAATAATACAGGAAATGATATTACACCAATAATTGCCGTCACAAAAAATGCCCAAATAGTCAATGGCATTCTGGTAAGAGACATTCCTTTAGTCCTTAAATTTAAAACTGTAACAATATAGTTAAGAGAGCCTAATAAAGAAGATGCTATAAAAAAGGCCATTGAAACTAGCCATAAAGTCATGCCTAAACCAGAACCTGGTTGGGCCATTTCTAATGCACTTAGTGGGGGGTAAATTGTCCATCCTGCTGCAGCTGGACCAGCTTCAACAAAAATTGAAATAACCATCAAAACAGTTGAGATAAAAAACAACCAATAAGCAATCATATTAAGAAACCCTGATGCCATATCTCTAGCACCTAATTGCAATGGAATTAGCAAATTACTAAACGTTCCACTCAAACCAGCTGTTAAAACAAAGAATACCATTATTGTTCCATGCATAGTTACAAGCGCAAGATATATATCTGCATCCATAACACCCTCAGGAGCCCATTTTCCTAACAGGAAATTAAAAATTATATTTGGTTGTTCTGGCCAAGCTATTTGCATTCTCATAAGGACTGACATTAAAATCCCTATAATTCCCATAAAAAATACTCCGGTAAACAAATACTGTTTAGCAATCATTTTATGATCTTGACTAAAAATATATTTAGTTATAAATGTTTCTTTATGATGATGTACGTGATGATCTTTATCAAATTCTATATATTCTGCCATTGTCTTAGTTTTGAGCAATTAACGAATTTTTAAATACAGTTTGCTGGTTATACCAATTATCAAACTCTTCTTGTGTTTCAACAATAATTTTCATTTGCATATTGTAATGAGATTTGCCACAAATTTTATTACATAACAATAAATAATCAAACTCATATGGGTCAAGTGGTTCTTCTCCTTTAAGAGCTAGTTCTTCACTTTTATTTTCCCTAATATTATTAATATTTATGACTTTATCAATCATAGATGGATTTTGTCTCATTTCCTCTGTTGTAATTGTTGGAGTAAAAGTAAACTTAGTAACCATTCCAGGAACACAATTCATTTGCGCTCTAAAATGTGGCATATAAGCAGAGTGGAGAACATCTTGTGATCTCATTACAAATAGCACAGGTCTGTCCACAGGTAAATGCAATTCAGTAGTAATTACGTCATCTTCACTATTAGGGTCATTTTCATCAACCCCTAAAATATTAGCTCTATCTATATTGATAAGTCGCACATTTGATTTACCTAAAACATTATCCTTTCCAGCATATCTAGCCTTCCAATTAAATTGTTGAGCATAAAGTTCAATAACCATTGGATCTTCATTTTTTTTCATATTCATTACATCAGACCAGGTTATTAATCCATAAGTAATAAAACCAGTTAATACAATAGCAGGAATAACTGTCCATAGTAATTCTAGTTTGTGATTATCAGTGTAAAATAAGGCTTTAGAATTCTTTCTACCCTTGTATTTGTAAGCGAAAAAATATAATAAAAATTGAGTTATAGTTTGGACAATAAATATTAATACCATAGTCCAAATCATAAGAGTATCTATCTTTTCACCATGCTCAGAAGCAGCATCCGAGATTAAAGGAAATTTACCGTAATTAACCAGAGAGAAAATTGTAATAGCATAAATAAATGCCAAAAAACCTAACATTAATTTTGCTTGAGTCGAATTATCCTTATCATTAGCAACCTGTGATTCATCCACTTTTATTCCAGAAATAGCTCTTGATAAATCAAATATTTTTATCATTTGCCAAATGGCAATTGTTATAAAAATGAGTATTAATACAATAAATAAAGCTGTCATACCTACATATTCAAATTAGTAATGGAATTTTTCACTTTCCTTAATCATTGGGTTCCCTTTAGCTAATAATTCTTCTTTAGACAATGAATAAAAAACAAGCAACAAAAATAAGCCTAAAAATATTAATATGGAACTAAATTCTGCAATTCCAAATCCATATCTATCAATAACAGTTGCTGGCATAATCATCATATAAACATCCATGTAATGTCCAATTAAAATTATAACACCTGCCATAATTATAAATATTGGAACTCTCTTGTAATCACTATTCATTAATACTAAGAATGGGAAGATGAAATTTAAGCAAAACATAGTAAAAAATGGAATAGGATACATTTCAATCCGTGTTACAAAATATGTAACCTCTTCAGGGATATTAGCATACCATATCAGCATAAATTGAGAAAACCACAAGTATGCCCAAAAAACACTAAACCCAAACATGAACTTAGCTAAATCATGTAAATGACTATCATTCACATATTTCATAAGTCCTTTAGATTGTAAATAAATTGTTATCAATGCAATAACTGTTATTCCACTAACTGCCATACTAGCAAAAACATACCATCCAAATAATGTACTAAACCAATGTGGGTCTACACTCATTATCCAATCCCAAGACATCATAGACTCGGTATAAATGAAGAAAACCAAAAATCCTGCCGAAATCTGGAAATTTCTTTTGAAATTCTTGTTATCTTTTGCTTTATCCTGCGCAATTGAAAATTTTCTAGAAAAATATCTATATAATGACCATCCACCAATATAAATTAAACCTCTTAAAATAAATGCATTTTTATTTAACCAACTTTCTTTACCCTGAATAATTTCATCATGAGCAACAACTTCAGGATCCATCCAAATAAATATATGTTTATCCCCAATTATTGCAATTAATAATACAATTAATGCTCCTGGAAGTAAGTAGTAGGTAATCGATTCCATAACTCTAAAAAGTACAGGTGACCAACCAGCCTGCGAAGCATATTGTATGGCATAAAAAGCCAATACTCCAAGAGAAATCATCATAAAGAAAAAAGCAGCCACGTATAATGCTGCGTAAGGCCTATTATGAATTTGATGTAGCACATGTTCTGCATGCTCATCTTCATGTGAATGAGCATCTTCTTCATGATAAGATTCTTTTTCATGAACATCTTGATTATGATGTTTTTCATTTTCATCATCCATCGCATGAGTATCGTTTGAATGTGAATCATGATGAGATTCTTCAGCTAGTAATTGTTTAACTTCTTCAATTGTTAAATGTGAAGTTGAATAAGAATAAAACCAACCTAATGAGCCTAAAATTATTAGGGACAATGAAAAAATCTTAAATCTGTTTGATAAGGTATACATGTTATATTCTATTTACTTAAATCTGATTTTAATTTCATTACATAGTTTGTAACCATCCATCTTTCTTTATCGTTAAGCTGATTTGCATAAGACCCCATCGTATTTCTTCCATAATAAATTACATGATATGTACTTCCAGGTGTAATACCCCTACCTGGGTCTGCATAGCTAGGAATACCTAAAATTTTCTCTCTCTTAACAAGAATTCCTTGCCCTGCCCCCTTTGAACCATGACAAACACCACAATAAATATTATACAGCTCTTTAGCTTTTAACATATCGCCTTCATCAAAATCGTAAGGATTGGTTAACTGTTGCTTAGCTAAATCATAACCCTCGTTGGTGTCTTCATATTTATATAACGAATATCCTCTAGGGATTGTCCCTTCTACAGGTAATCTAGCAGATAAATTGTCCTCATATAAATCATTTTCAGAATATGCCTCATAACTTAAAGATTCGTACATATTAGGCATATATTCAAAATTGGGAGTACCTCTATCACTCCAACAAGATTGAAGAATAACAGCTAATAATATCAAAATTTTTAAATTATAATTCATTATTAATGCTCTTTGGATTTTACTTCATTTATTTCAACCGCACCAGATTCTTTTAGCAGCTTTTTTAAATCTGCCATTGGCTTAGTAGTACTGACTTCAACAAGAAAATGATCATCAGTGGTTCTTGGATCAGGATTTTCAGCTTTTTTTAAAGGCCACATTCTACTTCTAAGATAAAATGTTATAACCATTAAGTGTGCTGCATGAAAAACCGTCATTTCAAACATGATTGGAACAAAAGCAGGCATGTTTTCTAAATAACTAAAGCTTGGTTTTCCTCCAATATTTTGAGGCCAATCAGCTATCATTATATAGTTCATCATAAGAGTTGCTACAGTAATTCCAATACACCCATAAATAAATGCGGCAATTGCAATTCTAGTAGGCTCTAGTCCCATTACTTTGTCTAAGCCGTGGACTGGAAAAGGTGTATATATTTCTTCAATTTCATAATGCTTTTCCTTAATCTTCTTAACAGCTGAAAGTAAGATGTCGTCATCATTGTATAAAGCATGAAATGTTTTTGTTGACCCCATATTACTTCTTAATTTGTTTAATTTTTGATGTTCTGGCATCAGCCCCTGTACCTACTAATGATTTACCACTATCTCTTAATTTTTTATACTTTTCTCCAGAACTTTTTAATATTGTTTTAACTTCAGCCTGTGCAATAACTGGAAAAGTTCTAGCATACAATAAGAAGAGAACAAAAAAGAACCCAATAGTACCAACAAAAATACTTATATCAATAAATGTTGGAGAAAACATTGTCCATGACGATGGCAAATAATCCCTATGTAAAGAAGTTACAATAATCACAAAACGCTCAAACCACATTCCTATATTTACTACGATTGAAATAAAAAACGAAAACATAATACTCGTTCTTAATTTTTTAAACCACATGAATTGAGGTGAAAACACATTACAACTCATCATAGCCCAATAAGCCCATGCATAAGGTCCAGTAGCTCTATTTAAAAACGCATATTGTTCATATTCAACTCCCGAGTACCATGCAATAAATAATTCGGTTATATAAGCAACTCCAACTATTGAACCGGTAATCATTATAACTATATTCATTAATTCAATATGTTGAAGTGTTATATATTCTTCAAGATCACAAACTTTTCTCATTATAATTAGTAAAGTATTTACCATTGCAAATCCAGAGAAAATTGCACCAGCTACAAAATATGGAGGAAATATTGTTGTGTGCCATCCAGGAATTACTGAGGTCGCAAAATCAAAAGATACAATTGTATGAACTGAAAGAACTAAAGGGGTAGCAAGACCCGCAAGAACTAAAGAAACTTCTTCAAATCTTTGCCAATCTTTTGCTCTACCAGACCAACCAAAACTTAAAATACTGTAAATTTTCTTTTGAAAAGGTTTGACCGCTCTGTCCCTAATCATGGCAAAATCTGGCAATAAACCTGTCCACCAGAAAACTAGTGATACAGAAAGGTAAGTTGAAATGGCAAAAACATCCCATAATAGAGGAGAATTAAAGTTAACCCACAAAGATCCGAATCCATTTGGAATAGGCAACATCCAATATGCTAACCATGGTCTTCCCATATGTATGATTGGAAATAATCCAGCCTGAATTACCGAAAATATTGTCATGGCTTCAGCAGACCTATTGATGGCCATTCTCCATTTCTGTCTAAACAATAACAAAACTGCAGAAATAAGAGTTCCTGCATGACCTATACCAACCCACCAAACAAAGTTTGTAATATCCCATGCCCAGCCTACAGTCTTATTTAATCCCCAGACTCCAATCCCTGTTGAGATGGTATAAACTATACATCCGAGACCCCATAAAAACATCACAAGAGATATTGAAAATACAATCCACCATTGCTTATTAGCTCTGGTTTCAATTGGCTTCGCAATATCAACCGTTACATCGTGGTAAGATTTTTCTCCCGCAACTAATGGTCTTCTAATTGGTGCTTCGTAATGCGATCCCATAATATTTTAATTTCTAAACTTTATTTTTTGTATTTCTTACTTTTACTTGATATACCACATTAGGTTTTGTCCCAACGGCATCAAGTAAATGATACGCTCTTTTATTGTTTTTCAATTTTGCAATTTCACTTTCCGGCTCATTTATATCACCAAATCTCATAGCACCACTTGAACAAGCTGATGCACAAGCACAAGTATCATTAAATTCTCCAGCTGCAACTGGTCTACCTTCATTTTTAGCTTTTAAAATAACAGCTTGTGTATTCTGAATACAGAATGAACACTTTTCCATCACTCCTCTAGACCTTACTGTCACATCAGGATTAATAACCATTCTCCCTAAATCATTGTTCATATGATAATCAAATTCATCATTACCGTTATATAAGAACCAATTAAATCTTCTAACCTTGTAAGGACAGTTATTTGCACAATATCTTGTTCCAACACATCTATTATAAGCCATATGATTTTGACCTTGTCTTCCATGACTTGTCGCTGCTACTGGGCATACGGTTTCACAAGGAGCATGATTACAATGCTGACACATAATAGATTGGAATGCTACTTGAGGATTTTCTGACGGATTTTCTAATTCGCCAAAAGAAGATAAAGAGCTGTCAAGGCCACTAATATTATCTTTCTTTTGATCATCTTCATAAAATGAATCCTCAGATGAATAATACCTATCAATTCGTAACCAGTGCATATCTCTACTTTTACGAATCTCACTTTTTCCAACTACTGGAACATTATTTTCAGCATGACAGGCAATTACACAAGCCCCACAACCAGTACATGCATTTAAATCAATTGATAAATTAAAATGATGACCAATCGATCTGTCAAATTCTTGCCATAGATCTACATCTGGTGAAGAAACTGGTGTTTCAATATGATTTAATGAAACCATTATTTGATTATTCCAAACCTCACTGCTTTTAGTGTTAAATACCTCTAATGTAGTTTCCTTAATAATATCTCCTCTACCCATCAAAGTATTTTGTAATTGAATTAGGGCAAATTCGTGAATCTCGTCAGTTGCAATAATTTCTACCTTTTGAACAGGAAAATAATCTTTGTATAAATGATATGCATTTACACCAGTCATCATCTCTGATTTAATCCCTTTAGATCTTCCATAACCAATAGCTAAACCAACGGTACCTCTAGCTTGACCAGGTTGAACTATAACAGGTGCTTTGATTGTTTTATCGCCTAATTTTATAATTGCATATTTTCCGTTTAAGCCACCATTAGCATCGTTACTTGATTGATTGAAAAAAGTACTTGGTTCAAGGTACAATCCTAGCTCTTTTGCATCATATTCAGAGACAGTAAGATAATTATCCCAAGTAGCCCTTGTCAATGGATCAGGAAATTCTTGTAACCATGGATTATTAGCGTGTTTGCCGTCACCCATTCCAGTCTTAGCATAAATATTTAATTCATATAAATTGGACGAGCTATCGCTTAAAATTTTAAAAAGTTTCGGAGATGAATATGAAATGGGGCTTTTTATTTTAGCAGCTTCATAATAAACACCATCATGAAGGGCTTTATTCCAATCACCAGAATTTAGAATATTATTTTTCCAGTTATTTTTGATATAATCATGAATAGTCAATTTGTTATCTGTCCATGTTAATAATAATTCTTGAAATTGTTTGGTGTCAAAAAGTGTTTTAATAACCGGCTGAGCTAATGAAAAATTACCTGAAACTAACTCAAAATCTCCCCATGATTCAAGGTAATGATTTGAAGCTGCAACATATTCAGAAACAATAGCTGTTTCATCAGCTTTCATTGAAAAACAGATTGAAAGATCAACATTTTTAAGACCTTGAACAAAAGCATTTGAATTAGGCATTGAATAAACAGGGTTAACTCCAGACATTATAATAGCCCCTACATTTCCGTTATTCATCTCAGAAACCAATTTGGATATAGCTTCATTTGAACTACTCCTAGTTAAAATTGTTTTTGAAGGTAAAAAAGAATGACTATTTAATTTTTCATTAATTTCTAAGACTAAAGATTGGTAATTTTGCTCCTGTATTCCTGAAATCACAACTGACCCTTGATTACCTGACTTGATTTCTTGAATTGTTTCAGCGACAATTCTTTTCATTTTTGGATTTAAAGAAATATCTGTTTCAACATTTATGTTCTTTCCAACGATTGCCTTATATATTTCTAAAAGAATTAATTTTTGTTCATTAAGTTTTGATGGAACTCTTAAATCAGCATTAGCTCCTGAAAGTGTCATGTTTGATTCTATTTGAATGTGCCTTGACATTATTCCTTCTGAAGGAATCCTACCCTTAGCATATGAACAGTCAAATCCACCACCTTGCCAATCTCCTAAAAAGTCCGCTCCAATTGAAACAATTACTTTGGACTTAGAAAAGTCATAATTAGCAAGACCTCTAATACCGTATCTTAACTCATAAGCATTTAAAGCAGAAGATTCGGATATTGAATCATAAGAAATATGTTGAACATTTTTATACTTAGACTTAAAATCTTCAATTAATTTATACGTTGAGGGGCTGGCAAATGTTTGTGTGAGTAAAATAATCTCTTTTGAACCTCTAGAAATTTCTTCAAGTTTAGATTTAGTCTCATACTCAAATCCAAACCAAGATATTGGCATATTGTTTTTCGTAGGCTGAGATAATCTTGCATTATCATAAAGATCTAGAATGGAAGCATGAACCCTTGCATTAGCAGATTTTGAATCAGGAGCTAATTTATTCTTCTCTACCTTAATAGGTCTTCCTTCTCTATTCTTAATCAAAATATTAGCAAAATCATAACCATTTCCTATGGTTGTTGCATAATAGTTAGCAACTCCCGGAATTATTTCCTTAGGCTGAACAACATATGGGATTGATTTTACAACTGGTCCTTCACACGCAGCCAATGTTGCTGCGGCAGTGCTAAACCCAATATATTTTAGAAAGTCTCTTCTTGTAGTAGAACTATTAGCAAGATTATCTTTATCAGACAAAAATTCTTCTACAGGAATTTCTTCTACAAATTCTTTGTTCTGCAATTTGTCAAATACATCATTATTTTCAGAATTCAATTCTGCTAAATTTTTCCAGTATTTTTTATTATTTGACATATAACTCTTAATCTAAATTAATAATGGCATTTTCCACATTCAAGACCGCCCATTTGAGCAGCAGTTAACTCTTCTACACCATATTTTTTTGATAATTCTTTATGAATTCTATCATAATATTCATTATCCTTAATTTTCACATTAGTTTCTCTATGACAGTTAATGCACCAACCCATTGTAAGAGGAGAGTGCTGATACATAATCTCCATTTCTTCAACAGGGCCATGACATGTTTGACATTCAATTCCCGCAACTGTAACATGCTGAGAGTGGTTAAAATAAGCAAAGTCAGGTAAATTATGAATCCTAACCCACTTTACAGGATATGTTACTCCTGTGTACTCTTGAGCTTCATCATCCCAACCAACAGCTTTATATAATTTTTTAATTTCACCATCATAAAATTCTTTTGAATATTCTTCCGTTGTTTCACCATTATATTCGTAAATACTTTTATGACAGTTCATACAAATGTTAAGTGAAGGTATGCCAGAATGCTTACTTACCCTCGCTGATGAATGACAATAATTACAATCAATTTTGTTATCTCCAGAATGAATTTTATGTGAATAATGGATTGGTTGCACGGGCATATAACCTTGATTAACACCTACTTGCATTGTCCAACCATAGAATCCATATGCACTTACAAGAAGAAATAATACAGCTGTACAAAGCATTAGAAATTGATTTTCTAAGTAAGATTTCCAAATTGGTTTTGCTTTTTTCTTTTCTTCAAATTTTACACCCTTAAGTTTTGCAAGATTTTTGAGTGTTTTACTTACTAAAATTAATCCTAGGGTTAATAGTAAAAATAAAACTGAAAATACTCCTAAAATTATTTCATCTGAAAGACCAAGACCATTAGAAGGGCCTGATGCAACCTGAGTAGTAATCGCAGCAGGCTTAGGAACAGGTTTATCTTGGGCAGTATAAGCAAGAATATTATTAATATCTGCATCCGAAAGCTGGGGGTATGCGGTCATTGCAGACTTATTATATTCTGCGTAAATTTTGTTTGCGTAGTCGTCGCCTGATTTAATTACTGCTGAACTGTTTCTTATCCAAGCATAGAGCCACTCTCTATCTAAACCCTCTTCTTCAGCTAATCTGTTTTCTACATATCTTAATGCCGGTCCGGTCATTTTTCTATCTAACTTGTGGCAAGAAGCACAATTTGTGTTAAACAATGCTTTACCAGCTACAAGATCTGGTTCTTGCGAAAATGTAAATATGCTAGTTAGAAAAAAAAGAGCGATAACAAGCGTACGAGACATAGTCGTTTTAGGGTTTGTTAGTGGGGTTAACTTTTTTACTGAAAATCCTCTTCTAAATTTTTTTGAATCCATTCAAAAATCGCCTGTTAAAAATCCAGCACAAAAATAACATCTATAATGTTTTTTTTATTCATAAATTTACTATTATTTGAAAGTAAAATACTAATTTATAACGATTCTAAATAAAAAAAATTTATTTATTTGATTAACGTTTAATTTTTTAACTAAAAAACATATAGTTTCAAATGAAAAAACTTAAAATAATTGCTATTATTTTATTAATAACTGTTAACCCGCTTGCAGGCCAAAACGGTAATACTATAATTAATAAAAGTTATAAACTTGACAGCATAATTAAACTAAAGAAGGAGTTAAATAGTAAAATACAAAATCTTAGAATTCAAATTTATAACGGTGATAGAACAAATGCTGAACTTATCATAAAAGAATATATTGATAATTTTAATGACACAACTGCTGATATTATTTATGAAACCCCTAATTACAAGATATGGGTAGGTAATTATTACACACAACTTGAAGCAGACAGGAATCTGATAAAAATTAGAAAAAAATTTAGTAGCGCATTTATTTTTAGGCCAGAATTAATAGAAGAAATGGATGAAAATCAAGATATTGATTAAATCTTTTTCTTAATAGCAACATTAATAAATCCTTCTATTTCATCTCCAACTTTAATGTCTTTGTAGTCCTTAATTTGTAATCCGCAATCAAATCCTTTTGTAACTTCCTTTGCATCATCCTGAAACCTTTTAAGTGAAGATAATTTTCCAGTGTAAACAACTACACCTTCTCTAATTAATCTAATCTCAGAGTTTCTAACAATTTTTCCTTTAGTTACCATACAACCTGCAATTGTACCAATTTTAGAAATTTTAAATGTCTCTCTTACTTCACATAAGCCTGTAACCTCTTCTTTAAAGTCAGGAGATAACATACCTTCCATTGCATCTTTTACATCATTTATTGCATCATAAATTATCGAGTAAGTTCTAATATCAATTTGTTCTTTATCAGCAATTTGTCTTGCATTTCCCATTGGTCTTACATTGAATCCAACAACAATTGCATCAGAGGCTGAAGCTAATAATACATCACTTTCAGTGATTGCCCCAACAGCTTTATGAATAATATTAACCTGAATTTCCTCAGTTGATAGCTTTTGTAAGGAATCTGTTAAAGCTTCAACAGATCCATCGACATCACCCTTTAAAATTATATTTAGTTCCTTAAATTCTCCTAATGCAATTCTTCTTCCAATTTCGTCAAGAGTTATATGTTTCTGCGTTCTCACAGTTTGCTCCCTTTGAAGTTGAGTTCTTTTAGTGGCAATTTGTTTTGCTTCTCTTTCATCTGAATAAACTGAAAATTTATCTCCAGCTTGGGGGGCTCCGTCTAAACCTAATATTGAGATAGGTGTGGAAGGTCCTGCCTCTTTAATTTCATTTCCACGCTCATCATGCATAGCTTTAATCTTTCCACTGTTTTTTCCGGCAAGGACAAAATCTCCAATTTTAAGAGTTCCAGCTTGAACTAAAATTGTAGAAACATATCCTCTTCCTTTATCTAAAAATGCTTCAACTACAGTACCATTTGCATCTTTATTTGGATTAGCTTTTAGCTCTAATAACTCTGCTTCTAATAATACCTTCTCCAACAACTCGTTTACACCATCCCCTTTAAGAGCAGAAATATCGTGAGATTGAATTTTACCTCCCCAATCTTCTACTAATAAATTCATGTTAGAAAGACCTTCTTTAATTTTATCAGGATTAGAATTTGGCTTATCTATTTTATTAATTGCAAATACAATTGGAACAGAAGCAGCTTGAGCGTGAGATATTGCTTCTTTTGTTTGTGGCATTATATCATCATCTGCAGCAATTACAATTATTGCTAAATCTGTAACTTGAGCACCTCTAGCTCTCATAGCAGTAAATGCTTCATGGCCTGGAGTGTCAAGAAATGTTATTTTTTGTCCGTCCTGAAGTTGGACACCATATGCACCGATGTGTTGTGTTATACCTCCAGATTCACCTGCTATTACATTTTCCTTTCTTATATAATCTAACAATGAAGTTTTTCCGTGATCCACATGTCCCATAACAGTCACAATTGGGGGTCTATGTTCAAGATCTTCTGGTAAATCTTCCACTTCAATGCTCTCCTCTTCAATTTCAGCTGTAACGAAATCAACCTTATAACCGAATTCCTCAGCTACAATCGAAAGAGTTTCAGCATCTAATCTTTGGTTTAAAGTCACCATCATACCTAAAGTCATACAAGCTGATATAATTTCCGTTGGTGAAACATCCATCATCGTAGCAATCTCATTTGCAGTTACAAATTCTGTAACTTTTAATATTTTACTTTCTTGTTCTTGAACAGCTAACTCCTCTTCAGATTTTTGCTTGTGCTGATCCCTTTTATCTTTTCTATATTTTGCAGCTTTTCCTTTTGAAGACTTACCTTGAAGTTTCTCTAATGTTTCCTTAATTTGTCTCTGAACTTCTTCTTCACTAGGCTCTTCCTTTACGGTCCTGTTTGTTCTAGGCTTTTGTTTAAATTTAGAATTTGCAAAATTATTTTGCTGATTGTTTGGTTTGTTAGAAACTATTCTTCTTCTTTTCTTTTTTGATTTAGTAGCAGAATCTGCTGATTCAGGTTTTTTAAATTGATTAAGATCAATTTTTTCACCAGTAGATTTTAATCCAGTAAGTTTTTTATAATTATCTTTTTTAACATCTTCAGAAGAGGCTTCCTTGATTTCAATTTTAGGATTTTCTATCTCGGATTTTTTAGCTTCAGGTTTTTTAGCTTCAGTCTTAGAGACTTCAGCAGGTTTTACTTCTTGATTTTTCGGCTCAAGATCAATTTTTCCAAGCTTTTTAAATTGAACAACTTTAGAAGATGCCTTGATTATTTCAGACTGTTTTTCTCTAATTTGTTCCTTTTCTTGTTTTTCTCTAATTTGTTCCTTTTCCTTATTTTTTGCTTCAACAGCCTCCTTAGATGCTAACTTTTTGTCAGCATCAACTTGAAATTCGTCACACAACAAGCCATAAAGATCTGCAGAGATTTTAGTTGTAGGTCTCTTTTCTATAATATGACCCTTAGACTCCAGAAACTCTGCAACCCTATCAATTGAAATATTTAACTCCCTTAATACTTTATTTAACCTTATTGTATCTGCCATATAATTATCAGTTTTTAATCTTCAAATTCCTCTTTTAAAATTTTTAAAACATCGTTAATTGTTTCCTCTTCAAGGTCAGTCCTTTTTACCAAGTCATCAGCGTCTTGTTCTAACACACTCTTTGCAGTATCTAGTCCAGCTTTTGCTAATTCTTCAATAACCCAAGAATCAATTTCATCTGAAAACTCGGTTAATTCTACATCCTCCTCTGCACCTTCACGGAAAACATCAATTTCATAGCCTGTCAATTGACCTGCAAGTCTTATGTTATGACCACCTCTACCTATAGCTTTACTAACCTCTTCAGGATTTAGTATTACCTCAACCCTTTTATTTTCTTCATCAAACTTCATCGAGTTCACTCTTGCTGGATTTAAAGACCTAGTAATAAATAATTGTATATTATTCGTGTAATTTATCACATCAATATTTTCATTACCCAATTCTCTTACAATTCCATGGATTCTAGAACCTTTCATACCAACACATGCTCCAACTGGATCAATTCTATCATCATATGAATCAACCGCAACCTTCGCTTTTTCACCAGGGATTCGCACAACTTTTTTAATAGTGATTAACCCATCGAATACTTCAGGTATTTCCTGTTCAAATAATTTTTCTAAAAATATTGGTGAAGTTCTTGAAAGAATAATCGAAGGCTTTGTGCCAATTAATTCAACACTTTCGATCACTCCTCTTATATTGTCTCCTTTTCTAAAAAAATCAGAAGGAATTTGTCTATCCTTAGGCATAACAATTTCATTACCGTCATCATCAAGCAAAATGATAGCTTTATGTCTAATATGATGAACTTCTGCAGAATATATTTCACCTTCTAGTTCTTTGAATTTTTTGTAGATATTTGTGTTATCATGCTCGTGCAGCTTAGCAGTTAGATTTTGACGAAGAGCTAGTATTGCTCTTCTTCCAAGGTCTATTAATTTTACCTCTTCAGAAACATCCTCTCCAACTTCAAAATCTGGTTCAATTTTTCTAGCTTCTGAAAGAGCAATTTCAACATTGTCATCTTCAACATTGTCATCTTCAACAACAATTCTATTTCTCCAAATTTCCAAATCTCCTTTATCAGGATTAATAATTACATCAAAATTTTCATCATCTCCATACTTTCTTTTAAGGGTAGATCTAAAAACCTCTTCTAATATTGCCATTAGTGTAACTCTGTCAATTAACTTATCATCTTTGAATTCTGAAAACGATTCAATAAGCGTTAGATTATCCATATTTTTAAAATTTTACTTTAACTTTTGCTTCTTTTATTTGATTAAAATCAATATCAATCGATTTTTCAACTGTTATTTTTCCTTTACCTATTGGTTTTGGCTGTCTTTCTTTCCATACCAAATGAATAGACTTATCTGTTGAGCTCATTAATTTACCTTCATAATTATCATCCGAAGTTCTTACAGAAATAGTTCGCCCAAAATGCTTTATGTATTGACGTGCACTAATTAAAGGCGATGAGGCTCCACATGAAGCAACTTCTAATGAAAAATCTATCTCATCACGATCTATATTTCCTTCAATTGCTCTACTGATAAACATACAGTCTTCAACTTTAACACCGTTATCTCCGTCAATTTTAATTTTAATTTCATTGTTTTCAGATATTGAAAAATCAATTAAAAAAAGATCGGTTCTCTGATCAAAACAATCCAATAATAACAAGTCTATTTTATCTTTTAACATTTTTCTATAAAAAGAGGGGACTCTAAGTCCCCTCATAATATTATTAATTAATCAGTGGTGCAAATATACAATAAATTATTTCATTGACTAATATTTGCTCTTAGTTGGCCTACTAGGGCTCGAACCTAGACTCTTCTGGACCAAAACCAGACGTGTTACCAGTTACACCATAGGCCATTGAGGATGCAAATTTAAAATAAATTTTATATCAGCAATATATTTTCATTAATTATGTTTAATATTTACTATTCCAAAGAATATTTTATTAATAAATTTGAAAAAATATGAAAATAGCTGATTTTAAAAAACTGAATTTACTACTAGGATGGTTGTGTTTTTTAATTTCATTTATTGTCTACTACTTAACTGCAGAGCCAACAGTAGGCTTCTGGGATACGGGTGAATATATTACCACTTCTGCAAAACTTCAGGTTGGCCACCCTCCTGGGGCACCTTTATATCAAATGTTAGGAGCAATTTTTTCAGGTTTAGCAATGGATAAAGAAAATATTGGGTTTACAATGAATCTGATGAGTGGATTTGCAAGTGCATTAACAATTTCCTTTATGTATTGGTCAATAGTTTTAATACTAAAGAAGCTAACCAGTAATATTACAAGCTCGATAAAAACCCAATTATCAATACTGGGAGCTGGTGTAATTGGTTCCCTTTCATTCACATTTACTGACACCTTTTGGTTTAGTGCTGTTGAAACTGAAGTTTATGCAATGGCTACATTAATAATGGCTATTCTATTTTATTTAGGATTAAGATGGGAGTCTGAAATGCATGAACCTAGAGGCAACAAATGGTTGCTTCTCATTTGTTTTGTAATAGGATTATCGTTTGGTGTTCATTTTATGGGATTATTGGCAATTCCAGCTATAGTAATGATCTATTATTTTAAAAATCAAAAAGAAATTTTAGATTCATTTAAGCTTAAACCAATTTCTGGATTTTTAATAGCTAATGTCGTTGGAGTTGGCATTCTTATGGGTATATTTAAATTATTACTGCCAAATACTTTAAAATTTTTTAGTGTAATTGAGCTTTTATTTGTTAATAATTTTGGGCTTCCCTTTAATTCAGGAACCTTAGCGGCTTTCATAATTCTTATTTATATTTTCTACTCTTTAATAAATTATACAAGAAATAAGGGTTTGATAAATACTAATACATTAACTCTTTGTTTCTTATTTATTTTTATTGGTTTTTCTTCTTGGCTTATTTTACCAATCCGTGCAAATGCTGATGTAGTGGTTAACGAAAATGACCCTTCAAATGCAAGAGAACTTCTTGCCTACTACAACTTAGAACAATATCCTAAAACTTATCTTTTTTACGGTCCTCTATTTACTGATCAATATTCAGGATTAGACAAAAAGAATCCCTACAAAGATGATAACCCTAAGTATGAAAAAGATAGAATTAATAATAAATATGTAATAGTTAATGATTATGAAAATGCTATTCAAAATTTTAACTCTGAACATGCTTCATTACTTCCAAGAATGTGGAGTACGGAACACGCAAAAAACTATTTAAACTATACAGGATATTTAGATTTCAAAATAAAGGCAAAGTATATTTCTGAACCTGAATTAGTTCAATTTATCCAAGACTTCAGAGTAAAAATTAACAATAATGAAATTGATTATGAAGATTATCATAATTTTCTAAAGCAATATGGACAATTTCTTAATATAGAAAAACCATCATTGCTCAGCAATCTTTATTATTTGTTTGATTATCAAATTGGGTATATGTATTGGCGTTATTTCATGTGGAATTTTGCCGGTAGGCAAGACGACATCCAGGGTAAAATGAATATGAATGGTAATTGGATTAGTGGTATTAATCTTTTGGATGAATGGCATTTAGGGGTTACTCAAAAAAATCTTCCAAGTGATGTTTTAAAAAATAAAGCAAGAAATACTTATTTTTTATTACCGCTAATTTTAGGTATAATAGGCTTATATTTTCTTTACAATACCAATAAAGAATTTTTTTGGATATTATTATTGTTTTTTGTTTTCACTGGTATTGCTATTCAAGTATATACAAATGTAAGGCCATTCGAACCAAGAGAAAGAGATTACTCAGTTGTTGGTTCTTTTTATGTGTTTTCAATTATTATTGGTCTAGGGGCATACCATATCTCTGCCATTTTTGAAAAACTTAAAATTAAAGGAAGTCTTATTATATCTTTTATTTTATGTCTTTTTGTTGTACCTGTAAATCTTGCTGTCAATAACTGGGATGATCATGACAGAAGTGACAGATATTTAGCATATGCAATGGCTGTAAATTATTTAGAATCTTGTGATGAAAATGCAATTTTATTCACAATTGGAGATAACGATACTTTTCCGCTTTGGTATGCGCAAGAAATTGAAGGAATTAGAACAGACGTTAGAATTGTAAATACTAGTCTCTTAAGTACCGATTGGTATATAAACCAAATGAAAAGAAGAGCTTATGAAAGTGACCCTATTCCTTCTAGCTTAACTGCAGATAAGTACAGGCATGGAACGAGAGATTATATTATAAAAGAAGAAATTAGTAAGGACACTGTTGATGTTGATATTTTTATGGAGTTTATAACGCAAGATGAAAAGGAATACAAATATGGTGAAATATTAAAACGACAAGGATATGATGTTTCTGGACTTAGGAGTCAAGACTATAATGCTAATTTTTTACCATCAGAAAACATTAGAATCCCCGTTAATATCAAAAATGTTATAAAAAATAATATCGTAAGTCAGAAAAATATAGATTTAATCGAAGATGAAATATTCATTAAAATAAAATCTCAAGCTCTCTATAAAAACAGATTAATTATGCTTGATATAATTGCCAATAATAATTGGGAGAGACCTATCTATTTTACCGGTGGAGCATTTGGTGACGAAGATTATTTGTGGATGAAAGATTTTCTTCAATTGGATGGAATGTGTTACAAATTGGTTCCTATTAAAACTCCAATAGACAAATCAAACCCATACGAAATGGGCATGATTGATTCTGAAAAAATGATGAGTATTGTTGAAAACTGGAATTGGGGTATAGAGGAAGGGAAAAATATTTATTTAGACGTTGAATCTAGAAAAAACAGTATTACATATAGAAGCAATATTTCAAGACTTGTAGACCAATTAATACAAGAGAATAAATTTGTAGAAGCAGAAAATATCATTGATAAGAGTATGGAGAAAATGCCAATTAGTGATTTTGGATATTACACTCTTTTAGAACCATTTATTCGTTCATACTATGTGATTGAAAAATCAGAAAAGGCTAGAAGACTGTTTGATGATATAGCTGTTAAATACCAAGAAAATCTATTTTATTATAGCACACTAACAAATTCAAATAAAAATCGGTATGCTGAAGAAATATACACCGATATTGAAAGATATAGATCTTTAGTAGATGTTATATTAAATTATGAAGAAGGTGAATTCTTGGATACCCGAATGAAGGAATTTAACGATTATTTAGATTTGTTTTTGTAAACTTTCTATTTTGATTCAATGAAAAACAAAACATCTAATGCATATGCAATTGAAGTATAGTAGATTATTTTTTTTATTTGCAACTATCATCTTAACGATAAGTTGCTCTAATAAATCAGAAAAAAAACCTCCTAATATCATCTATATTCTAGCTGACGACCTAGGTTATGGGGAGGTGGGATATAATGGTCAGGAAATAATAAAAACTCCTAATATTGATCAATTAGCATCAAAAGGAATGGTCTTTACACAACACTATTCTGGAGCACCCGTATGTGCTCCTGCTAGATATTCTTTACTGACAGGAAAACATATGGGACATTCCTATATAAGAGGTAATGATGAATGGAAAGAACGTGGTGATGTTTGGGATTATACCAAAGTGTTTAATAACCCTGGACTAGAAGGACAAAGGCCTATTCCAGAAAATACAATAACCATTGGCAAATTACTTCAAAAAGCCGGATACAAAACTGGAATTTTTGGGAAATGGGGACTAGGTGCACCTGAAACAGTTGGTGTTCCATCACTTCAAGGATTTGATTCATTTTATGGCTATAACTGCCAAAGACAAGCCCACAACCTCTACCCCTCTCATCTTTGGGAAAACAATACAAAGGTCCTTCTAAAAAATGATTTAATAAACCCTACGACTAAACTTAATCTAGGAGATGATCCTATGAAAGAAGAAAGCTATTCCATATTTACACAAAATGAATATGCACCGGCTAAAATTCATGAGAAAGCATTGTCATTTATCGATGAAAATAAGAATAATTCGTTCTTTTTATTTTATGCCTCTCCTCTTCCTCATTTACCCTTGCAAGCACCTAAAGAAAATGTGAAAAAATACAGGGAACTTATAA
>Ga0115011_10000858_pt1 | contig 23056 bp, 18 predicted proteins | sample TroAtlMetagenome_2_FD_88705 | JGI IMG/M metagenome (GOLD analysis project Ga0115011, IMG submission 88705) | Marine eukaryotic phytoplankton communities from Atlantic Ocean - Tropical Atlantic ANT8 Metagenome | ecosystem: Environmental > Aquatic > Marine > Oceanic | place: Tropical Atlantic...
ATGGTCGAGCAATTCGGATTTGCGACCAGCTTGACCTCTCCCTGGAGCGCATCGGCGTTCACTTCGGGGACGACGAGCGGAATTTGGGGGACCATTCGGAATGCTCGACTATTGTCGACCACCACGGTACCCGCTTCGACCGCGATGGGGCCGAACTCTTCGCTGATCGACGCGCCGGCGGAGAAAAGCGCCAAGTCGACGCCTTCGAAACTCTCAGCTGTCAACTCTTCGACTTTGACCGAACGGCCACGCCAAGTGATGCCGGTCCCCGCCGACCGCGCGGAGGCGAGCGGCACGATGCGCTCTACGGGGAAGCGCCGCTCGTCGAGTATCTCGAGCATCTGTTCGCCGACGGCGCCGGTTGCACCGACGACGGCTACAACTAATCCTTTATGGCTCACGACTACCCCTTTCTCGAATCTCGGATGTCGAAGACGCGCCACCATAGGGGGGCGCCCAGGTCGTCGTCAACCGCGGCTGTGTTACCCTTCCTCCATCGTCATGAAGCCGAGACGGTCGCGATCCAGTGCACCTTCGTTCGTTAGGCATTCAGGTCCTTTTATGGACCTCTCTCATGTTTGGCTGTTGGGCAGAGCCGGCGTCACCGGTCTGTGACGCGCAGGGTGTGGGACGTGGCTCTTGCTGCACCTTGGTTCGACCCGACCAACAGATGGAGCGAGGGATCTGTCAGGCAGGATACTGCGTCAACGCTCGTTTCCGTTTGAGGGACCCTGCATGCGGGGAGGTGGCTGATGCATCACTCAACACAGGCGATGCCGCAGATTTTTGTGCGACCAGTCGCTGTGGTGAAGGTCGTCGATGTGATCCTTCGAATGGGGCGTGCGTGCTCTTGGCGCAACAAGGCATCGGTGGTCCGTGTCGGCACAATATTGATTGCGAACGCGGGCGCTGTTTCGTCGATCGGACGGGTCGAGTCCCTGACGGCTTTTGCGCTCTCGAATGTGAGCAGGATAGCGAATGTGAAGAGGGTCGTTGCTTGGATGTAGAGGGCGGGCGCTTGTGTTTTCCACGCTGCGTGGATGCCTGCCGTGAGGGTTGGGACTGTCAACTCACCCCGGACGGTCGAGATCGGGTCTGCAGGGTGGACTGCAGAATTGCAGGGTGTCCGACTGGGCAGCGCTGTGATTTCGAGACCGCGAGCTGTCGCCCACCGCCGGCGCAATGCCGCTATCCGTGTGGGCTTGATGAGCAGTGTCTGGGGGGTCGCTGTGTACGGGCGAGCGGCGACTGTGAGACGACCTATCACTGTCGTCTCGGGATGACCTGTCTAAACCAAGCCTGTGTGCCCGATGAATTCTCGCCCTGCTCACGAGAGCGTTCCTGTGCCGATCCTCAACGTTGTGTGCCCGTCACCGGTGAACAGGGGATTTGTCTGCAGCGCTGTGAAACGGCAACGGACTGTACGGCTGGCCGGATCTGTCGAGCCGAATTGGGCGCTTGCTATTGGCCGCTGTGCGGGGACGCTACGGGGAACGGTCGCTTACTGGCCGAGTGTGCAGGCGGGCCTCTTGGTGCCCAATTGGGTACCTGTCTACCGTTTACGTTCGCGCCAGAAAGTGTTCAGGGTGCCGGCTATTGTACTGTGGCGGGCCTGGCCATGCCCGGCGAGCCATGTGATGCCCAGGCCACTGAGCGTACGGAAGACGCCGCCGGCATTCTATGTGCGCCGGGCAGTGTGTGCTTTGGCGACCCAGACGATCCGGATGCCCCCGGTGATGTGCCGATGGGCCGAGGAACCTGTGCTCGCCTTTGTGTAGACAATGAGGCTTGCGGCGGCGGAGAGCGGTGCATCCAACCGCCGCCTACCACTGAACCAACCGATCTCACAGCGGTCGGTCTGTGCCTGCCCATCGACTGTGTTTTTGGTCAAAGGGACTGTGCTGATGGTGAAAAATGTCTGATCTACTCTTGGACCTCGGCCCTTGGTCGCTGTGTGCCCGTTGGACCGGTGCCTAGGGGGTCAGTCTGCCAGACTGCGCTAGACTGCCAGGGGCGTGGGGTCTGTCCTACGCCTTATCCATCTAGATGCGTTGATGTGTGCGATCCCGAACGGATCCCTTGCGAAGAGGGCAATTGCGAGGGGTTTACGGGATGGAGTTTGGGTGTCTGCAGATAAGGAACCCACCTGAGGTGGGCTGCACATTCCGGGCTGATTTCGACGTGAGGTAAGGATTCCAACGGTGTGAGGACGGTGTCCTCCTAGACCTAGAATTCGATCTTCTTGTCGGACTCACCAAACTTGAAGCCTATGCCCTTCTTCTTCTTCGGGGTCGTCGCAGATGTCTTCTTGCCCCTACGCCGTTTCCTCTTCCGCTTCTTGGGGGCGGCGTCTTTCTTGGGGGCCGCATCGACGTAGCTGGCGTCTACAGCTGCATCGGCCTCGAGTTCTGCACCGGCCTGTGCGCCCGACTTTCGGACCAATTCCTTGCCGGTGCCGCGGACATCGGTGAAGCGTCCGGTGTCGTCCATCATCACCATGTACCCGATACCGCCAAGGGCAACGAGGGGGAGTGCGATCAGCATGAGATAGAAGACAAAGCTCTTCTTGGGTGGTGCGGCCGGCTGAGTCGGCGCTACCTGAGCGGGCTGTGCCGCAACTTGAGCCTTGGGCTCTTCGATGATCTCGCCGCGCGCGCGGCGCTCAGCGATATCGAGGGCATGGGCTCGGTCCTCACGTTCATCGGCTGCTGCGCGTCGACGCGCTTCTTCGGCATCGAGCCTTGCTTGAATTTCTGCCTGACGACGTACTTCCTCGCCGCGACGGTTTTCCTCCTCCGCAACGGCCGCAGCCTGACGCTCAGTTTCGATGCGTGTCGCTTCGGCTGCTGCATCGTCATCGACGCTGTCGCGAATGTCCGCCAGCAGGGAGTCCGCATCGTCGATGAACGAATACGCACCGCCTTTGCTTTGACGTTGCTTCGGCTTTGCTGCCTGTTCGGGGACAGCCGTCGGTGTTGCTGCGATGTCTTTGAGCTCTTTGAGCGTAAAGAGAACCGAGCTTTCTTTTTCCTCGCCCGCCATTCTGCTCCCGTCTACGGCGCGGCCTCGAAATCGAGATGACGCGTCATTGGTCAAGCGTACCCAATAGGGGACGTTGAAGAATTTACGGGACCATTCCGGGACCGTCAAGGCGAGGTCAAAGCAAATGACGGAACTCTTCGTTTGAGCAGAATCTTTGGTGGTGCAATCCGTCGCACTTGCACATCGATGAGAGTGGGGTTATTGCACCTGGCGACGAGATACCCGATACTGCGCGGGCTCGCACATGAGGTGCGCCCTGTATCCGATGGCAGCAAGACTCTGGGCGTCCAACGTTTTTCGAATCTTCACGAAGCGTATGGCGTCAACACGGGAGAATCATGGCCGACGACAATTCGAATACGCCGTCTAATGAAGAAGAGGTCGCTGAAAATGCGACGGAGACCACCGAGGAGGCTGAGGCCTCAACGGCGGAGAATCAGGAAGCATCCACTGCGGACGGTGAAACCGCTGCTGCGGAAGCTGACGGTTCCAGTGCTGGTGATGCCAGTCCGGCGATCGTAACCACTGAGAAACAACTGAATGCTTGGCCGATTGATAAGGACCACGCCAGTGCACAAAAGCTGTTGACCGACAGTGGTGGTGCCGACGTGGATCTGGACATGCTGGTGGCGTCGGACACAAAGTCCGGTCGCAAACTCGGCCTTCTCCTGGTGATTCTCATCGCTGGTGGTGCGGGCAGTTTCAAGCTGGCACAGGTTTCTTCGGCCGAGGTTCTTCAGGCCAAGGCGGAAATCCGTAAGGCTGCAGAAGAAGCCCATATGGCCGAGCAGATGAAGCGGAAGAAGCGTTATGGCGTTCTCAGAATTGAGAGCCAGCCTTCCCAAGCTTTGATCCTCAAGGACGGCGAGAAACTCTATGCTGGTCCTGGTGGTGCCGAGACGGATGCGCCTGCAGAGGGTGCTACGCACGCTGCCGATGGGACCAAGCCTGCCGCTGCGGCGGGGACGCCCCCCAAGCCGGCGACCCCCAAGCCTGCAGAGGGAGCAGCAGCGGTACCCGGTGCCGATCCGGCTGATGCGGCGCAGGCCGCCGGTCCGCGTGTGGGGATGACCCCCATCAACCTGATGGATCTCGACATCGCAGAGACGTATCGGATCAAGGTGTCCAAGCCTGGGTACGAGGACTTTGAGTTCGCCGTAGCCGAGCACCTCTGGACCAAGGATCCCACCACGAGCGAGTACAAGTTCTTCAAGATGGTCGAGTTGACGCCCGTCAATTGCGAGTACTGGTTCTTCTACAACGCTGGCAAGCGGCGTGAGATGAAGTTCGTGAACAAGGAGAAGGGGCAGTTGGCCGGTGCGGAGCAGAAGGCCGAGTGCATGCACGCCTACCAGGCGGCGGTCGACCAAGGTGTCCCCGTCACTGAGTGTACGTGTAAGATTCCCCCCGAGGGCATCGAAGTCCCGGCTCCCAAATAAAGGCTGGGGGACCTAGGGGTCCCCCTCCACGCATACCTACCCACTGATGAATCGGCCCAGCAAAATCGTCTGCACGGGCCGTTCATTTCGCCCCCATGCCATTGAATTGGGAAACCCGGTTCCAACCCGTCCCATCTATTTTCTCAAGGCTACGACGTCGATCATTGGCCCTGGGGACCCCATTTTATTGCCACCCGAGAGCGCAGAAGTGCACCACGAAGCCGAGGTGGCCATGGTGGTCGGTAAGCCGATGCGCCACGTGTCACCCCATGATGCGTTGTCCAAGATTACAGCGTGGACCGTGCTCAATGATGTGACGGCGAGGGATCTACAGCGGGAAGACAAAGGGCGATTCACCCGGGCCAAGGGGTTCGACACTTTCTGTCCCTTGTCGGATGTTCGCTTGCCTACTCTCGCGTGGAACGAGGTTCGGATTCAGTGCCATGTCGATGGTGAATGCCGGCAAGATGACGCCCTCGCAAACCTGCTTTTCACACCCGGTGAGATTTTGGCTGAGATCACCCGATGCATGACCTTGCTCCCTGGAGACATCGTCTCGCTCGGGACGCCTGCAGGGGTGTCTACGTTGATGGCTGGAAACCTCGTGGAGGTTCGATTGGTGAGTCAGACGGGAGCGACCCTGATTTCTCTATCGAATCCCGTTCAAAGCAAGCGATAGCCCAACCCAAGATAGGCGCCGATGGGCCAGGCCAGTGTGCTTCGCCGTGACTCGAAGGCGTAGCCCACCGCGTTCAATCGACCGGCAATGTAGAATTGTCGGACGAGGGTCAAACGCGCACCCATAGACACACTGGCTCCCAAGAACCATGTGCTGGGATTCTGTTCGGTTTCTCGGTCGAAATCACACAAGACGGGGGGCAGTTGATCGTCGGGAGAGAAGTACTTGCAGGCCGGATTCGTCGTGAACTCGAAGGCGCTATGCCCTGCCATTTCGATTCCAATGTGACCGAAAAGGCGGAGCCCACCCCGTTTCCACTGAAACCCTGGACCGGTGCGGAGCCGCCAGGTACCGACGTCACGACGGAGGTGTTCTTGACGGTCTCGATTACTATTCGAGAGCGTCAAATCGACTTCCATACTGATATTGGGGGCAGCCAGATAGCTCAGGTTGACCCCAATCCCGAGGTTTGCGAAGGCGGACACAGGCGCTTGGGCGAATACAAAGCTCCCGAATCCGGCGTCGAGGGTCAGCTCGGGATTGAAAAGTGCCGTGCTGGGTGCACTGCCAAAAGGAAGGCAGGCGATGACTCGGCTGGCCAGGCGAGAGCCATCATCACTGGGGTTTTCGCTGAGTGGTTGCGATTCGACCCGAACGCCTACGGGGGAACGAATGGTCAATTCCAATCGATTGGGCAGGGCGCGGGCGCGGATTTCGTAGCGTGCCTTGGTGCCTCGGCTGGACGGGGAACGTGCGCTAAAGCCCGGTGGAGGTGGTGGCGCAGTCTTGGTCAGTGATTGACGTGCCCGCGCAAAGGCGAGAATGGCCTTTGGATGGTCATACCCAGGGCGAAGACGGAGACTCGGATCGATGAGGAGTGCTTGGCGAAAGGCGTTTTCTGCCGAGGAATCACTTTTTTGCTCCAGGTGCGCCAGACCCAAAGTGAGGCACGCTCGCGCAACCTCACGGGGGCGCACTACCTGGTGTTCGAGGGCGATGAGCGCAGCGATGGCCGTCTCGAGGCTCTCTACGGCCGATGACAGCCGCACTTCACGGAAGTCGCGATAACCGCGATTCATCGCCTTGACCGCGAGGGCGAGAGCGCTCTGGTATGCACGGTCTTTTTGGAGGAGCCGACGTGTGTTTGCTGGGCCTAGGACGCCTAAGTTCGGCGTCCTTTCGAGCGTCTCCAAGAATGCGGTCCAAGCCGCTGGTAAAGGCATTTCTGCCGCCGAAGTGCCCACCTGTTCATCTACCCGAAGCTGTCGTTGGTCGATGAGCGGAAAAATCAAAATCCGGGGTCGCTGGAACCCATCGGGAAGTCCTCTCCCCAATACCTCGACATCGCTGACCGGAGTCGCTGAGTGCCCAAGCCCTGGGATGCACACGAGGAGGGCGAGGGCTGCCAACCAGACCCGCTTCACGGCGTGCCTCTCACGGCGAAACATTCGGTCCGCGGGCTACCCAGGGCCGGGGCAAACTGGATCGGCTGTACGCTTCCATCGTCGCAGATCGCCTCTCCCACTAACCCTTCCGCGGTCTCTTCGAGGATGAACCGTCGTCTCGCGCATTCGGGCTCACTCCGACAGGCCTCGGTGAGGCTGCCATCCTGTGCACGGGTACGCGGATGCCCAGGTTCGAACAGTCGGAATTCGAGTTGATCCTCGTCGGCCCGGCCGCTGTCGATGAGGAAACACCCGCACTCTGCGCTCGCCCGAAAGCCATCGAAAGCACTCTCGTCGTATCGGTAGCGCACCAAAACACCCGAGACTGAGTCGCCATAGCGTCCGATATGGAGCTCGTATAGAAAGCCGTCACAGTCTCTTTGGGTGGCTGATTCACCACACTGAGTCTGCTGCCACACACCGGTGAACTCGAGTTCCGGCCCGCAACTGACCCCCACGAGGGTGAGGATCAGAATGGCGAACCAGCGGATGAGGTCGGTGGGCTTGACCGTCGCGAACCAGGCGGGCATCTCGCTCCTGCTTTTGAAGGTCAATATCTTGTCATGCCAACGCCAGGTGGGCAAACCCAGCGGACAGAGGAGTCGTCGATGGGTGCCCAAGGCCGCAGTCAGGGGCGTCCCAGGCTAGGCGTCGGCATTCAAGTCGAGCTTCTTGAGCAAATACTCAGCGCTCTTGCGGTGAATGCCAGCGATCCGGGCAGCGGCGCTGACATTGCCTTCGGTGCGTTCGAGGAGTCCACCCCAATAGGCCCGTTCGAAGCGTTCGATGAGGCGGGCTTTGGCATCCTTGAAAGGCAGATCTTCTGCAAAGGTTCCCAAGGAAATTTCGTCCTCTGCAGGCTCGGATTGGGTATCGCCGAAGCTTGGGGGCACGAGGTGCTTGGTTTCGATGCGGTCGCCCGTGGCCAGGAGAGCTGCCCGTTCTACGAAATTACGAAGTTCTCGTACGTTTCCAGGCCAGCGATGCTGTTGGAGCTTGAGGATGGTGTCGTAGCCAATCTGGACGCTATCCGAGACCTCGAGTTCGGTGAGAAAGTGCCGAACGAGCAAGGGGATATCTTGTGGACGGCGGCGGAGGGGGGGAAGTACGACGCGAATGACCGCGAGACGATAATATAGGTCTTTACGAAAGTGACCCAACTCCACCTCTTTGTGGAGGTTCCGATTGGTGGCCGCGATGATTCGAGCGCCAATCTTGATTGGCGTATTGCTGCCGACTCTTCGCACTTCCCGACTCTCGAGTGCTCGCAGTAATTTTGCTTGCAGCTCGTAGGGAAGCTCCCCCAACTCGTCGACAAAGAGAGTGCCCCCTTCGGCCTGTTCGAAGGCACCGGCTCGATGTTCAGTCGCACCCGTAAAGGCACCCTTTACGTGCCCAAAGAGCTCGCTCTCGATCAGGTTGGGGGCGACGGCCGAACAGTCGAAGACGACCAGTGGCCCTTGGGCGCAGGCCGACGATTGGTGGACAGCTTCCGCAATGAGTTCTTTGCCCGTTCCGCTCTCGCCCTCGACGAGGATGGTCGTATTGGTCGGAGAGATTCGCTCCAAGATGGCGAAAATCTCGCGCATGGAAGCCGACCCGCCCAAGAGGCGACCAAAACGGTTGGACTTGGAAAGTGCGATCGAGACCTCTTCATCACCCAACTCAAAGGCAATGACGTTGGCCCCGATTTGAATTCGGGCTCCGCTCATGATCACAGCGTCTCGAACGCGAAGCTCGTTGACGAAGGTCCCGTTTTTGCTGCTCTCGTCTAGGAGTCGATGACCACTTTGATCCAATTCGATTCGCGCGTGGAGACGGCTCGTGGTTGGGTCATTGAGTTCGAGTTCGCACTCGGGGCCGGTGCCAATCCGCACAACACGTGCTTGAGTCTGTAGGCGTAGGCCTGCATCCGGGCCCTCGACGACCTCGAGGGTGTAGACGCGGCTCCGCAAATGCTCTAGTTCGGCAGGAACCTGAGTGTGGGTGTGCTCTCGACTCATCAGTCCTTCGCTCGGGCGTCATTCATCGGCACCTGAATGGGGGGGAGTCGGGACTCTTTGCCAGCCTCCAGGTTGACCTTCACCGGACCGTACCGACCTTGGACTCTCCCGTCACGATAGAAGAGGACCATCAAGTCGTGCTGACCTGGAGAGAGCGGGTGACGATTGAGTACGCCGGTTGCGATGCGTTCCCCATCGAGCCGGATCTCACTGGCTGCAGGCTCCACCCGAACGGTGAGAAAGCCTGGCCGACGGAGTGAGATACTCACCGGACCTGGCCGGTGATTCGGGCCCACCGCGTGGTGCGTGTCAGCGTAGCCCTTCGCTCGGAGTACATAATTGAGTGTTCCGGGGCCGATCGGGACGGGGACCGGTGTTACGCCAATCCGTTTCTGCCCTCGCCAGACTTCGGCGACGGGAATACTGGTCAATACGGCTCGAGGGGTATTGATCCGGCGGATGAGTCCAGGGCCCTTCTGCTTAGTCTCTAAGACCCCTGCATCGGCAGGGTGGTCAGGGACGCGTGCGTCAGCACTGGCCAAACGAGCGATCAGTTCAAATTCGGGGGCGTTAATTCCATCTCGAGCCGATACACGGCGACAGCGTGGGTGTGCGCGATAGCCTTTGGCGTTCACACAGACCAGATAATCGCCGCCTGCCGTCAACGGGAAGGGGAGATCGACCGGGGCTTGGTCGAGGAGAACGCTGTAAGGGATGCCGAGGGGGACGACTTTGGGGACGAGCGTGGGCCGTGGCGAAAGTTGGAAGAGTGGTTTGTTGAGGCCCGCTTCGAGAAGAATTCGGCGGCATGAGGCCTTGTAGCCCGGTGCGTGGGCGCAGATCTTGTAGGTCTGACCCGCCTGAAGCCGTGCGTTGGGGGCCATGGCAACGTCGTCTACTTCTACGACAATGCCTTCAATGGTGTCCGGCGAAACCGCTGCGGAGACCACTGCGCGCTGCCCTTGGCTTTCCCAGGTGAGCGCCCAAAAGGTGAGTGTAATGCCCAATACGAGGCCGGCAGCCATGGCGAAACGGCGGCCGATCAGCGGACGTTGGGCTGTCTCGCGAGCAGGGGTCGTCGCCGACTCTATCCGCTCTTGTCCGGTGTTCGACCCAGTGACGTGGCCCCCATGCGCGGGCTCGCTCGCCGGCCGGCTTTGGTGCACGACACCCCCACTGCCGGTGACCGTGTGGGTGCTTTCGCGAGACGGGCCGGTTGGCGTCAAGGCACCCAGTTGAAGGAGCAACGCCTCATCGAGGCTCTTGGGCTGTGGTGCCATCGGGGGCACCACGCCTTCGGGAAAAAGATCGCCCAGAAAACGAGCGAAGGTGGCCGCATCGGCCGGACTGGCCGAAACGGCCAAATGATGCAAGAGCGCCAGCCGCATCGCCCCAGCGGTCTGATATCGGTCTTCGGGGTCGTAGGCCAAAGCGCGAAGCACCAACGCGTCTAATGTGTCCTCTAGCCCAGGGCGGTGACCCGAAGGTGCTTCGACTTTTCCTTGCCGAACCAAGCGAAGTGTTTCGGTTTCGCTTTCACCTTCGAAGGGCCGGATACCGCAGAGGAGTTCATAGAGCACGAGTCCGGCTGCATAGACGTCACTTCGGGCGTCAAGCGCACGGCCATCGGCCTGTTCCGGGCTCATGTAGACGAACTTGCCTTGGAGTGCGCCCGAGACGCTTTGGTGTACGCCCCCACGAGCTCGCGCGATGCCGAAGTCGACCAACTTCACTTCGCCCCCGGCGCCGAGAACGACGTTTCCGGGGCTCACGTCTCGATGGACGATGCCCAATGGGTGGCCATCGTCTCCCACTTTTTGGTGCGCATAATCGAGGCCGGCACACATTTCGGTCACTAACCAGAGTGCGAGATCCGGGGGCATTTGGATCTTGTCGCGCCTTAAGCGATGGATAACGGCCTTGAGGTCGCGACCCGGGACGTATTCCATGGCCAACCACAATTCACCGTCTTCTTCGGCGAGTTCGAGGACTGGCACGATGTTGCCATGGTGCAACTGCACCATGAGGTTGGCTTCGTCGATGAATTTGGTGACGAACCCCTCGTTTTCGGCCAGGTGAGGGAGCACCCGCTTGATGGCCACACGCTTGGTAAAATTGGCTGCGCCTTCCGCCTCGCCTAGATACACCTCGCCCATGCCGCCTGCAGCGATCCGTCGAAGGAGACGATATCGGCCTAATTGGCTGAGGGGGGTTGTCAAGCGGTCACCGGCGGCGCCCGCCCCCGCGCATTCGTGGATGACCCATTTGCTGCTGTGTGCCAGCCATGCGGGGTTGTTCGAGGCCGAACTGGTACCACTGCTCCCCGTAGCTCGACATCTTCATCTTCTTCCGATTCTGAAGCGCGGTGAGATTCTCCGGAATGAGTCGGTCGTCGGGCGCGGCTTCTTTACCGCGGGCGAGCACGGCAATGGCGTCGTCGAGTCGCTTTTCTTTCCACAAAATCCAGCCGTAGAGCGACCAGATGATCCCCGTCTTTTTGCTCACCTTTGCGGTGGCTTCGAGCACTTCTATGGCCTTGTCGACGCTCTTGTTTCCCTTGTACTGAGCCACGGCCAACATGCACCAAGCCGGCCAAAGAGCGTGCAGTAGCTTGGCTTTGCTGCCACTGATTTGGGACTTCTCGAGGAACGGAATGGCCTCTAGCAATGCGGGCCGCAGGTTCTTCTTTTGGCCGAACTGTTTCATAAGCAGCCACTTGGTGTAGAGGAGCATCCCGATTCGGGCATTGAGCATGACGCCCACACCAATCTGCCACTTTTGAAACATGAAGCCCGTCTTGAGCCGAGCGACAGCGTTGTCGATGGATCGCAGCATATTGCCCTGGGCATTGGGCGTCCGCTGGCTGGCCATGGCCCGCATTTTGTTCATCTCTGTATCAGCAGCCTGGGTGACGGCTTCGACACGTTTTGCGATCCGTCGGTTGATCCACATAAACGAGATGATTCCCAGGGCAATGCCGGGAATGACGGTCCATCCGGCACTGACGCCGAAGAGCGTCGGGACGATGCTGACCAAGAGGGCGAGTACGAGAGCGGTGACGACGGTATACATTGGCGCTGGAGTGCTTTCGCGAGAGGGCGTAGGACAACGGATAAGTTACGCGCGCGTAGAAAACGCGGCGCTTAGTAGCATGCAGAAGGCTATGGTGCAACGGCGGTGGCGCGACGTTGTTTTCCCCGTTTATGCGGGCTAGTGTCCCTCCGAGTGGACGTGTGATCATTGCATATAGTCGCTACTGCGCTCACCGATGCGCTTCACTTTGGGAGCGTTCGGCGGGGTGGAGTCGGCTCTATGACGCGAAAAAGAGAGACGCGTCGGCACCATCCACGAGGTAAATGAGGCTCGACCGAGGGGACCGATTCCATGGGCTTATCTGAAGCAATTCGACGAGGAATCGAGAGTGGTGAACTCGGACCTGGCGCGATCTCGATGCTCTGTGCGGCTCTCGTCGAGAGAGGAGACCGAGACGCTCTTTTGGAAGAGTTGGCCCGTCAGGGCGTGCTGTATGGGACTGACAATAGTCATACTGGCTCACATATGGTGCCCGGGGCCGGTCCGAGTTCTCAGATGGGTCTCAACGAGACCGACACGGCGGGGGCGTGGGATCATGACGTGAACCGCAGTACGCCCCGGGTCAATGCCGGTGCAGTCGGCCCTCCGCCTCCGCCTTCGCAGGCCAAGAAAAGCAATCAGCGAACCTCAGAGAAGTACGAGATCAAAGGGGAGTTGGCGCGGGGCGGGGTAGGCGTGATTCACATCGCTCACGATCGCGGACTGATGCGGACCCTTGTGATGAAGACGCTCATCGAGAGTGCGAAAGTCAGTGACTACGTGCTCCAGAAGTTTGTCGAAGAGGCACAGATTACAGCCCAGCTCGAACATCCGAACATCGTGCCGGTTCACGATTTCGGTCGCCTGGATGACGGCAGTGTCTACTTCACCATGAAGTTGATTCAGGGGCGTACGCTCAAGGATATCCTGCGCAAGATTCGCAAGGCGGACCCCGAAGATTCGGAGGCATACAGTCGATTGCGCCTCCTGGGGATTTTTCAGCAAGTCTGCAATGCCATCGGCTTTGGTCATAGTCGGGGGGTGGTCCATCGGGACATCAAGCCCAGCAATGTCATGATCGGAGAATATGGCGAGACCCTGGTTCTCGATTGGGGCGTGGCCAAGGTACTGGGCCGCGAGGAGGAGTTACCGGGAGACCACGTTTCGACGGTGCGGAGTGAATCGGAAGACGCCACCATGATGGGCATCATTACCGGGACACCAGCCTATATGCCCCCTGAGCAGGCAGCGGGAAAGATCGACCGAATCGATGCCCGCAGCGATGTGTATTCGTTGGGTGCTCTCCTCTACGAAATCTTGGTGGGACGACCCCCGTTTCGAGGCCGTAATCCGCGGGAGATCCTCAAAGCCGTCATTATGCAGCCCCCGCGTCGGCCCTCGGAGAGAGCGCCGGACCGGAACATCCCCACGCGCCTAGAGGAAATTTGCCTCAAGTGCCTCGAGAAGCGGCCTCGAGACCGTTACCAGAGTGTCCCCGAGATCGTGACTGACATTGAGCAGTATTTGGCCAACGTCGAAGATTTCGATCGGCGAGTACGGATGGCTGGAACGAAGTTTCGTGAAGGTCTTGACCGGGTGCAGGAGTTTGCCCAAAGCCGCAGTCGGGTAGATGCCGTACGCGAGACTGTGATGGACCTAGAGTGGCATACGAGCGGATACGCTGGACTTGACGAGAAACGAGTGCTTTGGGCCAAGCAGGCGGAGTTGGCCGAGCAAGAGATTCAGATGCATCAGGCTTTCAGTGCTGCTGCACGGGCCTTGGTCGCAGCGATTGGGTTTGATCCCAACCACAACGAGGCGAGCAACGAGTTGGCTCGGCTCTACTGGTTCAAACTCCGCGAGGCCGAGGCGAATTACGACGAAGGGGCGGCCATTTACTACAGAGATCTGGTCGCCGCCTATGATCGAGGCATCTTCGAACAGCAGTTGCGAGGGGAGGGGAGACTCATTCTGCGCTCCACGCCCACAGGGGCCCAGGTGAGCGCCAGTCCTTATATGGAGGTTGATCTCAAGCTCTCTACCTTGATGGACGAAGACTTGGGCGTGACCCCCCTCAACAATATTCCATTACGTGAAGGCAATTGGCTTTTGACGTTGAGTGCCGATGGATATCGCGACGTGCGGATGCCGGTAAAAATTCGGCGCGGCGAAGTCGCGGATGTCTCGGCCCCAATGTTTACCGAGGCACAGATCGGTCCCCATTTTCTTTATGTGCCGGCCGGTGGTTTCGTGATGGGGGGAGACTCGACGTGTGCGTCTGCCAGACACCGACGACCCACCACAGTTGATGGTTTCTTCATGGGCCGGTATCCGGTCACATGCGGTGAATATCTCGCCTTTGTCCGGGAGTTGGAACAGCACGACCCCATCGCAGCGTTGGCTCGAGTGCCGCGCCTCAAGGCGGGGGCCGGCCATTTGTGGACGCGTACTCAAGCGGGCGTATTGGATATGCCCGTCCTCGACAGCGAAGGATTTAGTTGGGAAGCCCACTGGCCGGTACTTGGAATCAGCTTTGATGACGCCCTGGCCTATTGCGAGTGGTACACCCGACGGAGTGGGATCGCGGTTCGGCTGCCGACAGAAGCCGAGTGGGAGAAGGCGGGTCGTGGTCTAGATGGCCGGGTCTATCCTTGGGGGGGTCGATTCGACGCCTCATTCTGCAAGATGTCCGGTTCTCGGGTCGGACGGCCGGTCCCCGAACGGGTGGGATCATTTGCTGCAGACTGCTCTCCATACGCCATATTCGATATGGCGGGCCTCGTGAGCGAATACTGCGATAGCCCCTTTGATGCGGACGCAGGCCTGCGTGTGGTCAAGGGGGGGAATTATCAGAGCAGTGGACAGCTCGCCTGTCGTTTGACTCATCGACGGTCGACACCGCGCGACATCCCCAATCTGCATCACGGCTTCCGACTGGTTCGCGATCTCCCAGCAGATGAGGTCGAGAAAAGTGCACGCCGAATGGTACGCCCTCGATTCGAATAGGGCCGTCGAGACCTTCAAAAGAGCTTGGTCGTGTCCAAAAGGAGGGTGACCGGGCCGTCATTCAAGAGCTCCACCTTCATCATTGCCCCGAAAATGCCTGTCGAGCAGCTCAGCCCGAGAGCCATGGTAGAGGCGACGTAATGGTCGAATAGTGGTGATGCCAACTCGGGTCGAGCGGCTGCTTGAAACGATGGCCGACGCCCCTTTCGACAATCACCAAATAGGGTGAACTGGCTCACCGCCAAGATTGACCCACCGGCTTGCACCACATCGAGGTTCATCTTTCCCTCGCCGTCGGGGAAAATGCGAAGCCCGGCGATCTTGCGGGCCAGGGATTCGGCGTCGGCCTTTGTGTCCGCATGTGCTGCACCCACCAGTACCAGCAAACCCAAGTCGATCGCTCCAGTGACAGCGCCATCCACAGTCACCGAGGCGTGGGAAACGCGTTGGACCACTGCTCTCATCGGAGATCTCCTTTCAACACCTACATTCACAATACCGGTCGGCTGTGATAACTCCCCAAAGCGACTTTGTTCCAGCTTCAGAGACGGTGATGACCGACCAGAACAGAAAGACGTTGCGTAGTTTTTACTGCCGCGACTACCTCTGGCAAGAGTTCGAGGGGATGACTCGAGATCTGGGCTGCTCCATGGACTACCTCATCAACGAGGCCATGAGGCAGTACGCCCGGAGTCGAGACGTGAGCCCGCAAGGTGCCCAACCTGTCGTTCAATCGCAGTCGCAGATGCCTCAATATCAGGCACCTGCCCAGGTGCCTGCAACACCGGTACCTGTTCAGCGGCCCTCGGGCCCCATGCCTCAGCGGCCATCAGGCCCCATGCCTCAGCGGCCATCAGTCCCTATGCCTCAGCGGCCGGCGGCGCCCGCGCCGCCGCGTCAACCGGCTCCTGTGGCTCAGCCCATGTATCAGCAGGCGCCGCCTGTCCGCCAAGCACCACCGATGCCGGCAGCGCGTCCGGTCGCGGCCGCTACACCTCAGCCACAACAGGCTCAGGCGGTCGGCCATCAGTATGGACAGCAGTCGGCACAGGCTTCGCTCTATCTGCTCTTCAATGGTCAGCGTTACCGCATCGACAAGGAGCAATTCGTCATTGGGCGGGGCAGCCAGCAGACGGATTTGACCATTCGTGACGGAAATATATCCCGGAAGCACTGTGTCGTCGTCCAGCGAGGTGGTCACTACTTTATCCAGGACTTGGGCAGCACCAACGGGATCGAGTTCAACGGAAAGCGAGTGGAGCACAAACGAATCGAAGAGGGGGATACGTTCTACCTCTGCGACTACGAACTGAGATTCAGCTACCGATAGCTCTGCCTCCGCCGGATCTACGATCTCAGCCCCGACCCCCAGCCGTTTCTCATCCTATTCGGCAATGTGAACTCGAGTTGGCGGGCCTTGGGTATTCTCCAAAGAAAACAGGCCCAAAATAGGCGAAGGCGCCCTCGCGGGGCGCCTTCTAGGAAAAGTTCGTCGTCGGGAACCGAGTCTTGGGAATTAGGAGTAAAACCCGTAACCTCACTAGGTGGGATGAGTGTAACGACTTTAGGCTTCTGACTTCCTGGTCAGCTTGCTCACCATCATCAGTGACCGGTCCCGGATTTATGGCACCGGGTTTAATCTAGAACCCTCACGTTCCCCTTCAAGAACCATCCTGTTCACTACGTTAGCGGTGAAAATCGTGGTTTGCCAGAAAAAAATAATCATTTTTCTTGCTCTATTTGTATTTCAAGGTACTAATCGCTGGTTTTGCCAAAAAAATATGCGGCGACGTCTGGCGATTGTGGGTGAAAAACACGGGGCGGGGAGCAGGTAAAAAAACCACTGTCATATATGGGGTTGTGGCTGGTTTGTGGTGGCAATGGTGTTCAGGGGGCAGGCTGTCGAGCCCAAAACACTGACGATGAGGTTCGGCGGGGATCTTTGGAGATCTGAGTCGCTGCCAATGGGCAGAGACTCGCCGTGCTCGGCGGCTCTTGACTGTTTTTCCCGCGCGAGTGTCTGGTCATTCGACGCGGTTTCGGTGTATTGCGCGCCCCAACCCATGGGTAGTTTAAGGATGGTGTTGGGGTGGCACGCGTTGAACTCGATGAGATTGCGAAGAGGTACGAGGACGGCTTCCAGGCAGTCAAGGGCCTCTCCCTAGACGTCGCCGACGGCGAGTTCATCGTATTGGTGGGCCCATCGGGGTGCGGGAAATCCACAACGCTCCGGATGGTGGCCGGCCTCGAAACCATTACGTCTGGAGAACTGCGCATCGATGGCCGCCGGGTCAACGAGTTGGCGCCAAAGGCGCGTGATGTCGCCATGGTGTTTCAGTCGTACGCGCTCTACCCGCACATGACCGTGTTCGAGAATATGGCGTTTGGGCTCAAGCTCCAGAAGATGCCTAAAGCAGAGATTGAAAAGCGAGTACGTGAGACGGCGGAGCGTCTGGAAATCGTCGAGCTTCTAGACCGAAAGCCGAAGCTCATGTCCGGTGGTCAGCGTCAACGGGTGGCCATGGGACGCGCCATCGTGCGTCGTCCACGTGTCTTTTTGTTCGATGAGCCTCTGTCCAATTTGGACGCCAAGCTTCGACTGCATATGCGCGTCGAACTCCAGGGACTGCATCGAAGCCTGGGCGCCACCAGCCTCTATGTTACTCATGATCAGGTCGAGGCCATGACCTTGGCCGATCGGATCGTTTTGCTCAATGACGGGGTCGTCCAGCAGATCGGCGCCCCGTTAGAGCTCTACGAGCACCCCCAAAACGAATTCGTCGCGACCTTTCTCGGTCACCCCACCATGAACGTCTTGGATGGAGAGGTAACGTCAGGTTGTCTTCAATTGGCCGGCACCCGCTTCGAGTTGCCGTCCGGGACGGATGTTGCGGGCGCGGTCCGAGTGGGTATTCGTCCCCAGCACCTCAAGTTGGTGGAGTCCGGCTCAGCACTCAGAGGTCAGGTCGTGGCCTTCGAGCCTCTCGGGGGTGAGACGCTCATTCATTGTGACGCAATGGGCCAGCGAGTCATCGCCAGCGTGGAAGGGGACACCCAGATTTCTCTGGGCACCAATATTGGGTTGGCACCGACCTTGGAACACCTCCACTTTTTCGACCCCGAGACCGGAGACCGCCGGTGAGGATCGTTGCGCTCTGGGCATTCTTGGCCCTCCTCACAGGGTGCCAGCAGCAGAATCGTGAGGAACTCGTCCTCTGGCACGCATACCGGGGGGCGGAAGCGACAGCGCTGACCAGTGCCGTTCGCCGATTCGAAGCCAGCGCTGATGGCGTGAAGGTGCGCCTGGTCTCTGTGCCCTATGATGCGTTTGCCAATAAGCTCAGCGTGGCGATCCCACGGGGTAATGGGCCCGACGTCTTCATTTATGCCCACGATCGGATAGGGGATTGGGCCGCCCGCGGTCTTCTCGAGCCTCTCGGTCTCTGGGCTAATGAGTCGCTCATCGACCAGTTCTTTTTGCAGACTGTGGAATCTCTGGTCTACGAGGATGCGCTCTACGGTCTGCCGCTGGCGTTCAAGACCCTCGCCTTATTCTATGACAAGACCTTGGTGGATGTGGCGCCAAGAACCACGGCCGAAATGGTGGCCCAGGCCAAAGCAATCCGCGCAGCAGACGCCTCACGCTGGGGGCTCGCGTATCCCCTAGATAGCCTCTATTTTCACGCGCCTTGGCTCCATGGTTTCGGCGGTCAGGTCTACAGCAAGGGGGATGAACCCGCCCTCGCGGCAGCACCGGCTGTTCGGAGCGTCGCGTTTACTCGGCGCTTGGTGCATGAGGAGAAGATTATCCCCGAAGAGGTCACGTCCGCTTTGGTGACGTCACTCTTCCGAGACCGGAAGCTGGCCTTCGTGGTGAATGGACCTTGGTTTCGTGGGGAGCTGGAGGGCCACGACAAGTGGGCTGTCGCCCCGTTGCCGATCGTTTCAGAGACGGGCATTCCCGCCCGACCATTTCTGGGCGTCGAGGGCGTACTTTTGAGCGCTCAATCGCTTCGTAAGGCTGATGGCTATGCGCTGATGCGCTTTTTGACACGCACCGATGAGGCCAAGACTCGTTTGTCGAGCGGTGGTCAGTTGGTGGCCAATCAGGCGGCCTATGTAAAGGGCGCTGGAGATGCCTTCACGGAGGCGTTTCGGCAGCAGGTCGAACAGGCGGTACCGTTGAGTAATCGGCCCCATATGCGTCGCATTTGGACACCCGCTCAGGACGCACTCTCCCAGGCCATCATGCATGGCGTCCCGCCGGCAGAAGCGCTGCAAGAGGCTGTTCGCCTAATCAAGCGAGGTGATTGAGGTGGGTGTCGAACCGCGCGTGGGGCTGTGGATGCCCTTGGCTACCTTGGCCTTTTGCACCCTCATTGGTGCTGTGGGGCTGGATCGGTACGGCGCGCACGTCCAAGACGAACAGCTGACCTGGTCTGGAGAGCGCGTACTCGACGCAATGGTGGCGTCCGATGGATCCGTCGACCGGCTCCAGGCCTTGGACGGCATCAAAGTAGATCGGATCGTCGATGATCCTGCGCCGAGAAAGTATCGCTTCCTTTGGTCGCTGCGTGGTGAAGAGGCCCTCGATCCAGCGAACGTCGACGACGCCGCCTTGGTAGAGGTCTATCTCGCGGCGCGAAAAGCTGCCGTCGTGCGCTCCGAGTCTGACCATCTCAAGGTGGCACGGACCCACGCCGGCGCCGTACTTGTTGCCCGGGTCGATCGGGGACGAGACGTGGGAACGCTTCCCTTTTATGGGGGGATTCTGCTCGGGCTCATCCTTTGTTTGGGGATGATGATCTGGCGGGGGACGGGGATCTATAGCGCTCTCTTGGGGGCCCTCGCGGCGTTTGTACCGGTCGCCGGTGGCGCAGCGTGGGCGGCGCATGGGCTCACCCTGCAGGCCCATGAATTGGCGACAGCTGTGGCATCGGCCACGGGACTACAGGCGCCTTTCGTATCGAATCCCGCCGGCGTGATCGGCCTGGCCGGTCTTCCACTGGTATTGATGATTGTCTTGGGTATCTGGACGCGAAGTCGAGCGTCGGCCAATCGCGTGGCCTATACATACTTGATGCCCGCTGCCGTCGGGATGGGACTCTTGGTCTTGGTGCCCTTTATCGTCGGTGTTGCACTGGCCTTCATGCGGCACGACATGGGGACATTTACCTGGGTTGGGTTGGCCAATTTCGGGCAAATTCTATCGAGCGAAGGCTATGGACTGACCCATCCCCTCAGCTTTTACTTCACCCTTGCCGTGACCATCGGATGGACCGCCATCAACGTCGTATTGCATGTCGGTATCGGTCTTGCCCTGGCCCTGGTGCTTCAGCGGCCTACGCTCCGTTTTCGCGGGGTATACCGCGTGCTGCTCATCGTTCCATGGGCCGTGCCGAGTTACATCACCGCACTCATTTGGAAGGGCATGTTCGACAAGCAATACGGGATGATCAATCACGTATTCGGGGTGATCGGGCTCGAGCCCGTAGCGTGGTTCAATGGCTTTTGGACTGCCTTTACAGCCAATGTCACCACCAATACGTGGCTGGGATTTCCGTTCATGATGGTGGTCTGCTTGGGCGCGCTCCAGAGTATCCCGCGGGATCTCTACGAGGCGGCCGACGTAGACGGCGCCTCAGCCTGGGCCAAGTTCCGACACATCACCTTGCCGCTCCTCAAGCCTGCGCTCTTGCCGGCGGTGATTTTGGGATCGGTTTGGACTTTCAATATGTTCAACGTCATCTACCTGGTGAGTAACGGTCAGCCCCATCATTCTACGGACATTCTCATCACAGAAGCCTATCGATGGGCTTTCGAGCAGGACCGCTATGGATATGCCGCGGCCTATTCGGTGATCATCTTCTTGGTCTTACTCAGCTACTCCTTACTCACCCAGCGGGTCACCAAGGCCGCCGAGGAGGCCTACGGATGAAGCAAACGCCGTCCACAGCCATGAACATCGCGACCCACGGGGGATTGATCTGCGTTGTCGTTGCGACCCTCTTTCCGGTGCTTTGGGTGATCAAGATGGCCTTCCGGCCTTCCCAGACCTTTGCCACCGGACTCAATCCGTTTCCCACGACATTTAGTGTCGCGAACTTCACGGATCTTTTCGCCGAGCCCTTCTTTTGGGAGCAGTTAGGCAACTCGTTCATTGTGGCCGGTGTGACCACCGTGGCCGGGGTGTTCTTGGCCTGTACATCGGCCTATGCGCTCAGCCGATTTCGCTTCCCGGGACGACGAGCGGCGCTGATGGGCTTCTTGGTAACCCAGATGTTCCCCGGCACCATGATGATGATCCCGCTCTACCATCTCTTGGATCAGTTAATGCTCCTGGATCGAGTGCTCGGCCTGGTCTTGGTCTATTCGACGACGGCGATTCCGTTTTGCGTATGGATGCTCAAGGGCTATTTCGACACCATTCCACGGGCAATCGAGGAGAGTGCTCTCATGGATGGTGCCAGCCAATTCACGCTCTTTTGGCGCATCATTTTGCCTTTGAGTCGTCCTGCGATTGCGGTGACCGCTTTGTTTTCGTTCATGACGGCCTGGAACGAGTTCATTCTTGCAGCCACCTTCATGAGTGACGAGGCCGCCTACACCCTCCCTGTCCGCCTCCAACAATACGTGGGGCAGTACACCGCAGAGTGGGGGCACTTCGCCGCCGGTGCGCTCTTGGTCAGTCTCCCGGTGATGATTCTATTCCTCGTGTTGCAAAAGCACCTCGTGGGCGGCCTGACCGCGGGTGGGGTCAAAGGGTGAGTGAGACCGTATTTCAACGGTATCTCTCCCTCGTTGATGATCAGGGCGCTTTCCTCGCGGCATGTGAACGTCCCCTCCCGCTGGTGGTCTGGGCCAATCCCTTGGCGATGGATCCAGCCGTAGTGGAAGCCGCGCTGTTCAGCGCTTTTCCCGACGCAGAACCGGTTTCCTGGCGACCCCATACGTGGCGTCTCCCCCCCGAGGCGAAAGTGGGCAATTGGCCCATGCATGTCGTCGGAGGGCTCTATGTGCAAGAAGAGGCGGCGGCGTTTGCCGGTGATGTCGTCGATGCACAGCCTGGGGAGCGGATTCTCGATCTCTGCGCGGCACCCGGCGGGAAGACTGCACAGATGGCGATCGCCATGGGAGACCGCGGGACTATCGTTGCCAATGACCGACGTATCGGACGTCTTGCTTCTTTGCGTCGAACCGTTGGCCGTCTCGGGTTGACCAGCGTCACCGTGACTTGCCACGACGGGATTCGTTTTCCCCAAGAGACGCTCTTCGACCGCGTGTTGGTGGATGCCCCCTGTACATGTGAGGGGACGGCTAGAAAATCAGGGCGACGCTCGCGAAATCCAGATGAGCGCTATCGGAACACTGTGGTGCAGATCCAAAAGGCATTGTTGAGGCGTGCACTCTCGGTCACCAAGCCTGGAGGCCGCGTGGTCTACTCGACCTGCACCTTCGCACCCGAAGAGAACGAATACGTCTTGGATGCCATTGATCCCAGCCTGGCCAGTATTGAGCCCATCGCCCCCATGGGGCTCACCGTCGCCCCTGGACTCTGCGAATGGAGGGGCCGCTATTTGCGGCCAGACATTCGGCATGCAGCGCGGGTTTGGCCTCACCAGAATGATACGGGAGGGTTCTTCGTTGCGTGCCTCCGTCGCCTTTGAGCCTTATCCAGATCAGGAGATCGTGCCCAATTGGTGCTTCTTCTGGCTCGGCTTAGACCGCTCAGTCTTCGAGAATTCGGTCTTTGTACACCGTCCGGGGTCTCCGGCCATTTGGGTCGCTTCGAATCAGGTGCATCTCATCGATACACCGCTGCCAGAGACCGTAGGGCTCTTAGTGATGCGGAAACCGCCCCCTAAGGGAAAGCCGACCAGCGTCTTTTTGCAGCGGTTCGCTGATGGGGCCACCAAGAACGTCTATACCCTCGACGCAGAAGATGCAGAGCGCTTTCTGCGACGCGACCCGGTACAGATTGTCCCAGTGGATGATGCGCGTAGTTACTGCGTGGTTCGTACGGCCGATTTTGTTTTGGGCTGTGGCCGAGTGAACGGGAACACCTTGGTGTCCGAAGTACCGCGCAGCTGGATGTCATCCTAGCGCCTCGGCGCTTTCAATCTTCTTCGAACACCATGGTTTGATCCCCGCGCTTCCAGAAAAGGAGGTCGTCGTGGAAAACGACGAGCGCGTGGCGTGGCTCTTGACCGTCTTCGACCTCGAGTTCGAGACCTCCTGGCCGTCGAGCAGTGATGCGATAGGCATGGTTTTCCGTTTCGCCGCCGACGATTCGATGGAGGCGTCCATCGGACGTAAATTCGTACCGAATTTCATTGAGGAAAGCCCCCGCCAATGTGCGGACTTGGGCTC
>Ga0115011_10000859_pt1 | contig 23054 bp, 17 predicted proteins | sample TroAtlMetagenome_2_FD_88705 | JGI IMG/M metagenome (GOLD analysis project Ga0115011, IMG submission 88705) | Marine eukaryotic phytoplankton communities from Atlantic Ocean - Tropical Atlantic ANT8 Metagenome | ecosystem: Environmental > Aquatic > Marine > Oceanic | place: Tropical Atlantic...
GAAGGCATTCCTTATCTGATCCCCGGTTCGAGGTCTCGACTCACCAGAACGCGACGTGCGTGAGACGGCCATAGCGCAAGAAGACTTTGGAAGCAGGTCGAACAATCATGATCGCCTTTCGCGTTCCAAAGCCGTTCAATGCAGCCCCAAATCAACCGCATAGAGATCGCAAAAACAGCCTGGTACCAATAGACAGGCAGCAGGCAACAATGAAGTCTTCAGACTTGATTCAGCCTTTACAGACAGCAGCAACCTCGGTGTTAAGACGCTGCTGAGATGACGCGCTTTTTGCCCTACTCGACTTCACTTTTTACAAGCTGAATCCTGTCGAAAGGCTCTAAGCAGCTAGCGACTCATTGTCCAGGCCTCTACTGCATCCACAACCGCTAGTGTCAAGCTCCAAAGGCGGCACCAGCCCTAGGGGTTCCATGGCCTGGCATGATGGAGTAGTGAGTTCCTACGGGAATGGTTGCCGCTGATCGGTAACGCATTTCTGCTCCAGGGAACCAAACGCATTCTTTCCGCGTCGCGGCCATGAGCCTGCTGCACGCCACCTGGCTGCCAGCCATCCGTACTCCGACCAGCTCTGGTCGACCTGCATTGCTTGTATGGGCAGACACATGGCGAGTGGCCACACCCGCTGGACCGGGTGCAACGCCAGCCTTGCATCCATTCACCCTCAGTCCTGACGATCTAAGAGCCTGGCTAGCCGAACGGGATCTACTGCCAGAAGGCATCATCGATGCCACGGCTTGCCTGACGCTGCCCAGCAAAACAGTCAAGCCACGCAAGAGCAACAAAGCCAGCGCATCCACATCTGAGGGCGATCACGACAACGAGTCCGGATGGACAGGCCTACCCCTACAAGCAGGCGAACCCATTCCCAAACAAACCGAATGGTGGCCTTGGCAGGTGCAAGGTCTGGCCGTTGAACCTGCTGCTGCAACAGCATGGCTAGCCAAGTTGCCCCTCTCAGGACAGCATCCCGATTTGGCGGATGAACTGCGCTGGTGGAGCCATCTTGAACGCTGGGCTCTGAGCCTGATTGCTCGCGGGCGCTGGTTGCCCAAGGTGGAACTCAGCAAGGGTGAGGGCTACCCCCATAGAGCGCGCTGGGTCCCCCTACTCAACAGAGAAGATGATCGACGGCGACTGGAAGACCTAGCAACAAGGCTGCCGCTAATCGCAACCTGTGCCCTGCCCTGGCGGGAGCCAACTGGCCGACGCACCAATCGAACGACTCGTTTACGGCCAGAAGCGATGCGTGCGGCCAATCCTGTGGCCTCTTGTCGCCCACGCAGTGGCCGTCTTCGTGTCGCCCATCTTCTTGAAGAGCTCGTCGATGCTCAGCTGCGCACCGGCTTTGAAACGAATGAGGAAGGCCTCGACAAACTTCTTGCCGCCTGGCAAGAGGCCCTTGGCTCCGAGACCGGCATCATCAGCAGTCTCAATGATGAGGATGCAGAACGCCTGGCGGCCGCCAGCCATCACTGGCGAGAGGGCGTAGCGGGCAACGTTGCAGCAGCAAGAACATGCCTAGAACTGTTCACACCCGCAGAAGGAGAAGAACTCTGGGACATTCGCTTCGCCTTACAAGCTGAAGCGGACCCCACCCTGAAAGTGCCTGCTGCCGCTGCCTGGGCTGCAGGTTCAGAAGTACTGCAACTGGGTGAAATCAGGGTGGAGCGCCCTGGCGAAGTTCTCCTGGAAGGGATGGGACGTGCCTTGACTGTTTTTGATCCCATCGAACGCGGCCTCGATAGCGCCACTCCCGAATCGATGCAGCTCACACCTGCGGAAGCTTTTGTGCTGGTGCGCACTGCCGCAAACCAGTTGCGCGATGTTGGGGTTGGTGTCGAATTACCCGCGAGCCTTTCGGGTGGCTTAGCCAGTCGCTTGGGTCTTGCGATCAAAGCTGAGCTATCGGAGACCTCGAGGGGTTTCACGCTTGGGGAATCTCTAGACTGGAGCTGGGAGCTGATGATCGGTGGCGTCACGCTGACGCTGCGTGAATTGGAGCGATTAGCAAGCAAGCGCAGCCCACTGGTTCGCCATAAAGGGGCCTGGATCGAATTGCGCCCCAACGATCTCAAGAACGCGGAACGGTTCTGCAGCGCCAATGCAGAGCTGAGCCTCGACGACGCCCTAAGGCTGACCGCCACCGAAGGCGACACGCTGATGCGTCTACCAGTTCACCGCTTTGAGTCGGGTCCAAGACTGCAAGGCGTACTGGAGCAATACCACCAACAAAAAGCACCTGACCCTTTACCGGCTCCTGAAGGCTTCTGCGGTCAGCTCAGGCCCTACCAAGAACGAGGCCTGGGATGGCTCGCCTTCCTGCATCGCTTTGATCAAGGTGCCTGCCTGGCCGACGACATGGGCCTTGGCAAAACCATTCAATTGCTGGCTTTTCTCCAACACCTCAAAGCAGAAAACGAACTCAAACGTCCGGTTCTGCTGATCGCGCCCACTTCTGTTCTCACCAACTGGAAGAGAGAGGCTCACGCCTTCACTCCAGAGCTGCAAGTGCGCGAGCACTATGGCCCCAAAAGGCCATCCACTACAGCGGCTCTTAAAAAAGCACTCACCGGCGTTGACATGGTGCTCACCAGTTACGGGCTCCTACAACGCGACAGTGAACTACTGGAAACAATCGACTGGCAAGGCGTCGTCATTGATGAGGCTCAGGCGATCAAAAATCCCAGCGCCAAGCAGAGCCAAGCAGCCCGTGATATTGGCCTGGCAAGCAAAAGCAATCGTTTCCGGATTGCCCTCACGGGCACGCCAGTCGAGAACAGAGTCAGCGAACTCTGGGCACTGATGGACTTCCTCAACCCCCGCGTACTTGGCGAGGAAGACTTCTTCCGCCAACGCTATCGATTGCCGATTGAACGCTATGGAGACATGGCATCGCTTCGCGACCTGAAGGCTCGCGTGGGACCTTTTATCCTCCGCAGACTCAAAACTGACAAGGCGATCATTTCCGATCTCCCAGAGAAAGTTGAACTCAGTGAATGGGTGGGACTCGACAAAGAACAAACAGCTCTGTACCGCAAAACTGTGGAAGACACCCTTGACGCCATTGCCAGGGCACCAAGAGGTCAGCGTCATGGCAAGGTGCTCGGCTTGCTCACCAGGCTGAAACAGATCTGCAATCATCCAGCCCTAGCCCTTAAAGAAAAAACTGTTAGTGATCACTTCCTTAGTCGTTCCGCAAAGCTGCAACGGCTTGAAGAGATTCTCGAGGAAGTGATTGCCGCCGGGGATCGCGCACTTTTATTCACCCAATTCGCCGAATGGGGACACCTACTTCAGGAGTATCTGCAAGAGCGCTGGCGCTGCGAAGTGCCTTTTCTGCATGGCAGCACCAGCAAAACCGAGCGTCAGGCCATGGTGGATCGCTTCCAGGAGGATCCCCGAGGCCCGCAGTTGTTCCTGCTGTCCCTAAAAGCTGGAGGTGTCGGCCTCAACCTCACCCGAGCCAGCCATGTCTTTCATGTCGACCGCTGGTGGAATCCAGCCGTTGAGAATCAAGCCACAGACCGCGCCTACCGCATTGGTCAATCCAAGCGGGTGATGGTGCACAAGTTCATCACCAGTGGCTCTGTGGAAGAGAAGATTGATCGCATGATCCGCGAAAAATCACGTCTTGCCGAAGACATCATTGGCTCAGGCGAAGACTGGTTGGGTGGCCTCGGCGTTAATCAATTGCGGGAACTCGTAGCCCTCGAAGACAACTAAATCAATCACGACGTCATGACAAGCAGTAGCGGCAACAACAACACCGGCATCACCACCTCCCTCAGCGACGAAGGCCTTGGTCAACAGCCCTGGTGGGTTGAGCAATGGATGGAGCTGATCAATTCCTATCGCTTCAAAAAGCGACTGGAACGCGCTTGGACCTATGCGCGAGAAGGCAACGTCACCTCCATCCGCTTCGAAGGTCGAAGGGTTCATGCACGCGTGCAAGGAACCGGCGAAGACCCCTACAAAGTCAAACTCTGGCTTGACGTTCTCAACGATGAAGACTGGGGTTATGTGCTGGAAGCACTGACCCAAAAAGCCCGCTGGTCAGCCCAATTGCTCGCAGGGATCATGCCGGCAGACATCGAACGAGCCTTTGCCGCCAGTGGCCGGCGTTTATTCCCCTTCAAGCTGCAGGAAGTCCGCAGCGAATGCAGTTGTCCAGATAAGGCCAATCCCTGCAAACACATCAGCGCCATCTATTTCCTGATGGGAGATCGCTTCAGCGAAGATCCCTTTGTGCTGTTTCAGCTGCGTGGACGCACGCGTGCAAAGTTGCTTGCCGATCTGGCTGAAAAGCGACTGGAAGCACTCTCGGCAATGGCCGAAACAGCTGCAGAACAAGCAGAGTCTGAGAATGCTGCCAACAGTGATGATCCACCAGTACCGCCCCACCCTGCCGTTTTGGATCCAAGTTTGTGGTGGCGCTATGAAGCGAGCCTGGATGCTGATCTTGTCGTCGTCACTCCTGCATTAGAAGGCGATACAGGGCTTGATTCCGCAGGAGATCTGCCCCTAGCCGAAGAGCCGCGTTTCCCTGACTCACGCCAACTCTTCCTCAAACACCTCAATCAACAAGGCCAAGCCTTAGCCCAACGAGCCATGCTGCAAGCCATGGCGGCCGGTGCTTGAAACCCCATGGCTGACGAACGACAAGCAGCAGCTGGTTAACCAGCTGCTGAGCTCCCATCAAACAGCTTTTGGGCGCGCTCTTCTTACTGCGCAGAACACTCTCCTGAACAGCCAACTCCAGAACAGCCCAGAACAGAACAGCCCAGCAGAAAGCCAACAACTCTTTGCATTGCCGATCCCTGTACTCGCCCATGACGGCGGCACCGATCCAAAACTCACCTATGCCAATGCTGCAGCCCTAGAGCTCTGGAAGCTCAACTGGCAGGACATGATTGGCATGCCATCGAGGCTCACCGCACCAGAGGAAGAACGCCACAGTCGTGCTGCTGCCCTCAACAAGGCACAACAAGTTGATGCCATTGAGGGTTACAGCGGCATCCGCATCAACAGCAAAGGGCAACGATTTCGCATCAACAACGCCTGCATCTGGACCATCAAAGACGCCAATGGAAAAGCCTGCGGACAAGCTGCAACGATCGCCAACTGGTGCTGGCTATGAGCAGGGATATGGGCCGTAAAATTCTGCAGCAAGGAGAACATGCATGCAGCGTCGGAAACTACTTGGATCTGGAGCCACAGCCCTCTCTGCCGCAGTTGGTGCCGGCGTTTTAGGCGCCTGCACAATTCGCCGCGAAGACTCCAGTAGCAGTAGCAGTGCAATGAGCGGCCAGCCCAAAGTGCGCTGGCGCATGGCAACCAGTTGGCCCCATTCACTCGACACGATTTACGGCGGCGCCGAAACAATCAGCCGCCGCGTCAATGAACTCAGCGGCGGCAACTTTCAAATCAAGCCCTACGCCAGTGGCGAGCTCGTGCCTGGCCTTGAAGTGCTCGATGCCGTTCAAGCCGGCTCCGTTGAGTGTGGCCATACAGCGAGTTATTACTACATCGGCAAAAATCCTGGTTTTGCCTTCGGTACCTCCGTGCCGTTTGGTCTTACCGCTCAACAACAAAATGCCTGGCTCTACGAAGCTGGCGGCAACGAAGCGATCAACCGCATCTATAGCGATTTCGGAGTGATCAGCTTTCCAGCAGGTAACACCGGAGCACAAATGGGCGGCTGGTTTAAAAACAAGCTCGATGGACTCGGCTCCCTGAAAGGGCTGAAGATGCGCATTCCTGGCCTCGGCGGCAAGGTGTTGGCGCAACTCGGCGTCAATGTGCAGGTGTTGCCTGGTGGTGAGATCTTCTTGGCTCTCGATCGAGGTGCCATCGATGCCGCTGAATGGACAGGTCCCTACGACGATGAAAAACTAGGCCTTGCACAGGCCGCACGCTTTTACTACTACCCCGGCTGGTGGGAGCCAGGCCCGACCCTCTCAGCTCTCGTCAATCAAAAAGCCTGGGAGAAACTCCCCAGCGAATATCAAGCGATGTTCAACACCGCCTGTTACGAAGCCAACCTGACCATGCTCAGCCGTTACGACAGCCTCAATGGAGCGGCTCTGCAAAGGCTGATCAAAGGCGGAACTGAACTGGTTCCTTATGACAACAGCATCCTGAATGCCGCCCAGGATGCTGCGTTCCAGCTGTATAGCGACACTGCAGCGAAAGATCCCGGCTTCCAAAAACTTTTTGGCCAATGGCAGGATTTCCGCAAGCAGGTTTATGGCTGGAACAAGGTCAATGAATTCTCATTCGCTCGCTTTAGCTACGACCAAATGAGAGCTAAATCTTGAGCCGCTGGCTGTTTCTTGCCGACCGGCTTGACGCTGTCAACCGAGCTTTCGCCGTCCTGGCGCGTTGGTCTGTACTGCTGATGCTGGGCTTGGGACTCTGGAACGTAGTCGGGCGCTATCTCGGCGCTTCCATTGGTCACAATCTGAGCTCCAACGGCCTGATCGAAGGCCAGTGGTATCTGTTTGATCTGGTGTTTTTGCTTGGTATGGGCTGGACACTGCAACGCCATGACCATGTGCGTGTCGATGTGCTGCAAAGCCGCTGGAGAAACAAGCGAAAAGCACGCCTCGAACTGCTTGGCACTCTGCTGTTGTTATTGCCATTTTCACTCGCTGTGACGGCCATCTCCATCCCACCGGCTCTGCAGTCGTGGAGCATCCAAGAAGCCTCCCCCGATCCAGATGGCCTGCCCCGCTACTTCGTGAAAAGCCTGATCCCCTTGGGCTTCCTGCTCCTATCGATGCAAGGAGTGTCCGAAGCCATTCGCGCCTGGAGGCAACTTAAGCAGCCCAGTGATTGACATTGAATTCCTCGGCCATGTAATCAGCTTCGATCCCTCAGCCCTACTCGGGCCAGGGATGTTTTTAGCCCTTGTTGTCGCACTGTTGAGCGGCTATCCGGTGGCTTTCTGCCTGGGTGGCATTGCCGTGATCTTCGCGCTGCTGGGCATCGCCCTCGGCGAGTTCGATCCTTTATTTGTCACGGCACTGCCCCAACGGATCCTGGGGATCATGGCCAACTTCACCTTGCTGGCCATTCCCGCCTTTGTATTCATGGGCGCCATGCTTGAGACGTCCGGCATTGCCGAACGACTACTCGAGAGCATGGGCCGTTTACTTGGTCGGCTACGAGGAGGTCTCGCCCTAGCCGTCGTGCTGGTGGGATCACTACTTGCTGCCACAACAGGCGTGGTCGCCGCCACCGTGACCACGATGGGGCTGATCTCCCTACCCGCCATGCTGCGAGCTGGCTACAACCGTTCGCTGGCTACAGGGGTGATTGCGGCCTCTGGCACCTTGGGCCAGATCATCCCGCCGAGCATTGTGCTCGTGGTGCTGGGGGATCAACTGGGCATCTCTGTCGGCGATCTCTTTCTCGGTTCATTGATTCCAGGGCTGCTGATGGCTGGTGCCTTTGCCATCTATGTCGTTGTGATCAGCATCCTTCAACCTGAACTCGCACCCCAACTGGATGCTGCCGAACTCAGCCGCGTACAACCCATTCAGTTATTACGCGTCATCACCCCCCCGCTGGGCCTGATCCTGTTGGTGCTGGGCAGCATCTTCTTTGGCATCGCAACCCCAACAGAAGCAGGCGTTCTTGGGGCCACAGGCGCCATGGTCTTAGCCGCTCTCAATGGAGGGTTTAGCCGCAGCAGCCTCGCCAAGGTCTGCGATCAAACCTTAAGAACCACTTCGATGGTGATGGCAATCTTGCTTGGCTCCACAGCTTTCAGCCTCGTGTTCAGAGGAGTAGGCGGTGATCAGCTGATTGCCGATTTGTTGCTCAACCTGCCTGGCGGCAAGGTTGGGTTTATGGCCGTGAGCATGTTGACCATCTTTAGCCTCGGCTTTTTCATCGACTTCTTTGAAATCGCCTTCATTGTCATTCCTCTCTTGCTGCCAGCAGCCCGCCAATTATTAGGGCCAGATGCCTTGTTGTGGCTTGGCGTCGTGATTGGAGCGAACCTGCAAACATCGTTTCTGACGCCTCCCTTCGGCTTCGCACTCTTTTATCTACGTGGTGTGGCGCCAAAAGAAATCACAACCCGCGAGATTTACCAAGGAGCTCTGCCGTTTGTGGCCTTGCAGATTGCTGTCTTGCTGCTGATCATCGTGGCCCCAGAACTGGTGAACTGGCTACCGAGGCTGGCCGCGGCCTAATCAACTCAACATTTCCCGCTCAGGCCTAGTCAAACCCTTCTCACGTTCAGCCTTGTCAGCTTCAGGCCTTGTCAGGTACAGGTCTAGCCACGTTCCGACCTCGGTAGGGTCAGTCCTCCTTAGAGTTAGAAACTAGGCAGAAGGGGTCCATGGCAGTCGCCAACGAGAGCGCCACAGTTGCACCGATCAACTCTGCCCAAAGGCTCTCGCTGCAATGCGAAAAAATCGCGACGGATACAACAACAATCCGCTGCCTCGATTGGGACCGAAGCCGCTTTGACATCGAATTTGGCCTGCGTAACGGCACTACTTACAACAGCTACATCGTCCGTGGTGCTCAAACCGCATTGGTCGACACCAGTCATCTCAAATTCAAAGACACATGGCTGGAACTGCTTCAGCAACAAATCGATCCGACAGAGATTGACTATCTGATCGTTAGCCACACCGAACCTGACCACTCTGGTCTTATTGGCTATCTGATTGACCTCAACCCAGAGATTGAAATCGTGGCCTCAAAGATCGCGATCCAGTTTCTACAAGATCAAGTGCATCGTCCATTTCGCTCTCGCGTAATTAAAACTGGCGATGAGCTGGATCTAGGCAGCAATCCAGCAAGCGGTATTGAGCATCGTTTTGAATTTCTCAGTGCACCAAACCTGCACTGGCCGGACACGATTTTTTCTTTCGATCACGGCACAGGCATCCTTTACACCTGTGATGCTTTTGGCATGCACTATTGCTCGGATGATGTTTACGACAGAAATCCCAGTGACCTCGCTCCAGACTTTCGCTTCTATTACGACTGTCTGATGGGGCCCAATGCCAGAAGCGTGGTGCAAGCCCTGAAGCGAATGGACTCGCTTCCAGAGATCAACACGATTGCCGTTGGTCATGGACCACTCCTACGTGATCATCTCAAGCTTTGGATCGACGACTATCGCGAATGGAGCAGTCAACGCAGCAAAGGTGAAAACTATGCAGCGGTCTGTTATTTAAGCCAATACGGTTTTTGTGATCGTCTCAGTCAAGCCATTGCCCATGGGATCGGCAAAGCCAATGCCCAGGTCCAACTGGTTGATCTGCGTGCCTGCGACGCGCAAGAACTCAGTGGCTTGATCGGTGGAGCTAAGGCCGTTGTGGTACCAACCTGGCCTTCAGAACCAGATGCCGAACTGCAAAGTTCCATAGGCACACTGCTTGCCGCACTGCACCCCAAGCAATGGGTTGCCGTATACGACGCCTACGGCGGTAACGATACACCGATTGATGAGTTGGCCTCGCAGTTGCGCAGCCTGGAACAAAAAGAAGCCTTTGCTCCCCTAAGAATTCGCAAGCCACCTGATGGCAATGACTACCAACGCTGCGAAGAAGCAGGAACTGATTTGGGCCAACTACTCAGCCGCGACAAAAACATGGCGGCGATGAAAAATCTCGACGGCAATCTGGATAAAGCCCTCGGTCGCATCAGCGGCGGGCTCTATGTGGTCACCGCAAGTCAAGGAACAGGAGACAACAATCGTCGCGGTGCCATGGTGGCCAGCTGGGTCAGTCAAGCGAGCTTTAGCCCACCAGGACTCACCGTTGCCGTGGCCAAAGACCGTGCCATTGAAACGTTGATGCAAGTGGGCGATCGCTTTGTGATCAACGTGCTCCGAGAAGACAATTACCAACCCTTAATGCGCCATTTTCTCAAACGCTTCCCTCCCGGTGCCGACCGCTTTGAGGGCGTCAACATCCTTGAAGATGCTGCGAAAGGAGGGCCAGTGCTAATTGATGCCTTGGCATTCCTCGGTTGCCGAGTTGAACAACGCCTAGAAAGCCCTGATCACTGGGTTATTTATGCCGTTGTTGAACAGGGCAATGTGGCCGATGCAGAAGCCAGCACTGCTGTCCATTACCGCAAAGTGGGGAACCACTACTGATGGAAATATCCTCTATCCATCCGGCTACAGAGCAAGCCATTAGAGAACGCCAAACGATCAATCTCCCCATTGCAGAAGGCCTGATTTGCCTGCGGGGTCTCAGCCCTCAACGACTACGTTTTGAATTGGAATACGCGCTTGAGCGCGGCAGTACAGCCAATAGCTTCCTGTTTGAGGCTGGCCAAAACAGTCAAGGCAATCAGCAGGCGGCTGTTTTGGTTCACCCTCCTGGAGCCCCCTATGCCGAGGTGTTTTTGCCAGCCCTGGCCAAAGCTCTGCCCAACACCACCACAGCACTGCAAGTTGTCGTCGGTCACGTCAATCCCAGCCGCGTCGCCCTGCTCAAACAGCTCGCGGTTCTTTATCCCCAACTGGAATTAATCAGCTCCAATCCAGGTGCCAAATTGCTCACAGAGATCTGGACACAACGGAAACCAACGGCTCCAGGTGATCAGGCAGACACGCCCCCATCCATACCTGCCTTACCAGCGCTCCGGATCATTCGGCAAGACGAGATTCTGGATCTGAGCCACAACTATCAGCTGCGGCTGATACCGGCCCCGACAGCACGTTGGCCAGGAGGCTTACTGGCATTCGAAGAGAACATCGGCCTGCTGATGAGCGACAAGCTTTTCGCTGCCCATCTCTGCACTGCTCATTGGGCTGAAGCCAACCGCAGTAGCACCGAGGAAGAGCGCCGTCATTTCTACGACAGCCTGATGGCATCGATGAGTAATCAGGTGAATAGCCTCATCGACAAACTCGAAGAGCTGGAGATTCGCACGATTGCACCAGGTCATGGCCCAGCGATCGAAGCCAGTTGGCGGAGCCTTCTAAGCGACTACCGACGTTGGAGTGAAGGTCAGGACAACGCGGTCATCAACGTGTTGCTACTTTTCGCGAGTGCCTACGGCAACACAGCCGCAATCGCCGATGCCCTTGCACAAGGCGTAAGTCGCACTGGCGTACGGGTCCAAAGCATCAACTGCGAATTCACGCCCGCCGATGAGTTACTGGAAGCGATCCAACAAGCTGATGCCTACCTGATCGGCTCCCCCACCCTGGGAGGCCATGCACCAACTCCCATCGTCTCGACCCTCGGCACACTGCTTGCAGAGGGAGACCGCAACAAACCGGTAGGCGTATTTGGCAGTTATGGCTGGAGCGGCGAAGCACTCGATCTACTGGAAAGCAAACTGCGAGACGGCGGCTTTCAATTTGGCTTTGAGCCGATCAAAGTGAAATTCAGCCCCGATGCTGCCATGGTCAAAACGCTTGAAGAAACAGGCACTCACTTTGGTCGCAGCCTGCTGAAAGAACAGCGCCGCCAGCAACGACGTACAGCCGGGGGAATGAGTGCAAGCCGCAGCGATCCAGCCGTATTGGCACTGGGGCGCGTGGTCGGCGCCCTCTGCGTGCTCACAGCCTGCAAAGGAGAAGGCGATGAAAGCATTAGCAGCGCCATGGTGGCCAGCTGGGTGAGCCAGGCAAGCTTTACGCCTCCAGGCTTCACCGTTGCAATCGCCAAGGACCGAGCCGTCGAATCCCTTCTGCAGCGTGATGACCGCTTCGCGCTCAATGTGCTGGCAGCGGGTCGCCAAAACAAAATAATGAAGCAGTTTCTACAACCGTTTCCACCCGGTGCCAACCGTTTTGCAGGGCTCGAGATCGACACGAGTCCTGCAGGCCAACCAATCCTTCCCGAAGCCCTTGCCTGGCTTGAGGCCACGGTGAAACTGCGCATGGAATGCGGTGATCACTGGCTCATCTATGCAGAAGTAAGCCACGGAGCCGTCCTCGACGAATCAGGCAAAACTGCCGTGCATCATCGCCGCACTGGAGCCAGTTACTAAGCCCAAAGATGACTAAGGCGCTGACTTATGCAGCATCATCCAAGAGGATCATTCTGAGGGATGACAACGCAACCTGAGATATAGCGACAAGAGCATCAACAACAGCCACCCGCAGAACATAAAACGACCAATAGAATTACACTATCGCTATGCCGATGTGTCCAGCTCCTTTCATGCGGTCTAGTCGTGATGCTGTCATTTGCTATCGAGGTTTTGCCTCATGCAGCAGGCTAATCACAGTTGGCTTATCAGGCCTGAACGCAGTCCGATAGTGATCCTGCCCTTTCGGACAGCTACCTGCTCGCTTGCAGATGCCAAAGCGCTTGTGGACTGGCGCCTCTCGCAAAAGAAGACTTTATTGATCTAAAGCTGTACAAAAAGCTGACGATCAAGCCGCATGAGGTGGTGGAGTCGGGTGACCCTGCGGCTGAAATGGCAAAACAAGAGTTGCCCAGCGCTCAGGACGTTCCGGACGTTGGCGGCGAGGCTGACGAACCCCAAATGGAACCCTCACGACATTGGTGCCATCGACAGCAAAGGTATGACCCTTGCCAAGGGCTGTTTCCAAGGCATCAGGCAAAACCGGAAGGCTCAAGCCCTCATTAATGGTGGTCGGTTCAGCTTGGTTGGTTGGTGTGTTGCTATCCATGCTGTCCCCCCAGCAATGGTGCCACTGCGCAGCAGTATGGTGAAAAAACTGCTACATAGGGCGAATTCAAAACCTTTAATTCGGTTTTCGGTGAAAATTTACCTCCTAAATACACTTCGCGCCAGAAACTTGCAAGCCGCTCTCATTCTTTGAATGACTCCATAGATGGGCAGCTACAGACAAGATTGCGATCACCGAAGGCATTGTCAATACGTGCAACCGCAGGCCAGAACTTGTTTTTTCCCTGTTCTGGCATCGGGAAAGCCGCCTCTTGCCGGGAATAGGAACGCTCCCAAACGTCATCTGTCACTGCAGCCAATGTGTGTGGCGCCTGCCTTAGCGGATTGCTTTGACGATCGCTTTGACCGGACTCAATCGCCGCGACTTCTGCCCTGATGGCAATCAAGGCATCACAGAAGCGATTCAACTCATCAAGGCTTTCACTCTCTGTTGGTTCCACCATCAAGGTTCCCGCCACAGGCCAACTCACAGTTGGAGCATGGAAGCCGTAATCCATCAAGCGTTTGGCGATGTCATCCACCTCAATACCTGCACTGCGCTTCAAAGGGCGCAAGTCGAGGATGCATTCATGCGCCACCAAGCCTTCTCGCCCCCTAAATAACACTGGGTAATGAGGATGCAGACGATGGGCGATGTAATTCGCAGACAGCATGGCGACGCTGCTCGCTTGAGCAAGGCCCGCCACACCCATCATCCGCAAATACATCCAACTGATTGGCAGGATTCCTGCACTGCCCCAAGGTGCTGCCGACACAGCACCGATGGCTTGTTCTCCTCCACAACGCATCAAGGGATGTCCTGGTAGGAACGGCACCAGATGCTTCGCTACTGCAATGGGCCCAACACCAGGCCCTCCTCCTCCATGAGGAATACAGAACGTCTTATGAAGGTTGAGATGACAGACATCGGCTCCATACATCCCAGGCCTACATAGCCCCAGTTGGGCGTTGAGGTTGGCGCCATCCAGATACACCTGTGCACCGTTTCGATGGACACATTCACAAATCTCGCGAATCCTTGGCTCGAAAACACCATGAGTGGAGGGGTAGGTGACCATCAAAGCCGCCAACTCATTGGCATGGGTCTCCGACTTCAAGGCCAAATCATCGAAATCAATATTTCCTTCTTGGTCGCAAGCCACAGGCACCACCCTTAATCCCGCCATCACGGCAGTAGCGGGATTGGTGCCATGCGCACTTGTGGGAATCAAGCAAACAGTCCTGTGCTGGTCACCACGGGATTGATGCCAGGCACGTATCACCAGCAAACCAGCCAATTCACCCTGAGAGCCTGCATTCGGCTGAACAGATGCACCTGCAAAGCCAGTCAGGGATGCAAGCCATTGCTCAAGATCTTGCACAAGTCGGCGATAACCATTGGCCTGCTGAAGAGGTGCAAATGGATGCAACTTTGCAAACTCTCGCCAGCTCACCGGAAGCAATTGGGCAGCAGCATTGAGCTTCATCGTGCAACTGCCGAGGGGAATCATCCCGTGCACTAAGGAAAAATCTCGGCTCTGAAGGCGCTGGATATAGCGGAGCAACTCGGTTTCGCTGCGATAGCGATGAAACGCCTCCTGCTGCAGCCAAGGTCTCTCCCTTAAGGGCAAATCAGACAACTGCTGCGTAACAACTTCACTCTGCTGATCGAGAACTGGCGGAGATTGACCAACAACCTCGGCAAGAATGTCAATCAGCTGGGTCAGTTCCTGATCAGTACTGAGTTCATCAAAACTGATTCCAAAACCCTCGGCTGCATCTGGTGTGGCACCAAGAGGCAAAACCCGGAGATTGAAGCCAGCTTTGGCTGCCGCCTGATGAATCGCCGCGGCCTCACCACAAAACACTTCAACAGTGTCGAAACGCGGCATCGACTGCACTGGATAGCCAAGCTTGACCAGTGCTTGCTCCAAGAGAGCCCGAAAGCGCAACAGCCGCCAAACCATCGCCTCCAGACCATCCGGTCCATGGTGGATGGCATAAAACGAAGCCATCACAGCCAAAAGGACTTGTGCCGTGCAGATATTGCTGGTGGCCTTATCGCGGCGAATGTGCTGTTCCCGGGTCTGCAAGGCCAAGCGCAAGGCCGGCTGACCCTCCGCATCAATGGATTGGCCTACCAAGCGGCCAGGCACTTGTCGTTTATAAGCATCAACTGTGGCGAAAAAAGCAGCATGAGGACCACCACAAGCCATCGGCACCCCAAAGCGTTGGGCAGTGCCGACAGCAATATCGGCGCCAAGTTCACCAACTGGAGCCATCAAGACCTGCGCCAGCGGATCAATCGCAACGGTGACCAAAGCGCCTACGGCATGAGCCGCTGCAATGGCATCCGTGGGATTCCATAAACGTCCACTGCAGCCAGGAAGTTGGAGCAAGACACCAAAGACATCGTCAGCCAGTTCAAAAGACTGCGGCTCAGCCAACTCAAGTTGAATACCCAGAGGTTCAGCCCTGGTTTGCAACACCGCCAAGGTTTGAGGCAGCACCTCAGCATCAACCAAGAAACGGCGTGCCTGAGAGCGCTTGCAAGCAGAAAAACTAAGGCTCATTGCCTCAGCGGCTGCAGTGCCTTCATCAAGCAAGGATGCATTCGCAATCGGTAACCCCGTCAACTCACTGATCAGGGTCTGAAAATTGAACAACGCCTCCAAACGACCCTGAGAAATCTCGGCCTGGTAGGGGGTGTAAGCGGTATACCAAGCCGGATTCTCAAAAATATGCCTCTGGATCACAGCAGGTGTAGCGGTGCCGTGATAACCGAGACCAATCAGCGAGCGCTGGAGAAGATTTTGAGCAGCAATAGCTCGGAGCTCCTCAAGGGCATGAGCCTCCCCGCATCCCTCAGGAAGGGCATAGCTGACTGATGGGGCATCAAGAATCTCAGGAGGGACGACATCCTGAATGAATGCGTCCAAATCTTGATAACCAAGCTCTTGCAGCATCCGTTGCTGATCCTCTGAGCCAGGGCCAAGATGCCGCGACACAAATCCTGAAAGCTCCTGATGAGCAGAGTGAACAGACGGCTTAGCCAGCACGTTCAAAGCAACGCATCAATAAATCGGACATTAGAAAAAATTTCTCGCCGTCGTCGCCGAAATCTTCTATGCCTAGCTGTTTCACATTGCCGCAACCTTGCTGGCATACGTGGCGGCATCCATCAAATCTTCAAGCTGATCAGCTTGCTTGGGGCGAATCACCAGCAACCATCCCTCGCCATGCGGATCATTCTGAAGCTCCTCAGGGCTACTCAAAACAGACTCGTTGCGTTGCACCACTTCACCACTGATTGGTGAATACATCTCCTCGACAGCCTTCACTGACTCAATCGAGCCAAAACTTTTGCCACGGGATAGCTCGGTGCCCACTTCCGGCAAATCCACAAAAACGATGTCGCCCAATTGATCAACAGCGAAAGCACTCAAGCCCAAACGCACAAGATCGCCATCGAGCAACACATATTCGTGGCTATCTGCAAAGCGGAAGTGATCAGGGAATTGGAACGCCATCGAACTCAAGCCAGCCAGGCCAATACTTATCCATTCTGAGGGAGCTTGAGCAGACCTGCCTTAACCAGAGCCACAAGTGCTCGAACAAGAGCAAGTTCAACATGTCCGCGATGGGTTCCGCCCTGAACAAAAAGGTTGAACGGAGGCCTCAAAGGAGCATCTGCAGAGAATTCGCTCGTGCTGCCATCAATAAATGTGCCTCCAGCCATCAGCAAGTCACTCTCATATCCAGGCATAGCCGCGGGAACGGGGTCGAGATATGAGCCCACCGGCGAACAAGACTGAAAAGCTCGGCAGATCACTTTCAGAGCCTCAGGATCGCCAATTCTTACGGCCTGAATCAGATCGCCACGAGGTCCTCCCGGGGCTGGCTGCACGGCAAAGCCAAGCGCATCAAAAACACCAGCCACCAGATCTGCTCCGATCAAAGCTTCGGCAACCATTTGTGGAGCCAAAAACAAGCCTTGCAACACCACACGATTCAGATCAAATCCGATCCCTCCCTCACGACCGATCCCCGGTGCCGTGAGCCTGCAACAGGCCTGCTCAACCAAATCGGCACGCCCAGCAACGTAACCACCCGTTGGCGTAATCGTGCCACCCAGATTTTTAATCAATGAACCAGCAATCAAATCCGCACCAACATCAGTGGGTTCTTTTTCTTCCACGAGCTCCCCATAGCAGTTATCCACAAAACAGACACAATCCGGCTGACGCTGATGAATACGAGCACAGATATCGCCAATGGCATCGATCGACAAAGATGGTCTCCAGCTGTAACCACAACTGCGTTGAATCAACACCATCCGTGTCGGAGTCAACAGGGCTTGCTCCAGAGCAGATCCATCCACACATCCCTCTGGAGTCAGCGCTAACTCATCATAAGTGATCCCAAACTCAGCGATTGAGCCCTGACCCGATCCCCGCAGCCCGATCACTTCTTCCAAGGTGTCATAGGGACGCCCGGTGACGGATAACAGCCGATCACCTGGTCGCAGCACCCCAAACAAAGCCGCTGCAATGGCATGGCTACCACTAACGAATTGCAGTCGCACCGCAGCCTGTTCTGCCCCAAGAACACGAGCAAAAACCTTGTCCACCACCTCGCGACCCAAGTCGCCATGGCCATAGCCAGTGAGAGAGGCGAAATGTTGACTGCCAACACGTTCGTGGCTGAAAGCCTCCAAGACCTTGTCGAGGCGGAGCGAAACCGCTGCCGTTCGCTGAGCAGCCATGTCCTGCAAGCCTTGGGCGACTGAAGCCACATGCCTTTGCGCCCATGCCGTCGCCATGTCTTGATCCCATTCTCTTAAAGGCAGCCTGGACACAACAATCACGAATCAGCAGCTTTCACAGCCCATCTTGCGCCCTAACCAGCCCCAGCCTTCGATCAAGCATTGACAACCATATGGGGCTTGAATAGCGATTTGAACAACATTTACACCCAGGCCTCTGGGCCGAAGACCAGAGAGAAATCAACATGACTAAAAAATAAAATGTGCCTTGGATTCATCGCAATTAAACCATGCGAAGAAATACAATTCAAACCTTCCAAACGCGCCACTGTCAGACAATTAGCTGCGCATAAACGTGCGTATAAACATAAGTATCGTGCAGAAACTAGATCAAAACAATCTCAATATTGGCAACCTACTCAGCTGCCATCTAGGAGGAAATACTGAATAGGAACCTTGCCAACCACAACCAACAGGGAAGCAATTCCATAGTTCCTTTAGATTCTCTTGTGGGGCGGAAGCTATCGCCGCTCCAAGTGCTTGCTTGCATCGCAGGCCTTATCCAATCAAGGAGTTCCTCTTGGCTTCCTCAGCATCGGTGCCTTCAAGCAATGCCCGTGAACAACGCATGTGGGAAGCCATTGCTGCCCCCAGAGAACCCCTTCCAGCTCGTCAACGCAAACGAAAACTCGGCACCACTAGCTTCATGCTGGCGATGCATATCGGTGCCACATTTGCACTGCTGCCGCGCTTCTGGAGCTGGCAGGGCCTGGTGGCCTTTGCCGTTCTCTACTGGACAACAGTTCTAGGCGTCACCTTGGGACTACACAGGCTCTTGGCTCACCGCGGCTTAACCGTGCCTCGCTGGCTAGAAAGGACCCTTGTCGTGATGGGGACTCTGGCTTGCCAAAGTGGTCCTCTCGAATGGGTCGCCCTGCATCGACACCACCACTGCTACTCCGATCAGCCCAACGATCACCATGACGCTGCTCGTGGTCTCTGGTGGGCCCACAGCGAATGGATGCTGCATGAGATTCCTGCCTTGCAACACACAGACCGCTTTACCAGTGATCTGCAACGTGACCCTTTCTATTGCTGGCTTGATCGCTGGTTCCTACTCCTGCAAATCCCACTAGGGCTCGCGCTTTACTGGTACGGAGAACTCGCCCAGATCCATGGCGGCGGCTTGGGCCTCGTGCTCTGGGCAATCCCGCTCCGGCTGGTGGTCGTCTATCACGTCACCTGGTTGGTGAATTCAGCAACCCATGCCTTCGGCTATCGAAACTTCGACTGCCCCGATCTCTCACGCAACTGCTGGTGGGTCGCTCTACTCACCTTTGGCGAGGGCTGGCATAACAACCACCATGCATTTCCTGCCAGTGCTCAGCATGGCTTGCGCTGGTTTGAATTCGACATCACCTGGCAACACATCAAGGTGCTCCGATTTCTGGGTCTAGCCCGCAAGATTCAGCAGGCTCGCTACAGGCCCGATGTGTCTTGATCGGTCATCTTCACGGCCGTGAGCCGTAGGTCATCCAGGAAACCTTCTGCCCCCCTGCGATCAACACCACCAAGAGCCACCTGTGTGGCGTGTAGATCCAGCAATTCGCCATCAAGTTCCTCAGCGTTGTAATCCCTTAAACCAGCCATGACCGCAGCAAAGCGCTCGCGCCGCTGAGACTTACTGGCTGGATAAGCCGCCATCACCTTTTCTCGGCAGAGTCGCCAAGATTTGCCCTGGCAAAGGCGATCAGCAAGTGCCGCGCTCAAGGCTGCAGCCTCATCCTCTTCAATCCTCCAATCAAAACCTGCTGGCAAAGGCGCCAATCCGACAAAAATCTCAAACAGGTCACCGGCCCCGAGCGGCGTGCCATCAACGCGTTCCAAAGGCAGCGCACTTTCCGTCAACACTTTGAGCAAATCAGGATGGCCCTGACTCAGGCGCTCCCGAATGGGTTCAAGGCCTGCATGAAGAATGGCATTGGCCTGGCCAAGGGCCAAAAACACTTCGGGGCCAGGCGAAGCCAATTTGCCATTACGCAGATTTGAGATCTGCGAATTGTGCACGCGGCCCAGATCCAGGCATTCAGCCAAGGCCGGCAAGACCTTATGCGACCAGCCATTGCGCTCATGCCAGACATGAATGAGATGAGCCATGGCTCTCCGCCCATCATCCAACCGTTCGCGGTAGCCCCTGGTCGCAGGATCAGATTCAACATTGGGCATGGTCATTGAATACGGATCCGTATCATGTATAGTTTGCAAACATTCGACGGATCGCTCATGGCTTCCAGAGTGATAACAGCGCCTTCGACAGTGAGTCGGCCAGTAGCCTCGCACAAGGCCCTAGAATTATCTTCAAGGCTTCAGCGCCCGATCAGCTCGAAAACTGGCCATGCTCCCAAAGAAGCTCGTCGCTGGGGCACGATCGGATTCATGATCGCTATTCATATTCTCGCCATCGTTGCCCTGCTGCCCCGTTTCTGGAGCTGGCAAGGGGTCAGCGCCATGCTCGTCCTCTATTGGGTCACCGCCTGCTTGGGCGTCACCATCGGCTACCACCGACTGCTCTCACACCGTTCATTCCGTGTTCCCAAGTGGCTGGAGCGCTTCTTTGCTACCTGCGGCACCTTGAGCTGTCAGCACGGTCCCATCGACTGGGTGGGCCTCCATCGCCACCATCACAAGTTTTCCGATACAGATCCCGATCACCACAACAGCCATCGGGGCTTCTGGTGGAGCCATATGGGCTGGATGTTTGAGCCCATTCCAGCCATGAGAACGGTGCCACGCTTAACCAGTGATCTAGTCGGTGACCCTTACTACCGCTGGCTGAACAAATACTTTCTACTGCTTCAACTCCCCCTAGGAGCTCTGCTGTTCTGGATCGGTCAAGCCAGTGGTGCTGGTGGTTGGTCGATGGTTCTTTGGGGCATCTTCCTTCGCCTTGTTGTGGTGTATCACATCACCTGGCTTGTCAATTCCGCCACTCACTGCTGGGGAAGCGTTGTCTTTGAAAGCGGTGACAAATCACGCAACAACCCTTGGGTTGCCGCCCTCACATTTGGCGAAGGCTGGCACAACAATCACCACGCCTTTCCCCATTCCGCCATTCATGGAATGCAAGCAGGTCAAATCGACCTCACCTGGCAACACATCCGGTTCATGCGCGCCCTCGGCTTAGCCAGCAAAATTCAGTTGCCGATCACGTCGTAAGGTGATCGATCGCTAATCAGTCGTCGTCCGTCCTGTTATCCCCATGGCCAAGCGCGTACAAATCGTTCTAAAAGAGGACATCCTCAGCCTGGGCAAGGACGGCGATCTTGTGGAGGTCGCTCCTGGCTATGCCAGGAACCACCTGCTCCCTTATGGCAAGGCTGTACCCGTGACCCCTGCCGTTCTCAAGCAAGTTGAGCATCGGCGGGCCAAGCAAATCGAGCAGGAGGCCGCGCTGAAGCAAGCCGCTCTCGACTTCCAAACCGCTCTGGTCACAATCGGACGCTTCACCGTCAAGAAGCAAACAGGCGAAGACGATGTCTTGTTTGGAACGGTCACCAATGGGGATGTGGCCGAAGTGATTCAAGAGGCCACAAAGAAGGAAATCGATCGCCGCGACATCACCGTTCCCGAAATCCACCGCACCGGCAGTTTCAAGGTGCAGGTCAAGCTGCATAGTGAAGTCACAGCCGAAATCAACCTCGAAGTGACGAGCTACTGAGCTCTCCACACAAGCCAATCTCTGTTAGAAGTTGCCGAGCAAGCCAAAGTGGGTTTCTCCTTAACTTCAGCCCATCACCATGGTGAGCGTCCCCATACCCAATAGCGGCGATGCCGTCGCAGAGGGCGCTCGAGCCTTCGGCAAATCTGCCAGCTCACGTGAACCACAATTTGAGTCACTGCCCGACTCCGTGCCACCACAAAATCTGGAGGCCGAGGAAGCTGTACTCGGCGGCATCCTGCTGGATCCAGATGGCATCCATCGCGTGGCTGATGTTCTTCAGCCTGAAGCGTTTTACCTGAACGCCCACCGCGAGATCTATCGCACGGCCCTGATGCTGCACGGCCAGGGAAAACCAACCGATCTCACGGCGATGAGCGCCTGGCTTGCCGACACCGGCTCTCTCGAGAAAGTCGGCGGCAGCAACCGCCTCATCGAGCTGGTGGAACGCGTCGCCTCTACAGCATCCATCGAGCAAGTGGCGCGGTTGGTGATGGATAAATTCCTGCGCCGCCAACTCATCCGATCAGGCAACGACGTTATTCAACTCGGCTTTGACCAAAGCCTGCCGATGGACCAGGTGCTCGACAAAGCCGAGCAAAAGATCTTTGCCATCAGCCAAGAGAAGCCCTCCAAAGGACTGACACCGACAGCCGAAATCCTTACGAGCACCTTCAACGAAATCGAAAGTCGCTCTCTCGGCACCTCTGTTGCCGGCATCCCCGTCAACTTCTATGACCTCGATGCCATGACCCAAGGCCTGCAACGCAGTGACCTGATCATCGTGGCCGGTCGACCCGCCATGGGCAAAACCTCCATCGTTCTCAATCTGGCCAAGAACGTGGCCCAGCTCCACAACCTGCCTGTCTGTTTGTTCAGCCTGGAAATGAGCAAGGAACAGCTCACCTATCGACTGCTTTCGATGGAAGTCGGCATTGAGAGCGGCAGGCTCAGAACGGGGCGATTGCAACAGGAAGAATGGCCCCTGCTAGGCCAAGGCATCAACACCCTTGGCCAGCTTCCGCTCTACATCGACGACAAGCCCAATTCCGGCGTGCTGGAAATGCGTTCCCTATGCAGACGGTTGATGGCAGAACAGGGCAAAGAATTGGGACTTGTGGTGATCGACTATCTGCAATTGATGGAAGGTTCCACACCAGACAACCGTGTTCAAGAACTCTCGAGAATCACCCGAGGCCTCAAGGGCATGGCCCGGGAGCTGAATGTGCCCGTGATCGCCCTCTCCCAGCTCAGCCGTGGCGTGGAATCACGCACCAATAAGCGCCCGATGCTCAGTGATCTGCGGGAATCGGGCTCCATCGAGCAAGACGCTGACTTGGTGCTGATGATCTATCGGGATGAGTACTACAACCCTGAAACACCAGATCGCGGCATCACAGAAGTGATCGTGACCAAGCATCGCAACGGACCTGTCGGAACCGTCAAGCTGTTGTTCGAGCCACAATTCACTCGCTTCCGCAACCTGGCCGCTTAAAAGCAGCCATCGCTTGAGCTCACCTGTTCCTTAGACACTTTCGGGCCCCATGCCCTGCAGCGTTCCAGCTACCGAGAACTTCGACGTAATCGTTGTTGGCGGTGGGCATGCCGGTTGTGAAGCCGCGATCACTGCAGCACGCTTAGGCCTCACCACAGCTTTATTCACCCTCAACCTCGATCGGATTGCCTGGCAACCTTGTAATCCCGCGGTGGGAGGACCAGCCAAGAGTCAACTCGTACATGAAGTGGATGCCCTTGGGGGAGTCATCGGTCGCCTGGCCGATGGGACGGCTCTGCAAAAACGTGTGCTCAATGCCAGCCGCGGCCCTGCCGTCTGGGCGCTCCGTGCCCAGACCGACAAACGTCTCTATGCCCGCCAGATGCTGCAGTTGCTGCAACAAACAGCCAACCTCTCTCTACGAGAAGCGA
>Ga0115011_10000860_pt1 | contig 23035 bp, 18 predicted proteins | sample TroAtlMetagenome_2_FD_88705 | JGI IMG/M metagenome (GOLD analysis project Ga0115011, IMG submission 88705) | Marine eukaryotic phytoplankton communities from Atlantic Ocean - Tropical Atlantic ANT8 Metagenome | ecosystem: Environmental > Aquatic > Marine > Oceanic | place: Tropical Atlantic...
CCGAGTGAGTATCGACATGACCGGCAGCGCTTCCGGAAGTGCCATTCTGGCCGCCGCCGTGGGGACATCCCTGCTCGCGGCCTGGGGATTCGGCGCCCTCTCCGACAAATCCGCCCAAGCGGCGGCCCAGCCCGCGGCCGTTGTCCGCCTGGCCGAGGCCTCGACGCCCATCCAGCGCGGGATCGACGGTCATTACTGGGCGAGGGCCCTGGTCGGCGAACGGCCGGTCGCCCTGCTGGTCGACACCGGCGCTGCCGCCGTGGTCCTGCGTCCGGCCGACGCCCGGGTTCTGGGGCTCAACCCCGAGACCCTCGACTACGACCAGACGGTGCGCACCGCGTCGGGCGTGGCCCAGGCGGCGTCGGTCACCCTTTCGAGCGTGACCGTAGCCGGGGTCGAGGTGCGCGATGTCGCCGCCCTCGTGGTTCACGCCGACCTGCCGCATTCCCTGCTGGGGATGAGCTTCCTCGGCCGTCTGTCCGGCTTCGAGGCCACGCCCGAGGGTCTGGTCCTCAAGCCCTAGAGCGCCTTGGCCAGCACCGAGACCGCCGTCGCCATCAGATACAGGCCGAACAGCCGGCGCAGAAGCCGCCGGTCCAGCCTGTGGGCCAGCCGCGCGCCCCATGGCGCGACGACCGCCGTCAGCCCCCCGATCACGAGGGCGGCGGGCACATTGACATAGCCCAGCGACAGCGGCGGCCGGCCTTCTGCGGTCCAGCCAAACACGACAAAGCCCACGGTCGCCGCCGCCCCGATCGCCATGCCAAAGCCCGAGGCCGTGGCCACTGCCTGATGGATCGGCCGCCCGCAGAGGGTCAGCATCAGCCCGCCGAAACTGCCGCCGCCAATGCCCATCATGGCGGACAGCCCGCCAATGGCCGTGCCCCAGCCGCGCCGGCCCCACCCCGTCGGGACATCGCGGGCCAGGGTGAGGCGCTCGGGCATCAGGCTGAGCTGGGCGGCGATCAGGCCGAGGAAGACCGCATAGATCCAGGCCAGTCCCTGCATCGACACGAGACCGGCGATGAAGGCCCCGGCGAGGGCCCCGCCGCCGACCCAGGGCGTCCAGGTCTTCAGCACGACTTCATCCACCGCCCCGTGCGCCCGGTGCGCGGTCAGCGACCGCCAGGACGTCAGGACGATGCTGAGCAGGGAGCTGCCGATGGCCACATGCAGATTGGCCTCGCCGCCAAGCCCCAGCAGGGCAAAGGCCCAGAACAGTACCGGCACGATGACCGTGCCGCCCCCGACCCCGAACAGGCCGGCGACCAGACCGGCGAACACCCCGGCCGCGGCCAGCCCGGCGATCAGGCCCAGGATGTCAGGAAGGCTGGGCGCCACTAGGCGGCGGACTCCAGCCGTGCGGCGGCGCGGGTCTCGGCCTCATGGACCGCCTCCAGCGCCCGATCGAGAACCTCCAGCCCGGCGCCGGGCTGGATGCTGTCGACGGTCAGGATGCGACGCCAGCTGCGCGCGCCCGGCCGTCCGTGCATCAGGCCCAGCATGTGGCGCGCCATGGCCGGCAGGGCCACACCCTCCTCCAGCCGCGCGACCATATAGGGGCGGTAGGCAGCCAGCGCCGTCTCGACCGAACGGGCCTCGCCCTCGCCAAAGATCAGCGGGTCCACCCGGCCGAGGCCTGCGGGCTCATGATAGGCGGCACGGCCCAGCATGACCCCGTCCAGCGCCACCCCGTCCTGCGGGTCCAGCAGGTCGCGGGCCGCCTCCACCGAGGGCACGCCGCCGTTCAGCACCACCCTCAGTTCGGGCCGCTCGCGCTTCAGCCGCCGGACCAGATCATAGTCGAGCGGCGGGATGTCCCGGTTTTCCTTTGGCGACAGACCCTTGAGCCAGGCCATGCGGGCGTGGACGATGAAATGATCGACCCCGGCGTCCGCACATTCCTCGACCAGGGCGAACAGCGCCTGTTCGGGGATCTGGTCGTCGACCCCGATCCGGCATTTGACGGTAACCGGCACCGGCACGGCCTCGGCCATGGCCCGCACGCAGCCGGCGACCAGCGCCGGCTCGCGCATCAGGCAGGCGCCGAACCGCCCCGACTGCACCCGGTCCGAGGGGCAGCCGACATTCAGGTTGATCTCGTCATAGCCGAACGGCAGGGCCAGCTGCGCCGCCCGGGCCAGGGCGGCCGGATCAGAACCGCCCAGCTGCAAGGCCACCGGCCCGACCTCCGGATCGTGACGCAGCAGGCGCGTGCGGTCGCCATGGACCACCGCGTCGGCGGTCACCATTTCGGTATAGAGCATGGCCCGGCGGGTCAGGGACCGGTGGAAGGCGCGGCAGTGCCGGTCCGTCCAGTCCATCATCGGGGCGACGCTCAGCCTGTGGGCGGCGAGGGTCATGGCCCGGGCGGATACACCAAAACCGCCGAAACCGGAATTCGGCGCGGCCTTCCCGGCAGGAGTCCCGGCATGGCGCCTCATTGTCGCCTCGCACGCGCCGCCCGGGGGTCGCATGTCCGGCGAACCGGACGCCGCCTCCAGCCCGTACAACGGCAGGGTTGTACGGAATTCCGTCCCATCCCGGCCTTAGTTGCATCACGGCGCGAGAGCCGCTACCTTCCCACCGAAACTACTAGTCGTTGTTTTTCAATGACTTTGATATCCGGTTCTGGAACCGGGTTCGGGTTCTGCCCGTTTCAATCTGTACATCCAACCTCCCCGGAAGGAGCCTTTCCATGCGTATCCCTCTTTTTGCTGCCGTTTCCGCCGTGGCCCTGATGGCCGGTGCCGCCCAGGCCGCCCCTGCTCCCGTCACCCCGGCTGCCGCCGTGGCCCAGGACCCGGGCTATTCGGATGACGAACTGAAGAAGTTCGGCACGGCCATGGAACAGCTGTCCGGTATCTCCGCCCAGATCCAGGGCGGCACGCCGACCGCGGAACAGCAGGCTGAAATGGCCGCCATCGTCGAGAATTCCGGCCTGACCATCGAGCGCTTCAATGCCATCTCGCAGGCCGTCAGCGGCGATGCTGTACTACAGGCCCGGATGGCCGTGGTCATGACCCCGCCGTCGCCGGAAGGCTCCGTCGGCGCCTCGGTCACCGATCAGGAAGTGGAGCAGTTCTCCTCGGCCATGGGCCGCATCCAGGAAATCGCCGCCGGCATCGAAGGCGGCGCCCCGACTGCCGAGCAACAGGCTGAAATGGCCGCCGTGGTCGAAGGCTCCGGCCTGACCATCGACCGCTTCAATGCCATCTCGACCGCAGTCAGCCAGGACCGGGCGCTGCAAGCCCGTATGCGGCTGGCCGATGCCAACCGCGCGGCCGGCACCTCGGGCGGCCAGTAAGCCTCTCGACACCTGATCTGACGGAAGCGGCGGTTCCTTACGGAGCCGCCGTTTTTCCATCGGCGCCCAACTCTTCCTCGTTGAGCAGGCGACCCTCGCGACGGGGCTTGATATAGGGCGCCGGCTGCGGCGTCGGCATATTGCCGCGCATCAGGGAGCGCCCGGCCTGGAGGCCGCCCGACAGCTGCAGCGTCAGACGCTCCTCGTCGCGACGCCGGACGTCCTCGATGGTTTCGCGGGCCTCGATGTCCGAGGCACCCAGTTCCTTGAGCACCTGCTCGCCGAAGGCCAGGGCGGATTCAAACGTCTCGCGGATCTGATAGTCGACGCCGGCCTCGATCAGTCGCATCGAATGACCGCGGTCATAGGCGCGCACGAACAGTTTGGTGAGCGGGAATTCCGCGCGGATCAGCTCGACGATGTGGTCGGCCTGCTCCGGCTTGTCGATACAGACCAGCACGGCCTCGGCCTTGTCGACGCCCGAGGCGCGGAGCACGTCCAGCCGCGTGCCGTCGCCATAATAGACCTTGAAGCCGAACTGACCCGCCGCCTGGATCATCTCGACGTCGTTCTCGATGATCGACACATCGACATCGCGCGCCAGCAGGGGCTGGGACACCACCTGGGCAAAGCGGCCGAAGCCGATGATCAGCACCCGCTCGCGCAGGTTCTCGGCGACCTCGACCCCGTCCAGCGATCCCGGCTCCAGCGTCTCCTTCGGCATGAACCGGCCCAGCAGCATCGTCGTGACCGGCGTCAGTACCATCGACAGGATGACGATGGCCGTCAGCGCCGCACTGACCCGCGCGTCGAACAGGCCGACCGTGCCCGCGGCCGCATAGAGGACAAAGGCGAACTCGCCGCCCTGGGCGAACAGCACGGCGCGCTCGACCGCCTCGCGCTCCCGCGCCTTGAACAGCCGCGCCACGCCATAGATGGCCACCGCCTTGACCGCCATGAAGGCGATCACCCCGCCGATCACCAGCTGCCAGTCGGCGACCACCACGGCGAGGTCCAGCGCCATGCCGACGCTCAGGAAGAACAGGCCCAGCAGGATGGCGCGGAAGGGCTCCACATCGGCCTCCAGCTGGTGGCGGAAGGTCGATTCCGACAGCAGCACTCCGGCGAGGAAGGCGCCCATGGCCATCGACAGCCCGCCCAGGTTCATCACCCAGGCCGCCCCCACCACGACCAGCAGGGCAGCGGCGGTCATCACCTCACGCCCGCCATATCGGGCCAGGATGCGGAACACAGGGTTCATGACGAACCGGCCGGCCACCAGCACTGCGGTGATTGCCGCCAGCGCCAGACCGACCGTCTGCCACAGGGGCGGGCCCTCGACCGTATTGACCCCCGTCACCGTAGCCAGCACCGCCACGACCGCCAGCAGCGGGACAATGGCCAGATCCTCCAGCAGCAGGATCGACACCGCCCGCTGGCCGGACGGCGCGCCCATCTCGCCGCGCTCTTCCAGCATCTGCATGATTACGGCCGTGGAACTGAGGACAAAGCCCATGGCCCCGACAAAGGCGACCGCCGGCGACAGGCCCAGCGCCAGACCGGTCAGGGTCAGCAGGCCACCGCAGACCGCCACCTGGGTCGCGCCGAGGCCGAAAATCTCTTTCCGCAGCGACCACAATCGCGTCGGTCGCATCTCCAGCCCGATGATGAACAGGAAGATGACCACGCCGAACTCGGCGACGTGAAGAATGGTCTCCGGCTCTGAAAACAGGCCGAGGCCAAAGGGTCCTATGGCCAGACCGGCGGCCAGATAGCCCAGCACCGAGCCCAGCCCCAGCCTGCGGAAAATCGGCACCGCGAGGACCCCGGCCCCCAGCAGCGCCGCTGCATGCCCCAGCCCCAGTCCGCCTGTCGCATCCGCCATGGCCGCCCCCCCTGATGGTACCTGACTCCCTAGCAGAGGTTGGCGAGGCCGTCACAATCTGGCCCCATAACCCACGGCTGAATGCCCCTCGAACCCCGGAGGGTGTCGCCATGAACCGCACAAAGCCGAACCGCATCGCCGCCGTTGCCGTCAGCGGATCCCTGATCCTGTCGCTGTCGGGCCCGCCCGCCATAGCCGTCCCGATGCAGGATCGCGTGGTGGATGGCGAACCCACGGCTGCGGCCTGTGCCCCCTTTGGGTTCGGGCCGCCGACCCGCGTCGAGCGCGGCTATGCCGGGGCGCCGATGGCAACTCCGCCGCCGCCCGTCGCGGTACCGATCGCGCCAACGCCACGGTCGGACGTTGCCGAATATGCATCCCCTCCCCCGCCTCCTCCGGCCCCGCCAGCGCCGGCGCGCCCCGCGGTCGTCACCCAGACCCCCAGCGGCGAGATCGTCGTCGATGGCCAGCGCACGGGTCGGATGGTCGCACCCTCGCCCTCCACCGAACGCTATCCCGACGCCGTGCCCAATCCGGTCAGGCGCACCGCCGACGAGCCGGTCTCGACCTTCTCCATCGATGTCGACACGGCCTCCTACGCCAATGTGCGGCGCTTCCTCGGCGACGGTCAGCGGCCGCCGCGCGATGCCGTCCGGGTCGAGGAGATGGTCAATTATTTCGACTATGACCTGCCGGCCCCGAGCTCGATGGAGGAGCCCTTTGCCGTCACCACCAGCGTGGTCGACTCGCCCTGGAGCCCGGGCCGCAAGATCGTCCATGTGGCACTTCAGGGCTATGAATTGCCCGCCAATGAGCGCCGCCCGCTGAACCTGACCTTCATGGTCGATGTGTCCGGCTCGATGAGCAGCCAGGACAAGCTGGGTCTGGCCCAGCGCGCCATGAACCTGATCATCGACCGGATGCGGCCACAGGATTCGATTGCGGTCACCACCTATGCCTCGGGCGCGCGGGTGCTGCTGACGCCGACGCCCGGCACCGAAAAGCTCAAGCTTCGCTGCGCCGTCGCCTCGCTGTCGGCCGGGGGATCGACCGCAGGGGCGGCGGGGATGGTCAATGCCTATGACCAGGCCGAGGCGGCCTTTGGCGCGGACAAGGTCAACCGCATCCTGATGTTCACCGACGGCGACTTCAACGTCGGGGTGACCGAGGACAAGCGGCTGGAGGACTATGTCGCCGAGAAGCGCGAAACCGGCATCTATCTGTCGGTCTATGGCTTCGGGCGCGGCAACTATCAGGACGCCCGCATGCAGGCCATCGCCCAGGCCGGCAACGGCACCGCCGCCTATATCGATGACCTCGACGAGGCCCGCCGCCTGTTCGGTCCGGCCTTTGACCGGGGCGCCTTCCCTATCGCCGACGACGTCAAGATCCAGGTCGAGTTCAACCCGGCCAGGGTCAGCGAATACCGGCTGATCGGCTATGAGACGCGGATGCTGTCCGAGGCCGACTTCTCGAACGACCGCATCGATGCGGGCGAGGTCGGGTCGGGGGCTGCGGTCGTCGCCCTCTATGAGATCACCCCCGTGGGAGGGCCCAGCCAGCTGCCGGACCGTCGCTACGAGCAGACCACCGCCCCGACCGGTGACCCGTCCGGCGAATGGGCCTTTGTCCAGGTCCGGTTCAAGCCGCCGGGCGGCGACACCTCGCAGCTGATGCAGCACCCCGTCACCGGTCAGGACGCCCGCCCGGGCACCGAGGTCCGCTGGGCGCTGGCTGTCGCGGGTGCCGCCCAGTTGCTGCGCGGCGATCCCTGGCTGGCCTCCGACTATGGCTGGGATGACGTCATCGACCTGGCCCAGGGCGCGCGCGGCGAGGACCCGTGGGGCCAGCGGGCCGAGTTCGTCAACCTGTCCCGCGCCGCCTCGGAACTGGGCCCGGTCAGGGCCCCGTGATCCGCAGGCGGGAGCCTGCTATCCTGCCGGGCGTTGTCCGCTTGCACGGTGACCGGCTGCCGGAGGAAAGCCCATGCCTGACGTGATGTCCGCCCTGCCTGTCTCCGGCATTCTGGAGACCTGGGTCCTGCCGGTGCTGCTGGCGCTGGGCCTCGCGGCCGCTTCGGGCCTGCGCATCTTCGTGCCGCTGTTCATGGCGGCGCTGGCGGCCCGCTTCCAGCTGTTCGGCATCGAGTTGAACGACGGCATGCTGTGGATGACGTCCAACACGGCCATTGCCGCGCTCGGTCTGGCGACCGTCATCGAGATCGTCTCGGACAAGGTGCCGGTGCTCGATAACGCCCTGCACGCCGTCGGCCTGATCGCACGACCGGTCGCGGGGGCCATGGTGGCGGGATCCATGTTCGCCGGTCTCGACCCGGCGGCCGCCGCCATCGCCGGCATCATCGTCGGCGCCCCGACGGCGCTCGCCTTTGGCGCGGTACAGGGGGGCACGCGGGCCGCCTCGACCCTGTCCACCGCGGGGGCCGCCAACCCTGTGCTCAGCGTGGTCGACGATGTGCTGAGCATAGGCACGGTGCTGATCGCCTTCCTGATGCCCCTGCTGATCCCGGTCGTGGTGCTGATCGGTTTTCTGGTCGTCAGGGCCCTCTACACCCGCTGGCGCAAGGGCAACGCCCCCACCGTCATGCCCGAACTGTCCGCTAGACGTCGAACCTGACGCCCTGGGCCAGCGGCAGGCTGGTCGAGAAATTCACCGTCTGGGTCTGGCGGCGCATATAGGCCTTCCAGGCGTCCGACCCGCTTTCGCGCCCGCCGCCGGTGTCCTTTTCGCCGCCGAACGCCCCGCCGATCTCGGCGCCGGACGGGCCGATGTTGACGTTGGCGATGCCGCAGTCCGAGCCCCAGGCCGACAGAAAGGTCTCTGCCTCGCGCAGCCGGTCGGTGAAGATGCAGCTGGACAGCCCCTGCGGCACCGCATTCTGCATCGCGATCGCCTGATCCAGATCGCGCCAGGTCAGGACGTACAGGATGGGGCCGAAGGTCTCGTGCCGGACGATGGCGGTTTGCTCCGGCATACGCACGATGGCAGGCCGGACATAGGCGCCGTCGCGGTCCAGCCGCTGGCCGCCGGTGATCACCTCTCCCCCCTCCGCCACAGCCTGTGTCAGGGCGGCCTCGACCGCCGCCGCCGCGCCTGCGTCGATCAGCGGTCCCACCAGCGTGCCCGCCTCACGCGGATCGCCGACCGGGAGGGTTTCATAGGCCGCCTTCAGCCGGGCGATCAGTCCCTCGGCCACATCCTCATGGACCAGCAGGCGGCGCAGGGTCGTACACCGCTGGCCGCAGGTGCCGACCGCGGAAAAGGCAGTGGCGCGCACCGCCAGGTCCAGGTCGGCGGTCCCGGTGACAATCATGGCATTGTTGCCGCCCAGTTCCAGCAGCGACCGCCCCAGCCGTCCGGCCACATCGACCGCCACGGCCTTGCCCATCCGGGTCGAGCCGGTGGCCGACACCAGTGGAATGCGCGGGTCGCGGGCCAGCGCCTGACCCACCTCGGCCCCGCCGATCAGGACCTGATTGAGGCCCTCGGGCGCCTCCTCCCCGAAGCGGGCGACCGCGCGCCCGAACACGGCCTGCACGGCCAGCGCCACCAGCGAGGTCTTGTCCGACGGCTTCCAGATCACCGGATCGCCGCACACCAGCGCCAGCGCTGCATTCCACGCCCAGACCGCCACCGGGAAGTTGAAGGCCGTGATCACCGCGACCGGCCCCAGCGGCTGCCAGGTCTCGCGCATGTGATGGCCGGGGCGCTCGGACGGCAGGGTAAGGCCATACAATTGGCGCGACAGGCCGACGGCAAAGTCGCAGACGTCAATCATCTCCTGCACCTCACCGAGGCCTTCGGAGGTGATCTTGCCGGCCTCCAGTGTCACCAGCCTCGCGAGATCCGCCTTCGCCGCTCGCAATTCCTCGCCCAGCAGTCGCACCAGCTCGCCCCGGCGGGGTGCCGGCACCTGTCGCCATGCCGTGAAGGCTGCGGCAGCCCCGGCAATCGCGGCCTCGACCGCATCCGGCGTCGCCGCCGGGAGGGCGCCCGCCTCCGACCCGTCGATGGGGGAACGGGCCGGGATGCCGGCCCTGGCCCAGTCCGGCTGGACGCCCAGTCGCGCCAGGGTATCCCGCAAGTCGTTCGCCGCCGATGTCATGGTGTGCCTCTCCAGCCGTTCGGGGAGGGCTTAGCGCGAGTCCCTGCCGTCTTCACCCTTGCTTCACCCCGTTTCCCAACGGGGCGCTAACGCCCGCGCCCGATACTGCAGACACCGAAGGAGGGTCTGATGGCGCGCGCACAATTCCAGAAGGGTCAGAAGGTCTGGGTCGAATGCGTCGGCGTCTGGGCCCGGATCGAACATGTCCAGCCGGTCTGGGCCAAGGGCTTCGATGAACCTGTGCGGGTCACCTACGACGTCGGACTGGGACGGGAGTTTCTCGCCCAGGAGCTGGCGGTGCCGACCGAGGACCCGGGGGCCACAGCCGGGGACAATGCCCGCTGGCGGCTGCTGCGGGCCCGCAACAAGTGGCAGGCGGCCGAGGACTGCCCCCACCATCCGTTTCCCGGTACCTATCCCGTCGTGGTCACCGACCCCCAGGACTGGGGCGGCTGGCGCGTGCCCGGGGCGGAGTACGATCGGGATCCGCAGCGCATAGAATATCAAGCCCGGCTGATCGCTGTGGCGCCGCGTCTTCTGGACCTGGCCAATTCCATGATCGCCGCGGTGGCCGACGTGCCCGACGATGCCCCGCCCGAAATGCGGCGTCTGGCAGAGTTGGCGCGCGATCTGGTGCGCGACGTGACCGAGACCACCACGGTGGCCCCTGTCACCGAACAGGCCACGACCCGCATGTCGGGCCGCACCGAACCCCTGCCGGATGCCCCCGCCGAGTCCCGCGCGACACAGGCAGCCTGACACCGGTATTCGGCACCTCGACACGGGAAGCCGACGCAGCCTAGATTCCCCGTTCGACGACAGTTCGGGCCGGGAGAAGACGCTTGCGCGCCACAGAGCGACGCATCAATCCCACGGGGCGGCGAAGGGCCGACCGGGGTCGCGCCTCACCCGCATGGGTGCGGGTGCTGACCCTCGTCGTGGCCCTCGGCGTGGCCAGCTATGTCCTGCTGTTCGGACGTGAGCTGGCCCAGCCGGTGCGCGAATCCGACCGGCTTGAGGATCGGGCCATGGCGGCCGAGGCCGGACATCTGGCGGCGGAGACCCTTCTGCGCATTCGCACGGTGGAGCTGGCGTTGGCCGGGCCCTCCGTCGACCTGCCGTCCGACCTGGCCGTCGCCTTCGTCGATGCCTCCGGGGAGATCGGGATTGCGCGTGGCGCGCCCTCGGCCGCCTTTCGCCCCCTTCCCGACCGGGCCGGGTCGCCCCGGGCCACGCCGGACGGGAAAAGCCTGCTGATCCGCCGCACGACCGCGGATGGGCGGGACGCTGTCGGGCGCGTCGACCTGCTGCCTGCGGCCCTCGCTCCCGAGAACGGCATCCTCGCCCTGCGCGTCGGATCCAGGGTGATCGGGGCCGGGCAGCGGACGGCGGACCAGACCTCGCTCTGGACTGGCCTGACCGGACCGGAGCCCGAGGCGGACGGCCGTGTGCACAGTGTTATGCCGGAGACCGCCCCCGGCTTCCGCCGCGTCGCCGTGCCGGTCGGTGACACCGGCCTCATGGTCATCGCCGCCCGGCCCGATGCCGTCGGAGCCACCGCCCTTCTGGACGACGTCTGGGTGCTGATGACGCCGCTCGTCGTCGGCGTGCTCGTCCTGCTGGCGGTCCTTTTGCAGCAGGTCCGCTCGGCCCGCGCCGGACGCGAATGGGCCGAGACGGAGCGCCGGTTCCGCGTGGCGGTCGAGGGTGCCCGCTGCGGCGTCTGGGAATGGGACCTGGAGCGGTCAGAGGTCCTGCTCTCCGACTATATGGCCGAGATGATGGGCGTCGGGGAGGCGCGGGTGATCCCGGCCGAAACCTTCATGGGCCGGGTCCATCCCTCGTTCCGGGACATGCTCCAGCACGCCCTTGACCAGGCCGAGACCTTTGGGACGTTCGAGGCCAGTTTTCCGGTGCCCGACGCGGAGGGACGACCCCGCTGGATCGATGCCCGGGGGCAGTCGCGCGGAGCCCGTGGCGACACGGGATATTCGATCATCCTGGGCGTGGCCCTCGACATCACCGAGGAGCGCCGGGCCAAGGCCCACGCCCAGGCCGCCGAAAGCCGCCTGCGCGACGGCATCGAAAGCGTGTCCGATGCCTTCGTCCTGTTTGATCGCAACGACCGGCTGATCCTGTGGAACCAGGCCTTTGTCGACACCTTCGGCTTTGAGGCCGGGGCCGTTCGCAAGAGTGCCCTGAAGGGGGATCTGAACCGGATCGCCGGCCTCGCCATCCGGGCCGAGCACCCGGCCGCCGGGGGGCGCAGCGGTGCACGCGAGGTCGAACTCCATGACGGTCGCTGGCTTCAACTCGTCGAGCGCTTTACGGCCGACGGCGGCACGGTTGTCACGGCAGCGGACATCACGGCGATCAAACAGCAGGAGGCCGAACGTCAGCGGGCTGCCGACTCGCTGCGCGCCATGGTCGAAAAGCTGGAGGCCAGCCAGGAGAAGCTGAGCCTGCTGGCCCGCAAATACGAGATCGCCATGACCCGGGCCGAGGCTGCGAACCAGGCCAAGTCGGAATTCCTGGCGAACATGAGCCACGAACTGCGCACCCCGCTCAATGCCATCAACGGCTTTTCGGAGATCATGACGGCCGAGATGTTCGGTCCGCTCGGGGATGCCCGCTACAAGGGCTATGCGGCCGACATCCTGAAGTCCGGCCAGCATCTGCTCAGCCTGATCAACGACATCCTCGACATGGCCAAGATCGAGTCGGGCAAGATGACCCTTCACTATGAGGCCGTCTCGATCCACGACGTCTGCGCCGATGCGGCTCGGCTGATGCGGGGCAAGGTGGCCGAGGCCGGCCTGACGCTGACGCTCGATGTGCCCGAGACCCTGCCGGAGCTGCAGGCTGATCACCGCGGCCTGAAACAGGTCATGCTGAACCTGATCTCGAATGCCGTGAAGTTCACCCCGGAGGGCGGGCAGATCCAGGTGCGCGCCGAGCGCCTCGCCTCCGGCATGGTCCAGCTGTCGGTGACCGACACCGGCATCGGCATCGCGGCAGAGGATGTGGCCCGCCTCGCCCGCCCCTTCGAACAGGTCGAGGGCCAGCACTCCAAGACCACCCAGGGCACGGGCCTCGGTCTGGCCCTGACCAAGTCCCTGATCGAGCTGCACGGCGGCGAGATGTGGATCGACAGCGAGCCGGGTCAGGGGACCACGGTCGCCTTCACCCTGCCGCTGGACAAGCCGGTCCGGATGGTCGACGACACCGAGGAAAGTCGGCAGGCCGCCTGAGGCTAGCCCTCGGTCCTGTCCATTCGCGGGCCGCCGCCCTCCCGGCGCTCACGCCCGCCACGACCGCGCGGGCCCTGGCGGGACAGGAGCGGCGCCACGGCCGCGCGTTCCTCCGGGCCGAGGGACTCCAGCAGCACCGCCATGTCATCCTCCAGTCGGGCCCGCCCCCGCATCTCGGCGTCCCGCGAGGTCGCCAGAAGGGCCCGCACAGCCGCGCCGTCATAGGGGGTCTCAAGCGCCCGGGTCTGGGCCGCCCTGCGGGCCGTACGCGCCTCCTCGAAATCCGGGCGGGCCGCCAGGGCGGATTCCCGCAGGGCCGCCCTGACCCGGGTCTGGGTCTCGGGCGGCAGGCTTGCCATGGCCTGCCATGGGCTGCCTCCCGGGCGGCCAGGCCGGCGCTGGTCCTCGATCCGCCCCTCGATCCGGTTCACGGAGACGGCCATGGTTGCCACTGCCGCCAGGGCAAAGACATTGATAATGGCCAGTACAATCAGGCCGATCTTCATCGCGCGCGGGCTCATCCCAGCACCTCCGTGTCGTCGATCCCGCTCAGGGTCGACTGATAGAGCACGGCGTCCGCCTGGGCATCCGCGGTCAACCGGTCGGTCAGGGTCGCACCGAACATCACTCCGGCACAGGCCGCCGCCATCAGGCCGGCGCCGGACGCCAGCCGGAACCGGTCAAGCCGGAAGCCCGCCCACCCCAGGCCGGGCCGGCGGAAGCCCTGACGGCGCGGGGCGGTCGCCAGGGCGGCCTCGGCCCCGGCGAATGCCCGGGTGAAGGCCGCCGCATCCGGCAGGGGCGCCGCATGACCGGCCAGACCCGCATCAAGCGCCCGCGCCTCGGCCAGCAGTGCCTCGGCCGCTGCCCCGGTTTCGGCAACATAGGCCAGTGCCGCCTCACGCTCGGCCTCGGGCCAGCGCGCCGGATCGGCGCCATAGGCCTCGACAATGGTCAGAAAGCGGTCCGCCTTCATCGTCCTTCTCCTTCAGCGCCCGGGCCAAGGTCGGCGAGGGCTGCCCTCAGCGCGCGGCGTCCCCGCGACAGCAAACTTTCCAGCGCCTCGACGCTGACACCCATGAGACCGGCGGCCTCGATATTGCCGAGCTCCTGATAGTGGCACAGCACGATCGCCTCACGCTGCCGCCCGGGCAGCCTCTGCAGGGCGGCATCGACCCTCAGGCCCACATCCCGCGCCAGCAGGCCCCGATCCGGCCCCGCGCCCTCGTCCACCTGCTCGGGCACGGCGTCGGTGGCAATCTCTCGCCGACGCCTTAGCCGGTCGTAGCAAAGGTTCAATGCCACCCGGTGAAGCCAGGTGTCGAACCTCGCCTTGCCCGGGGCCCAGCGCGGCGCCTGTTTCCAGGCTCTCAACAAGGTCTCCTGCGCCACGTCCTCGGCCTCGACCGGATCGCCCAGCAGGCGGCCGGCCAGCGCCATCATGCGCGGCAGTTTGGCGGCAACCAGCGCCCGCATGGCCTCGGGGTCGCCCCGGGCCACGCGGGTCACCAGTTCCTGATCGGGGTCGGCGATCGCAGCCAATCGGTCGTCCTGTCTCGCTGAGGACTGAGGGCCGTCGATCCCGGATCGCCTTGCCCGACATCCTGAGCCTACTCGGAAGAGGCCGCCGCTGGCGAGCGACGGTGTTGACGACGTTCGCGGCGCTCTTCCCGCATACCCTGACGGGCGGCCTGACGCTCCTCGGCCGTGACATAGCCGTCGCTGTTGGCATCCAGGCGCGCAAAGCCTTCCGCCAGACGGGCTTCGGCGTCGGCGATCACGACCGGGCCGCGTTCGCCCCGCATCCCTTCGCCGCCCATGCGATGGCCGCGTCCGGGTCCGCGCATGCCGCGACGGGGGCCCCGGTCGCCACGTTCAGCCCGACGTTCCTCGCGCGCGTCGGCGCGCGACTCCCGGGCGGCGTCGAACTCGCCGCGCGAGACGCTGCCGTCACCATTGGCGTCCAGCCGTCCAAAGTGCCGGTCCGCGCGCTCGTCCTGGCGAGCTTCCCGGACAGCCAGCATTTCCTCGCGGCTGACCGTACCGTCGCCATTGGCATCCGCCGCGCGCAGGCGGTCAGTGCGACCGGTCACAAACTCGGCCCGGCTGATGCGTCCGTCATTGTCGGCATCGACGCGCGCCATCCGGCGATCCTGACGGCCCGGATCCTGCCCGGCCACCTGCTGCGCCATAACCATGCCGGCGGAGGCCGCCAGCGCCACGGCGGCAACGCCGCCAATCCAGATAGATGTTCTCATGGGTCTTGCTCCTTGATCCTCGGACCGGACGTCCCCTTGTCCACCCGGTCCAACGGAGCGGCGCTCAGGATTCCGTCGCGACGGGCGGAAGCACGACCTCGAACCGGCTTCGGGCTTCCTCGCGCAGGGCCCCGAGGTGGTCCTTCAGCCGCGCCAGATCGGCCTGCCCCCCGACCTCGGCCAGCCGCGCCTGCAAGCCAGCCGGTTCATCCTCCGGGACGGGCTTCTCATTGAAGGAACAGGCAAGGATCTGCGCCAGCCCCTGCTGGGTCCGCCACGCCCGGGCCAGCGGGGGATCGGCCGCAAGGGCCTCCAGCGTCGAGACGGTCAGGGCCTCGCCGGTGCCGGCCCGGACCAGCTGACGGTACTGGGCCACGAACTCGGCATCGACCAACCCCCCCGCGACCCGCTTGAGGTCCCAGAACCCCGCAGGCGCCTGATCCCGCGTCATCCGGTCACGCATGGCCCGAACATCGTGCGCCAGGGTCTGTGGCGTTCGCCCGTGCGACCGGAGGACATCGACCAGCGCCGCCGAGACCCGGTCACCAAAGGCAGGTTCGCTGGCCCAGACGACCCTTGCGCGCGTCAGGGCCATGAACTCCCAGGTATCGGCCTCTTCGGCGTAATAGCCGGTCAGCCGGTTGAGCTTGACCGACAGCGGCCCCTTGGAGCCAGAGGGCCGCAGACGCATATCGACCTCGTAAAGCCCGCCCTGGCTGGTATGGGTCGACAGGGCCGTGATCAGCCGCTGGGTGAAGCGCACATACCAGGTCTCGGCCGGCAGACCCCGCCCCTCCGATACGGCTTCGGCCGGCGCCTCGTGCACGGTCATCAGGTCGAGGTCCGAGGCGGCGGTCATCTCGCGCGATCCAGCCTTGCCGAGAGCGACGACGGCCACACAGCCCTCCATCCGGCCTGACTGGCGGGTGACCTCGGCCAGGGCGGCCACGGCCAGCGACTGGATCGACGCGTCGGCCAGCACCGTATAGGCCCGCCCCGCCGCCTCGACGTCCGCCTGCCCCGTGAGGGTCTGCAGCCCGATGCGGAACCTCTGGTCGCGGTGGATCCGGCGGACGACGTCCATGGCCTGTTCGAAGTCGCCTGCCGCAGCGGCCTCGGCCCGCATCTGGTCCGCGACGCCGGTGTCCGCATCCAGCGGCGTCTGGAAGCGGGCGTCCAGCATACTGTCCAGAGCAGCCGGATCGCGGCCGAGCGCCCGTGCCAGACGCGGAGCCCAGGCCATGACCCGCACGACCAGGTCGAACAGGCTGGGCTGGTTGAGGAACAGGGCCTGGATCTGCACCCCGGCCGACAGGCCCGAGAAGAAGACGGCGAAGCGCCGGAAGGCCTGATCCGGCGCCCCCGTGGCCGCCAGGGCTTCCAGCAGGCGCGGCGCCAGCCGGGTGAACAGTTCGCGGCCGCGCGCGCTGCGGGTGGCGGGGATACGCCCATGATGCCAGCTACGGATGGTGTCCGACACCGGCGCAGGCTCCTCAAAGCCCATGCGCTCCAGCGTGGCCAGCGTTTCCGGATCATTCTCGACGCCGGTGAACACCAGACTGCCATAGTCCGAGGACAGGGCCTCGCCGCCCTCGAACAGCTCGCCATAAAGGGTATTTACCCGCGTCAGCAGGGCCTCCACCCCGGCGTCGAAGGTGGCGAGGTCCGTCTCCCCCGACAGGGCCGCGACGGCCCGGCGACGGTCGTCGTCGACCGGCAGGGCGTGGGTCTGCTCATCGTCCAGCATCTGGACCCGGTGTTCGAGGGCGCGCAGCCGGCGGTAGGCGTCGCCCAGCGCCGCCCGGGTATCCTCGGCCACATGTCCGGCCCGGGTCAGGGCCGTGAGCGCCGGCAGGGTGGCGGGCAGGCGCAGGGCCGGATCCCGTCCTCCGAGGATCAGCTGCTGGGTCTGGGCATAGAATTCGATCTCGCGGATGCCGCCCCGTCCGAGCTTCAGATTGGCCCCTGCGGCCTCCAAGCCTTCGCCAGTCTTGTGGACATGGATCTGCCGCTTGATCGCCTGCACATCCAGAATGGCCTGATAGTCCAGACTGCGCCGCCAGACGAACGGCACCAGGGCATTGAGGAAGTCGCGCCCCGCGGCGAGGTCGCCCAGCACGACCCGGGCCTTGATGAAGGCCGCCCGCTCCCAGTTCTGGCCGACGCCCTCATAATAGTCGAGCGCCATGGGCACGGCCACGACCGGCGGGGTCGAGGAGGGATCAGGCCGCAATCGCAGATCGACCCGGAAGACATAGCCGTCGCCGGTGCGCTCGGTCAGCAGGGCGGCGAAGGCCTGCGCCACCCGGTCGACGGTGCGCTGCATTTCGACACCCTCGGCCAGCGCCCCGGCCAGCCGGTCGGGATCGTAGAAGAGCGAAATGTCGATATCGCTCGAATAGTTGAGCTCCAGCGCCCCGTGCTTGCCCATGGCCAGGCCGAACAGGCCGGGGACAGGGCCCCGCGGATCATCCGGCGCCGGGACGAGCTTGCCGCGCTCCCGCAGGTCGTGGGCGACCGCCCTGAGAGCGGCTTCCGCCGTGGCGTCCGCAAACTGGGACAGGGCTGCGGTTACGTCCTCAAGCGCCCACACCCCTCCGAGGTCGGCCAGGGCCGTCAGCAGGTGCAGGTCGGCCTTCAGCAGTCGAAGCGGCCGCTTCATCGCCTCGGCCCCGCCTTCCAGCGCGCGCGTCTGCATCAGGATGTCGGCCAGGCTGTCCTCGGGCCGGTGTAACAGAATCCGGCCGAGGGCTTCGGGCCGGCGGCGGGCGAGGGAGGCCAGGTAGGGACTGGCCGCGAAGACCGGAGCGAGGGCGGGCCAGGCGCTCTGAAGGACGGGGTCCGGTACGGCATCCGCCAGCCGGGCCTGCAGGGTCTCCAGCCCCGGCGACGGCAAGGTCGGACCGCAGACCGACAGGCGATCGACCAGAGGCGCGCCCGCCGTCATGGCGCGGGCGCCAGCACCAGCGCCACCCGAAGGCCCGGCCCATGACCATTATAGACGCCCGGCCCTTCATCAAGCTGGATACGGCCGCCATGCGCCTCCATCACCGCCCCGACCAGCGCAAGGCCGAGGCCCGAGCCCGGCTCGGTGCGGCTGTTGTCCAGACGCACGAAGCGTTCGATGACCCGTTCGCGGTCCTCCTCGGGCACGCCGGGGCCGGTATCGGTCACGGAAAACTCGATTTCACCGGAGGACCGTCGGCGGGCGCGCAGTTTCACCGCCCCGCCCTCCGGCGTATATTTGATGGCATTGTCGATGATGTTGGCCAGGGCCTGGGTCAGGAACGGCCGGTTGCCGATGATCTCCAGCCCGCGCTCGATCTCGGCCGAGAACTCCAGACCCTTGTCCTCGCCCGCGGGCTCGTACAGCTCGGCCAGATCGGCGGCCAGATCAGCCGCGTCAAAGCGTTTCGCATCCGGAATATTGCCAGACCCGGCCGCGGCCTGCAGGCGGGCGATGGCGAGCACGGTATTGAAGGTCTTCAGCAGGTCGTCAGCCTCGACCAGGGCCAGCTCCAGCGCCTCGGTGCCGCTGACCTTGCCGGCCTCCGCATCGATCAGGGCCACTTCCAGCTTGGCTCGCATGCGGGTCAGGGGCGAGCGCAGGTCGTGGGCGATGGCGTCCCCCGCATGGCGGATCGAGGCCATGGACGCCTCCAGCCGGTCCAGCATGCCGTTCAGGCCCTGGCCCAGCTCATCCAGTTCATCGCCGGATCCCCGCACCGGCACCCGCGCCTTCAGGTCGCCGTCCTGGACCGCCAGAACGGTGCGGTTCAGCCGGCCCATGGCCCGCTCGAGATTGCGGCTGACAAGCAGGCCGCCGATCAGGCCCAGCAGCACGACGATGCCCATCGCCCCCCACAGGGCCTGGGTCAGCCGCTCCAGATAGGCTTCGGTATCCCCCAGCGACTGGCCGACGAACAGCTGTTCGCCGCCGCGCAGGGTCATCTGCACGCCCCGCGACTGCGGGCGCACCACCCGCCCGTCGGGCAGGGTGTCGGTCATCGGAAAGGTGTGCCAGACGGTGCCGCCCTCATAGTCCTGGATGGGCGAGACATTGAGGCTCCCCGTCACCCGGTTCCCCTCGGCGTCGATCAGCAGATACAGAAAATTGTCGCGGCTCAGCGTACGGTCGATGACCGCCATGTTCAGGGCATCAAAGCCCCGCGCGTCATAGATGCCGGTCAGGGTGGTGACCTCGGTGCGCACGGCCTCCTCGGCCCTCAGCCGCGCCTCATGGGCCGAGGCGACATAGACCCAGGCCAGCACCGCCGCCGCCGCTGTCGCAAACAGCGCCAGAAACAGCAGCGTCAGCCGGAACGGCGTCCGCCGGAAGAGGGACGGCAGGCGCATGATCCCGGCTTAAGCCTCCAGCCGGTATCCCGCGCCGCGCACGGTCTGCAGCATGGCCTTGTCAAAGCCCTTGTCGATCTTGGAGCGCAGCCGGCTGATGTGCACGTCGATGACGTTCGTCTGGGGGTCGAAATGATACTCCCAGACCTTCTCCAGCAGCATGGTGCGGGTCACCGACTGGCCGGCGTGGCGCATCATGAACTCCAGCAGCTGGAACTCGCGCGGCTGCAGATCGATCTCCTGACCGGCGCGGTGCACCTCGCGGCTGATCAGGTTCATCTCCAGATCACCGACCTTGAGCACGGTCGCGACCGAGCCCGTCTCGCGCCGCCGCGAAAGGGCCTCGACCCGGGCGATCAGCTCGGCAAAGGCATAGGGCTTGACCAGATAGTCATCGGCCCCGGCCTGCAGGCCCGTCACCCGGTCCTCGACCTCGCCCAGCGCCGACAGGAACAGCACCGGGGTCTGGTCGCCGTTCTTGCGCACCGTCTCGACCATGCCGACGCCGTCGAGACGCGGCATCATCCGGTCGACGACATAGACGTCATAGCCGCCCTTCTGGGCCTCCAGCAGGCCAAAGGCCCCGTCCACGGCGTGAACCACATCGTGCCCCGCCTCGGTCAGTCCCCGAACCATGGCCGTCGCGGCCTCGGCGTCGTCCTCGACCACCAGAATGCGCATCGCCCTCTCCCTTCCTTCCCGCCCCTGCGGGATTCGTCCTCGATGATAGCCGATCCCGGCCGCTTTCCTTACTGCGTTGTCGCCGGCGCCCGCGGTCGGGACTGGGCCGCCGGTTGCGGCGGCACGTCCAGCAGCACCGGACCATTGCCGTCCGGCGACCAGGCCAGGATGAAGAACTCATCCTGTCCCGCCTGCCGGGCCCGGGCGATCTCGGCCTGGATGTCGGCGATGCTGCGCACCGGCCTCACGCCGGCCTGCAGGATCACCACGCCCGGCACGAACTGGGTCTGGCCGATCCGCGCCTCGGCGACGACGACCACGCCGTCGACGCCCGCCGGGATATCGTATTTCGCGCGCAGCTCGGGCGTCATCGGGGCCAGGCTCAGGCCCGCCAGGACCTGGCCGGCGCTGGGTCCCGGCATCTCTCGGCGCCGCGGTGCCGGTCGGGCATTCAGCTCCTCCAGCGGCGGGCGCTTCGCCGCACGGACGCGGGCGACCAGCCGCCGCTCGCCGCGCAGGACAATGACCTCCAGCATCTCGTTGACGCCCGCGGCCCCCACCTTGCGGGTCAGGTCGGTGGAGTCGGCAACCGGCTGGTCGTTCAGCTGCACGACAATGTCGCCGGGACGCAGGCCGCCGCGCGCCGCTGGTCCGCCCGGGGTGACGTCGATGATCAGCGCCCCGTTCTCGACACCCACGCCCATGGCGGCGCGATAGGGCTCCAGATCGCCGATGGTCACGCCCAGATAGCCGCGCTCGATCTGCTCGCCGCGCATCAGCCGGTCGGTGATGGTCTTGGCGGTATTGGCGGGAATGGCGAAGCCGATGCCGATCGAGCCCCCGGTCGGGGAGAAGATGGCCGTGTTGACGCCGATCACCCGGCCATAGATGTCAAAGGTCGGCCCGCCGGAATTGCCCCGGTTGATGGCCGCGTCGATCTGGATGTAGTCGACATAGTTGCTGGAAGCATCACGCAGGTCGCGCGACTTGGCCGAAACGATACCCGCCGTCGCTGTGCCGCCCAGTCCGAACGGATTGCCGACCGCGATCACCCAGTCGCCGACGCGCGGCTCGGCCGACTCCTCGAAACTGACATAGGGATAGTTGCTGCCGTCGACCTTGATGACCGCCAGATCCGTGCTCTCGTCGCGCCCGACCAGTCGTGCGGGCAGGACCCGGTTGTTGGCCAGCCGAACGGTAATTTCCTCGGCATTGGCGATCACATGGTTGTTGGTGACGATATAGCCGTCGGCCGAGATGAAGAAGCCCGAGCCGGCGCCGAGGGTGGTCTCCTCCTCGGGGGCGGTGCCATCGCCCTGCGGGGCCTCGAACTCGAACGGCAGGCCGGGGATGGGGAAGGTCTGGGCCTCGCGCCGGGGAATGCGCGTACGCACATCGATCTGCACCACAGCCGGCGCCACCTGGGTAAAGATATCGGCAAAGCTGGCGGGCGCGCCGGGGGGCGGGCCAAAGGCGGCGCCGGGCGCGCCGGCCGACGGCGTGATCGGGCCGCTCACCGACAGAAGGCTGCCATCCATGCCCGGCCAGCGAATCAGACCGCCCGCCGTGGCGACCACCGCCACCAGCAGCCCGGCCGCCGCCCCGATAATGAACTCCTTGCGCTTCACTGTGCTTTTCCCGTTCGAGTGCCGGCGCCGTCCCGGATGGGACCCGCATCAGGCTGACGATATAGGCCCTTGTCCCCGATCACCAATCGCTGCGATGCCACAGACGCCCCGGCATCGCCCATCAGGACGTGCTGTCAGGCGTTTTTGGGGGCGAAGTTGCGTCATCTTCGGGGCCGGTTCTTGCCGCCGTGAGAAGTTCACGGACCCGCGCCTGCTCCTCGGCCGTCAGTCCCTCCCCGGGCGAATCCGTGGCCAGGCGCCTCCGGCCCAGCCAGACCAGCCCCCCGACCCCGCCCAGCACCAGCAGCAGCGGCAGGCCCCACAGCAGCAGGGTGCCGATACGAACCGGCGGGGTGAACAGCACATAGTCGCCGTAGCGGGCGACCAGCCCCTCGCGGATTTCGGCATCACTCCGGCCTTCGGCGATCCGCTCGCGGACCCAGCGACGCATGTCGGAAGCCACGCCGGCCGGCGAATCGGCGATCGACTCATGTTGACAGACAACGCAGCGGATCTCGTCGAACAGGGCCTGGGCGCGCCGCTCCTGCGCGGCACTGGCCAGCGGCCGGTCGGGGGCGGGCGGCGGCTCCTGCGCGCCCACCGGACCCGCCAGTCCCAGCACCAGGGCAAGGAGCAGCAACCGCCTCATGCGAGAGCCCTTCTGCGCCGGGTCGTGTCGGCAGTCCGCAGTCGCCGGTCCAGCAGCGACAACAGCCCGCCCAGCGCCATCAGCGCCGGTCCGAGGAAGATCAGGCGCGCCCACGGGTTCCAGTTCATCCGCACCATCCAGGCCCGCTCGCCGGTCTCGCCCAGCCGCCGCTCGCCCAGGACCAGATAGACGTCATCAAGGCCGTGAAAGCTCAGCCCCACCTCGGTCGTGGTCTGGCCGCCGGCCGGAAAGAAGCGCTTCTCGGCTCGCAGGGTCTCGCGCCGCCCGCCGCCCACAGGCTCGACGTCCAGCGTCGCCCGTTCGGCCAGGTAGTTGGGACCCTCGACGATCTCGACCGAGCGCAAGGTGGCCTGGTACGGGCCGGCCGCGATCGTCTGGCCGATCTCGAGCGGACGGGCGGCCTCGATCTTCAGGCCGGTCTCGACCACCGCTCCCAGCACGAACAGGCCCAGTCCCGCATGCGCCGCCGTCATGCCCCACGCCGCCAGCGGCAGGGCGCGCGTGCGTCGACCCAGTTCGCCGGGCGTCCGCTTTCCGAACAGGCGGATGCGTTCGGCCAGCTCGGCCAGGGCCCCGAGCACCAGCCAGGCACCCAGAGCCAGCCCCGCAGCCGTCAGCGCCTGACGCGGCTGGAACAGGCCCCAGGCCACAAGGGCGAACACCAGCGACAGGCCCGCCGCCCACGCCAGTCGCTGCAGGGCCCCGATCAGGTCGCCGCGCTTCCAGCCCAGCAACGGCCCCATCGGCAGAATCAGCAGGGCCACGGCCATCAGCGGGGTAAAGGTCACCGCGAAATAGGGCGGACCGACCGAGATCGTGCCGCCTCCCGCCGCCTCAAGGATGAGCGGATACAGGGTGCCGACCAGCACCGTCGCC
>Ga0115011_10000862_pt1 | contig 23003 bp, 37 predicted proteins | sample TroAtlMetagenome_2_FD_88705 | JGI IMG/M metagenome (GOLD analysis project Ga0115011, IMG submission 88705) | Marine eukaryotic phytoplankton communities from Atlantic Ocean - Tropical Atlantic ANT8 Metagenome | ecosystem: Environmental > Aquatic > Marine > Oceanic | place: Tropical Atlantic...
TCGAAACCAAGTCAGCTCGTACTCCTGCCAGGCGCTCTTCGAGCACTCCCTTATCCAAGAGGGCCACTGGGAGATCTCCATCAATACTTCGATAAAGGTCTTCCCACTCTCGCTGCATTTTGTTTTTATATTCGAAACGCTCATTGTTTCGTTTAATTTCTTCAATTCTTGTTGTAATTTCACTCATCTTCTCCTGTGCAAATGAAATCTTTCCAGCTTCTTCCGCAATCAACGTTTGCTTGAAATCTTCCTGTACAGTCTGCTCACAAGTTGGGCATTTATCTCCCAAATCTTCCAGCTTTTTCATTATCTTACGAGACCCCGTTACGACCCCGTTGAGACTGCCAAGCTCGGACTGTAAAGTATCGTAGGATTCTTTTGAATCTATATCAATATTCTGAATTTCTTGAATATTAATTTTCTTGAGCAGGCTTATGCACTGATTATTTTGTGAGATTTTTTTATTTTTTTCCGAAATATTTTCAATTTCTTTCGTTAATGAACGGAAATCATTCTCAAGTTCTTCCGTATCGTTTTCAAATTCTAGCATAGGCAGTATGATAGTATCTTTCAATTTATTATCAGATAACCATTTTTCTACTGTTGCTATTTTTGACTTAATTGCAGACATATCCACAGATAAGTCTCTTGAAGTATTTTTGAAGAGTTCAAATAGCTCTACATATTCTTCAAGGTGCAGCAAGTCTATCAGAAACTTCTTACGATTGGTGTCTGTCGCGGTTAGAAATTGTAAACTTGCATTTGTATTTTGGTATACTAGCTGAGAGAAAGTTTTAAAATCAATACCAATAACTTCTTGTATTGTCTTAAAAGTATTCGTAGCTGTATGACTAGAGGCATCTTCTCCGTTCTTCAGAAAAGATACTTTTATATTTGTTTTTCTGTCAATAGTTACAGAGTATTCATTATCATCTTTTGTAAACTCAAGATGAATCTTGTACCCATCATTTACATATCTGTTGGGAATATCTGCTTTTTTAATACCCTTTGAGTTTTTATTAAAAAGGGCTTCCTCAATGATTAACGGTATGGACGACTTGCCCATACCGTTAGTACCAATAATCTGAGTTACAGTATTTTCTTCTAGGTTTAGTACATTACCAGACCCATAACTGAAGCAGTTATCCCATTGTAGCGTTTTGAGCGTAATCATTAAAAGTGCCTACTATATTTTGGATTTTGTCATCTTCTAACTCCAAGATGTACGCTAGGTATTCTACTAGCTCTTCTTGGATGCTCATTTCTTTATTCATTACTAGAGCAGCTTCACTACTTCGTTTCACAACTTTTTTATCTAGTAACTCACTATTCTTTACACCTGCCAGATCCTGAATATCGCCCTCTAATTCATAGATAGTATGATGGAAGTCCGTAGGTATCATCTCTTCTGGAGAAGTTACTGTCTTACGAATAAGCTGAGGAAGCTCAAAAGGCTCCCACATCCAAGTCCAATTATTATGATTTATAAGTAAATATCCTGTACTAACCTCTGTTCGATGAAAAGAAGTAGTCATAGGACTGCCAGGATATACAATATTTCGTTGAGTATTATTATGTGCGTGTAAATCGCCTGCAAAGACGATAGGAAAATCCTCAAACCTGTCTAAGTCCACCTCTGGCTTGACATGGGGAGGGATCTCTCCACGAACATGAGTAAATAAAGCATGAGAGGTATTAAACTTCTCGATGCTGTCCTTTCGATGAAGGTCGGCGTAAGGCAAAATACCAAAGCCCATATCTTCGTCAATATACGAAATATCTACTATCTGTACTAGCGGATTAATGTCCCTACTAACCTGCTTTAATTGTGTAAAGAATGTTTTATTCTTTTTTGTTGCTTCGTGATTACCGTCATAGATGATGGTTGGAATCTTTACTTCCCGAATAAACGAGAAGTAAAGTTCCAATTCTTCCATGTTCGGCAGACGGTCAAAAAGATCACCACCAATAATGTGCATATTGCACTGACTTTCGAGAGAATGAATCTGCTCGAAAAAAGAGGCGTAGCGATTCATGGCCCACTCGCGTGGAACATTCTTTTGACCTAGCTTTATATGCCAGTCTGCCGTAAATAGAATCATGAAATGGCAAACTCCGCATCGAGTGCTTCATCATCAATTTCATTCGTATCAGCCTGACGTACACGATCAAGCAACTCTTTTTGAGCATCGGGCGTAGGACGAGGCATTACGTCATCCATAGACTTGAGAGCTTCTACAAGAGCTAACTCATCATCGTCTAGAGCGCGAGGCTTACACTTCAGTACTTGAAGTTGGTACTCTACATTGTAGGGCAGAGGGCCGGTTTTAACTCGCTTGAACTTAACGTCCCAGCCAGTTTCTGGATCAGTAGGATCGCCTAAATCTTCGGCAGCCGTAAGGATTTGCTCCCACAGCTTCTTCTTGAGATTGACAATCTTAACTTCGCCATTGTGAATGCCTTGCATCACATAGCTCCAGCCACATTTCAGATCGGGGTAGTATTCACGAACCCAATCTTTTTCTTTGTTATTAAACCGCTCTTCGTTACGGTCAAAAGAAAGACACTCCAGAGGAATGTTCTTGTCATTTTCACCAGTAACCCAATAAACGTATCGAGCGAGAATGTCGCCAACGAGACGAATAGAGTTATCGCCATCTACATAAGTGTAGCTACTGATACTTGATTTTTGAGCAGCGCCCTTTGATTTGTTAAAGCTTAATGCCATTGTGTTTTCTCCTGTGGGACTTCTTCATACAGAAAATGTAACTTGTCATCTTCCATGTAAAGTAGCCTATCATCTTCTAAGTGTTGAAAGGGATCTAGTGGCATTTCCAATAGATCTAATGTAATATCGCCAGAGGCGAAGTACCCGCCAAGAGACCTCATACTAGCAAAAGCTAGATATATTGAGATATCTCGGCGTGAATGTCTAAACGCATTGTAAAGAAGCACATCTGGGTGTACCAAAAAAGATTCTCCTGAGAAGTTTACTTCGTAAAACTTATACTTAGGATCGTACTTATTTTTTGGTATACTTTGAGTGACTAACATCTCAAATATTATAAAAATACTTGATGGTTCGCCATTTGCGATTGTGAATATCTTTTTCCAGTCGTATAGAAGCATATATTATACTAAAAATATAGTTCGATGTCAAGAACTTTTTTTCTATCCTATTTGTTTAATTTTCCAACCTTGTTTCATATAGAATCCCATTCTATTGGAAGCCTGCTTTCGAGCAGTGTTACCTTTTAAATGTATATCTACAATTGCTGGGGTTGGCTTTCCTTCTTGCTCTCTAATGACTCTTCCAATGAGCTGGGTGAGGAGGGGTTCATTGTTGATAGGGGTACCGAGTATAAGGACAGAGAGGGAATTAACTGAAATACCCTCACTAAATATTGCTTGAGTGCCGAAAAGAATGTTCTTTTTTCCATAATTGATCTCGTCTAGGAGTTCTTCCCTTTGTTCATGTGGAACCTCACCCGTAACACAAATTGCATTCTCTCCAACCAGTTCGGCGCAGCTTCGTAAAAAATGCACACGATCCGACACCACAAGTACTTTGTGGCCTCGGGCCGCATAAGTTGCTGCAAGGAGTGCAACTGTGTGTCGGTATTCTTCATTGTTTGCAAGATTCGTTACCCGATTTGCCCAAGGAATTCTTGCTCCGTCCATGAATCGTATTTCTGATTTAACAATGTGTACTTCAGGAGTCATGAAGTTTTCTCTCGGGGGTTTGAAAACTTTGCTGCCAAAGTAATCACGAAAGACTACATGTTTCCCATCTTTTCTTTCAATCGTGCCAGATAGCCCGATCTTATATCGAGAATAATTTGTGTCGATAACTTTGGAAAAAGTTGGACTACTCACATGATGCATTTCATCCAATATAATTGTTCCAAATTCTTTACGAATCTTCTCAATATTACGGTATAGACTCTGAGTGTTACCAATTACGATAGGGGCGTCAAGATCAAACTTACCACTTCCTATGATTCCAGGCGTAAACCCATAGACTTTCTCTACCTCTTTTGCCCACTGATTTCGTAGTGGTACAGTATGCACAACTACCAGTGTTTTTTGTCCGAGTTTTCCAGCTATCGCCAACCCCGTAAAAGTCTTGCCCCAACTTACCCACGCATTGATGATACAATTATCGGTGAGCTCGTCGTAGACCGACTGTTGAGACTCTCGGAGTGTAAACTTAAAGTCAGGAAAATCAACAGGTACATTAATCCTTTTATCGACAATTTCGTAGTCCTCCGGTATAAGATCCGTTCTTCCAATAGGAATAGTAACCAGATTTTCTCGAACTCGTGCCATATTTTTTATGACAATGGGTGGATCTTTAGGATTCGGAGAGGGAATTTTATATGTAAGCTCTTTGCTAAGAAACTCTTTATATTCTCTCGTTACTTCAAGATAAATTCGATTGCTAATTACTGCTTTCATACTATAATAACATATATTAGTAATAACAGTATAACCACTATGTCCAGTCTTTGATTAAATTTCATAATCCTAAATCTGTTTTTGCTATGATGTATTGTTTTACGAACTCACTTCGTACAATGTCTTTAATTTCAAAGTCTACGAACTCGAATTCTTCCATTGCTTTTAGTACTCTTACAAACTCGTGCAGGCCATTTTTTGTTAAATCCGCCTGTCGAAAGTCTCCGCAAAAAATAACTCGGCAGCCTTGGCCTATTCGTGTTATGATAGAATCGAGTTCATGAAAACTCATATTTTGACACTCATCTATCATAATAGTAGCATTTCTTAGTGTGACTCCTCGTATAAAAGAGGTTGTCATAAAATGCACTAATCCTTTAGTCTTTAATATTTCGTAAGCATCGCCTCTTTGAAAAAGTTCAATACAAATATCTTTATAGGGCTCTTCGTATACCGATGCTTTTTCTTTTTCATTGCCAGGCAAAAAGCCTATATCACGAGTAGGTACTGCACTTCTTATAATTACTAACCTCTCATAAGCATTTTTTACCATGTCATCAAAGGCAAGATAACAAGAAATAAATGTTTTTCCGGTTCCTGCTACTCCATGCAGCATTAAGTTTTTATTACTTTCGAACGCTACAACTTGATTTTTAGTAAGCGGTTCGATTTCCTGTAAATCTAAGTTTGCTCCCGCAAGAGTCTTTTTTCGTCTAGACATATAATTATACTTTTCTTCGAGTGTCTTTTAATTTTTCTTCAGAATACTCATATAATAGCCAAGGCAGTCCTCCTATATGTAACACTGCTGCCCATGTTTTTTCCCTGGGAGGAGGTCGAGGTATAGTAAAAGGAAAATTAATATCTTTTAACCATAACACTGAAGCTACTCCTTTTTTCTCTACTTTTCGTATCTTGTAGTATTTAAGAGCACAATTCATAGTCTTTTGATAGATAAAAGGTGTACCATTATTATCTATAAAACACTTACTAGTTTGCTTTAATAATCCAATCAACGAGTCAATAGAATGTTTAAGAGGTACTAACTCTGTGAAATGAGTTTGTAGACGACGAATGCCGAGAGAAGCTCCCGGCATGTTTTTATCGTCTACAACTTGATTATCTACGAGTAGTAACCCATCTACAAGTTCCCAATTACTGTTTGGAAGAATAAAAACTGGAAACTTAATCTTCTTTACTTCTTTATAGGTAAGTATCACTGTTCATACATCTTCTCAAACTTACCCATAGAGTAGTCCTCTCCGACTTCAAAGTCACATCCCACAGGGGCACCTGATATAGAGATTCCTCTGTCTAATTGTATAAACTTTTCTAGAATTTCTGAGTAAAAATCTATCTCGTCATCTGGTACTTCTGCAAGGATTGAGTCATGTACAAGTGCAAAAATTCTTGCCTTCATGCCTTGAGACTTTATAAACTCTCCCATATCAATAGCCCCTAGAAGGTTGATATCAGAAGCAGCAGACTGCACCAGAAAATTAAGACCACTCCTAATGCTATGACTTTTGATGCCTGCGTCTGTCGATGAGACATTAGGCAATCTCCTTTTTCGGCCAAAGAAACTATATACAAATCCATTAGCTTCAATGAATTTTTGATTATTGTCAATCCACTGCCTTAGCTTATGGAAAGATTTAAAATAATCATCAATAACTTCTTTTGCCTCTTGTTGGCTAAAGTAGGTGCCTGAATCTTTAGTGACTTGTTCACTGATCTTCTTCGGCCCTGCGCCATACATAATACCAAAGGTTACAGCTTTAGCTGCTTGGCGCTGTGTGCCATATAGCTCTGCTACCTGTTCTACTTCACAAGGAAGTTTAAAAACTGTCTTTGCAATCGTACTGTGAAAGTTTCCTCCGCTACGAAATACATTCATCAGTGCTTCATCATCTGCAAGTTTTGCAGCAACGTATACTTCTGCAGTTGTTAAATCCATAGCCACAATCTTATGACCTGGAGCTGCTTTAATACACCCCTTAACAATAGGATTGTCACGAGGCAGCTGCTGCATGTTCAACTTACCACTACTTGATAAACGTCCAGAAGTTGTGCCGTGCAAATTAAAATTTGTTCTTAACCGCTGGTCACGATCTAACTGAGGAATAATTTTATCAAGATAAGTATTCTTTATCTTTGATTTTTGACGAATATCTAGAATAAGTCCGGGCACTTCAGATTGACTAGAGAGGTCTTTAAGAACTTCTGCATCTGTAGAGTCTGCTCCGGTTCCTGTTTTCTTCCCTGTAGGAGTAAGACCTAACATATCAAATAGTAACTTACGAAGTTGAAGCGTGCTATTTGGGTTAAAGTCTTTACCTTGAATTTCTTCAAATTTACGAATTTTTGGATTTTCATATAAAGTTTCAATAGCTTTATCAATATCGTGCTGCATTAATACCTGGGACTTTTCCAACCGAATTCTATCGAAAGGAACACCATTATCCTGAGTATCAGTCAAAAATCTACAACCTGGGATAAGAATATTATCATATACCCATGCTAACTTCTTGTTTTGCTTGATTTTTACAAACTTTTCGTAAATCAAAAATGTACATACTGCATCCATTGCAGCATATGTTTTCATTACATCGAATGGAATAGACTGCCACTGGAAGTCTCCCTTTAATATGCCATGTTCCTTACGATACTGTTCAATCCAGTCATACATCGGCTTTTCATAGTCACCGTATGGAGTATATTTTAAGGATAACTGTTTTAGACCATGACCTCCAGGATTCTCGTCTATGAGGTAATGGAGCAACATTGTATCTTCGAAGTTTGGAAACTTGAAGTTAAAGTGATACTCAAAGAACGCCATATCAAACTTGGCATTATGAAAAACCACTGTCTTTTGATCAAATAGTTGTTGAAGCAGTTGTTCTGTATCTTCGTCAAAACAATCTGTATCAATATATGCGCCTTTTATGCCATCGTATGAAAGAGATAAGCCAAGCATATGGCCATTGCGTGGATAGAGTCCTGTAGTCTCTGAATCCAGTGCAATATATTTACACTCATGCTTAATTGCATCTTTGATAAATTGGTTTGCTTTTTCTGTGTCTTGGATGCCGAAAGCAATGCTATCATCTATAATAACCTCTTCGATTTCGCCTCGAATATAGGCAATAATGCTCTCCTTCGAGGACTCCCAGGTATTTCTTGCTTCGGGTTTGAATGCAAGCATAGCAGGATTAATAACGGGCAAGAACTTATCTTCTACCTTCTTGCCTGAGTACTCTGTTACAGAGTTAATTTTGGTGAAATACTTGAGGGCATCTGACCCTACAAGAATAACCCAATCATACAGATCTGTATTAACCTGTATATCACAATCTCGTTTTAGCACTTTTTTGATTGTAGGATCAGAACATAATTGAAACTGATCAAAGTCAAAAGCGCCATCAAATTCGTATTTAAAATCTGTTCTACTTGGTTTGGTCTCTATTAGAGCGACCTTAGGGCTCGTCATATACTACTCCTATGAGTAAAGTTTTTGCTTTAATTTTTCTACTTGGTTTTCAGATAAACCACCTGGGTCCATATCTGGTATGTTAACGCTTCGTGTAACTAGGTCAACGTTCTCACACATTTGTTTTACATTTACTGCTGCTTTTTGACCTGCTTCATCACCATCAAAGAATACTACAGCCTGCTCAACCCCTTGAAGGCGAAGAATAGACAATTTATCTTCATTGATGTTGCGAGTACCAAAGCAACACACTGCATTTGTTAATCCTTTATCATGTAAATTTATCATATCGTAGATTCCCTCTACAAGAATAACACTACCTTGTATTGGTGTAACCTTCGATGGATACAGAGGCATTCGTGCCCCAGGCGGGTTAATAAGATACTTGGGGGTGCCTCCAGTCATATGCCTTGCATTGAAGGCTACGATTTTACCTGATATATCACGAATTGGAAATACAACTCGACCAATAAAATGTTCATGGTCTTGAAATACTTCAAACTTACGATAAGTTTCTGGCTTAATACCTCTCCAGTTTCCAACATAAGGTAATGCACTTGGGGGAAAAGGCAAGCCCACACTTTCAGCTCTCTTTTCACGAATTTTCTTCTTTATAAGTTCCCTGCGTAAGTGTAGAAAACTTGCCTTTTCTCCAAAATGCACAAAAAGATTTCCCTTGTACCCACAAGAGAAACAGTGAAATATACCAGTGACTTGATCCACTCGCATACTTGGGTTAGTATCATCATGCTCGGGATTAAGACAGGATACTACATAGTCTTTGCCCTTTGGCATAAATGGAATACTTTTAGATTGTAATAACTCTTCTACGTTCATTAACAGTCCGAATCAAAAGATTGCCACTCATCATACTCAGTTGGCTCATCATAATCGTCTTCTTTTGCAAAACAATGAACCATATTCTCTTCAATTGCGTGCTGACAACCTTGATAGTAGTCAATGTGCTCATCATCTAAAAGATGAAAGTAAGCAGAAATACGAGCCAGCATTGTTTCTGCTAGCTCTATGTTCTGCTCTGCCATTGCTACTTCGAGAATATCAAAGTAAGGGCCAACCTTAATTTCTACTCTGGGAGCTAGAGTCATCTTCGCATACTCGCTAAATCTTTCATTTGTTCTTCATCTATGATCGGAATTGCATTTGACTTGTGCATGGTTCCGATACCTTTAACAAGGGTTCCCGTGTAACGTGGCGATTCCACTCTAGCGGCAACTCCAGTTGTTTCGGGGGCCGAAGGAACACTCGGCGTTTGACGTCGATAAGTAGCTCGGACATTGTTACTGGAATGCCCAACCTTGATAGGTACAGCCCTTCTTCGCAAATTTTTCTTTTTTCTTCCTGAGATAGTGTAGCCCATAGATCCATGATAAAACCCCATAAAAAACTCCTGCCAATAGAAGATATATTATACCAAAAATCAGCAGGAGTGTCAAGAATTATTTTTAGATGTCGTTTATTTCTTCGCCAGTTCTATGTTCTTCTTGCTCTTGCTCGTCTGGCGTTAGTGCGGATTCCGGCCCTATTTTTAGAGTTTCCCAATTCATTGTAGAGGTAAATGTTCCCATCTTTCCACTACGCATCTTGGTACAGTTGAATGTCATAATGGCATCTTCTGTTTTCCAGGTGTCAATGGTAAACGCTGCATCTGCTGCATCAAGAATACCTTTAGCGAAGCGAGCTTCACCTGTGGCATCTATCTGATAAGGACTGTAGACCGGCACTTCATACTCCTGGGCCATTGATTTCAGTGCTTTACTTACTTCTATCTGCTCAGTCCAGTCATACTGACCAGAGCGTGACGGAAGATTAGAACGCTTGACTTGGTTGATATAATCAACAATAATTACACCAACGTCCATTGCACTTTTGACTTTCTTGTCCAACTCTGCACGAATCTTTGAAAGTGTAAGAGAGGCATCATAGACAACATCTAACTGTTGAGTCGGGAGAAGCTCACAGTTAGTCTTTAGATCGTAGTGTAGACGATCAAAGTCTCGATGATCTTGATACTCTTTCAATTTTTCTTCTGGGTTGACAAAACGACTTGCCCACCAAGAGGAGACAAGCCCCCACTCCGTAACACTAAGGTTACGTTTACGAATACGCTCATGAGGAACTCCAGTAGCAATGGAACAGCATCTTTGTAGAATTTCTCGACTATCCATCTCAATAGTGAAATAGATAGCAGATTTCCCACTTTCATACACTGTATTTGCAATGTTGCAGCAAGTAATGGATTTCCCTGACCCTCGGCGACCCCCGACAAGAATCAAGTCTCGGGGAGAAAACTTGAACTCTTCGTCGAATGCGGAGTTCATGCCGAGGGGCAGGTACTTTTCCAACTCATCTTCAGCAGGGAACAGGGAAATACGTTGCATACTTTCCTGGGGCTGCTCTAGCTCTACTTTATCTTCTATATCTAGAACAATCTGATGTAGATGAGATACTGATTCTTCTGCATCTTCAAAAGATATAGAATGGTCAATATACTGTTCGAGTGAGTACAATATCTCTTTCTGAGTATACTCATTCTTTAGATATTGAAGCAGCATAGAAGGTTCTGCTTCAACTTCTTGTGCTTCAATAGCAAGCAGCTTTTCTTGCGTAGCACTATCCCGAATCTCAAACTTTAGATCCTCAAATGTAGGAACAGAATGATACTTCTGGGAATGTCCATCAATAATACTAAAGATGGTGTGGTACTCGTTGGGTAAATAATGCTTACGCAAGTAACTCCAGGTATCAGAATCCTGAAGCACAATAATCTGTTTGATTAATGCAGAAGCAATATTCAATTAAGTTCCCCGAGTACACAAAAAAGCAACCGTGGCGCACCCGCTACGGTTGCCCAAAAGAAAATCTACTTAGTTAGCAGCCTTTTCTTTCTTAGCAGCGCCGTCATAGTCAGCGGCTGAGAGGCCACGACGAGTCAGCATAGTCTTGACACCGCGAGCAGTCTTGCCGATTGCTTCTGCGATCTCTTCAACGGTCATTCCAGACACGTCACCGAGGTCTGCCAGGGGATCTTCCTTGGCTCCGCCTTTGGTGTGCTCTTGTCGAGGAATAGCGTCGATTTCACCTGAACGAAGCAGGCTGAGAGCCTTACCACGAACAGAGTTTACAGAGCGATCAAGAGCTTCTGCAATAGCTTCAACGAACGCACCATCACTTACCATATTGATAAACGTTACTTCCTCGTCGGGAGAGTAGGTACGAACAGTCTCAACCTTAGGAGCAGGCTTGACATGATCGGTCAATTCCATAGACAAAATCTTGCCTTGGATTGACTTGGCGGAAAAAGCGCCGCCTTCAAAATGCTCAGCAATTTGAGCATAGGTGTACTCACCGCTGTTGTCAGAGACAAAAGCAGCAAGAGTTGCTTCTTGATCTTCGCTGAAAGCGCGAGAGGATCGAGAAGAAGCCAGCTCTACTTCATAGCCCATTTTACGGAGCTTGCTAGAAACAGAACGGGTAGAGGTCTCCAGATTATCTGCTGCTTCAGCAACAGTATCTTGAGACACGGGGCTCTCGTCACCGACGAAAGTTTTGAGCGCTTCAGTACGCTCATCAGTCCACTTAGGAAGTGCCATATTAGTGTTCTCCTAGAAATTCACTTAGGTTTGTTACAATAGTTACGCCAGTATCTCTGGCCTGTTTTGTTTTTGCGGATTCCTGTCCGCCCTCATTGATGAGGTGAGTAACTTGCTTCGTTAGACTGGATTTTACTTCATATCCAGCAGCATTCAAAGCTGTTGTAGCATCAGCTTTCGTTTTGAAACTCTTCAAACGTCCACTAATGCATACAAAGCCCTTACTCGTAACTGGCTTACTATCTGAGAATGTCCAAGAAAACTTAGGCATAACCTCAAAAAAGTAAGGAGCTTGTATCTCCATCCAGTCCATCAAATTTTCAGTAGCCTTCGGACCCAAACCGGCACGCTGACAAGTGTCTGCAGTGATCTCATGTATAGTTTTTACAGTCTCAGACAACTTCCGTGTTGCCGTGTTTCCAATCAATGGAATACCAAAGGCAGGTAATAAAAGCTCTAGCGGAGCGGAAATAGAGTTCTCAATCTCCGCGTAGAGCTTCAAGGCCACTTTTTCAGAGCCAAGAGCGATAGCCAACTGATCTTCATTATAGTAATAAATGTCAGAAGGGCACCCAAGTTGTAGTTTAGAAATAGCAGCAGGGCCAAGACCTTTTATTTTTATTGTTTTGGCAAAATGCTCGACAGCTTTACTATTTTGTGCAGAGCAAGCGCCATTGCGACAAAAAAGCTGGTCATTTACCCACTCAAGCACAGAGTCACAAGAAGGACACTGTGTGGGAGGTAAAATTTCTGCAAACATAGACTACTCCGAAAAGTGAAAGTATATTATACGAAAACTTGAGGTAAATGTCAAGAATTATTTTTCTTCTGGTCTACCCGACTTAAAATTCGTGGTATAATTTCCCCACTGCGAATAACTTCGACAGTGCATCCAATTTCCAGGTCTAGAGAGCGAATGTACTCGATATTGTGTAGAGTTGCTCTGCTCACAGTAGCACCCTCCACTTCGACTGGACTTAGTATGGCAACTGGACTGACCACTCCAGACTTACCTACTTGCCACACAACATCGAGCAATTCTGTATGTACACCCTCCTTCTGCTCTTTGAGAGCAAAAGCGCCACGAGGATGGTGAGCTGTATGTCCCATCTTATCGAAAGTTTTACGAGAGTTGATACGGTAAACGATACCATCCGTAGGATAGTTTTCGTAATTGAAGGTATCAACAGTGTTAAAACCTTCCTGGGCCAAGAGAGAAAGCGCCTCAGTATACAATTCGTATTCAACTCCTTGTATATCGTAAGCCACGAAGGTCAGTGGACGAGTGCGAAACTCTTCCAGATCCTTGAGATTCAGTGACCCCGCTGCGACGTTTCTCGCATTGGTGACAGTCGAAGGGCAAACTACTTCACCAGTGATCTGTATTTCTCCCTTCAAGGGGATACTAACAGGAACCAGTGTTTCGAGTTTGTCAGTAATATCTCGGCCAATATTACCATCCCCTCGAGTCAAACCGAGTGCCAAGTGTCCATTGATATAAGTCAAAGATACTGCGGCACCGTCTAACTTAGGGCTAACTACATAGTCCATTAAGTTAGTGGGAGCTTCTGCAATAGTGAAAAACTTTTGTAAAGAGTACATACGATACATATGAGGAACTCCATCAGTTACCTGATAGCCCACTTGATCGTAGTTATACTTTTTTACCAGTGCATCAAACTCAGCATCCGAAATTAACGGATAGCCAGAGTAGTAAGCAACACTCGCTTTTTCAAGAAATTCACGCATACTATCTCCCAAATTTGAAAAGATATTATACTAAAGTTTTAGGAAATTGTCAAGAACTATTTTAGGTAAAGGTTATCTATTAAGTCCTGGAACTGTTCTTCTATGATTTCTTTGCTTTCAGCCAAAGATAAGATTTCAGTTAGACCAACAAATAATTCTCTACTGTTATTGAAGTCTAGAGGCATTGCCACTCCTTCGGGCGTGGGCTTCCATTCTTCATTGAAGTCCAGATAATACTTACGAAGGTGTAAGTACTCTATTCCTCGAAAAGAACTTACTGTTAACCTAACTTGTACTTCTTTTTCTTCATCGTAGTGTATGACTTTCTCATACATCTCCGGTGCTTCATGTATTTGCATTGGCATGGTTAATCCTCGTTCTGTAAAACCGAGGACAATGGCACTACACTCGTTACATTGTTAGGTTTTAGTAGGCGATACGAATCCGTATCCCAACAAAATAATAGTAAGGTTTCTGAAGATTCTTTTGCTCTATTTTTCTTATTTTGTATATATGGTGTGGAAAAATCCAGGGTACAAACATTATACTTTAACTTATTCGAGTTCTCACTACGATAAGTAATGATTGCATCACCATAGTCATTTACAAGTTCTGCTAGTTCTTCTTTTTTCACAAATACTCCTTTGGTAGCAGGTCAGTAAAATTTTTTACTTTGCTGAACTCAAAGGTTCTTTCTTCAGATAGCAGAAAACCACTCCCCCGAAGGGAAGTGGTTGAATCTAAACTTTATTTAGTTAGCGGCTACGCTACCAATAATACCAGCAAAGTATTGAGCTGCTTTGCCAGTCAACTTTGAAATAACATCTTCGTCGACTGGAAGACCTGCATCAGACAGAGCTGCAATCAGAGATTCCTGAGCTCCTGCTTTAGATACACGACCACCGCTAGTACCTTTCGCCGAGCTGCTGCCACCAGAAGCTGGGGTCTTTTTTACATATACACCTGCTTTGGTTAGGATCATGCGAACACCGTTTGGAGACTCTTCGAGCTCCTCTGCGATTGCTTTAACAATTTCCATACTGGTTTCGGGAGTAGGCTCTTGCTCTTCGTACATAGATACTGCTTGAGCCTTTTTATCGTCGTCCCATGCCATTCTTCTTTTCCTCTTTTTGTTAGTGGAGCCTGGGCATATACCCAGACGGTTAAGTTGTTGAATATAAAATCGGTCAGACATTGCTTTCCTCAATTTGAAAATATATTATACTTCAAAATAAAACAAAATGTCAAGAACTATTTTTATAAACGTGATAGGTCAACCCCATATTTTTCTAAATGTTTTAGAGAACCTAGATCGTATGCTAGAACAGAGGCATGGAAGCCCCCCGTTTCTATACCCCCAATCCAGAACTCTCTGTCAGTATCAAAGGGCTCAAATACCCAAACATTGTAGCACTTTGCCCCATACTTCTTTTCATAGTTTGTATCTTTAAAACCTGCTTTTTCAGCTTGATAAGCTACTGATAGCTCATAACGAATCTCTGCTGGAGCATGATGACGAGCGGACCAAACAATTTCACCTGGCGCAAACTCTTCTACTACACATTCTTCTGGTAAGTACCCTACAGTAGATCGTTCTTCTTTAGATACCCCTCTACTAGGAATCCCGACTCTTTCCACAATGGATTTGACAAATCCAGAGGATCGAAATAAAGATTTTGCGATGGCAGCAATTGAATCCCCCGATAAGTAATCTCGAATAACTTCTGCGATTTCCATGTCGGTTGCTGCTTTACCTCTATTTTGAGATTTTCGTAATTGTACATAGGCTGCCTGCTCATCATAGTCTTGAATTATTTTAGATAGTCTCGCCGTATTGTACGAAATGTTCAACATCGAACAGGCGTCTTTTTTGGTTATGGGCTTCGACCCGTCTTGAGGGTTCAATAGCTCTTTTACTTTCTGTACGTTCTCTGGAGTCAGATTCTCGTAGTCCCTCTTCTTTACCATTCTCTACTCTCTCAATTTCTCTGTTTAGATACCATACTGCTTTTTTTAAATCTTCAACTTCATTCTGTTTAAGTCCTGCTCTCCAGATATACTTGAGCGCATTACCCAGGCAGAAGTTCATATGCTCTGTAATTTGTATACACTCAACACCGCTTGGATGTGCGGTGTAGTGCGGTGGTTTATTTACATTATCTACCATAATTACTCATCCGGGTCGTAGTGGCAATACCACGGTCCGCTGTCTGGTTCGCTGTACCACCAGTCCTCTTCTAAGGCTTCGGGGCATCGTACAGGATCCCCATTACTATATCCATCTCCGATCAGGTACTCGCCACAGTTTGGGCAAGCATCTGGAATACTCCAATGTGCCACTTCAGGCTCCTTCTTTGCAAAAATTCTGTCCCAGTTACTTTCGAACTTTTTACTTGTTACGGACTGAGGCCGTCTACTTGATCCTTTACTCATTTCGCTGTGATCCTCTGTTCGTAGTCAGCAAGAGACTCATCCCACCAATCGGGAGTTGGTCTATGAGACCAAGCGGCAAAAGTAGCCTTGTCGAGATGATAGTAGTCACGATAAGACTGTATAGGGTTGTCATAGTCTTTGAGGATTTCAGGCATCGCAAGTCCAAATGTGGTGAAGCCCACTCGCTTAAAGTGCTTTGGCTCGGGTAACTCATTGATAACTGTGACTGATTTATGCTGTTTGCCATATCTGTAGCGATATTCTTCTCCAAGTGCGTTTCCATAACAATGCGTCCACTCGAAGTTATCGAGTGAGCTGCGGGCCCAAATTGTGCATGGATGATTATACATCATCGGTAGGTAGGGGGTGATAGTGCGCTCTTCCGGTTTGAGAGGCTTCTCTGGAGCTTTCGCTTCATTAAGAATAGCCGTCTCCTCCTTGGTAAGAGCGCGAGGAATGAAGCCCAGGACTAGATCAATCCAGATACAAGTGCAGCATATCTGGGCAACTTCCAGGGGCATCTTTACTATATGTTTATCAACATGATACTCTGCACACTTGTCGAGATCGTCGTCAAGGTAAAATAGGTTCATGGTTCCTCCAAAATTTAGACTATATTATACTAAATTTAAAGGTTGTTGTCAAGATCTATTTTAGGATCCACTGCATACACAACTTCATCTGTATCGTAGTTCCGTACTTTTGCGCTAGAGTTATGTCTCTTTGCCATACTTTCAGCAAAATTCATTGCATCAGTAAACTGATCAATTCTTGTATGTTTTTCATACCCAGAACTTTTGAAAGTGACCATATAGGATTTCATAGTTGCTTCTTCTTTTAGTTTCATTTATTAACTAGAGGGACAGACATCGGCTTCGTCGGATGCAGCGAATGTATCATCACCACAGCCATAAGTGCCATTTTTATCTGAATCACACATACGTTGCCATGCAACCATTTCAAAGGTCAGACCCTGACTCCATGGAGTGTATGCTTTACACCATTCATGTGAACCCAATGTCATATCGGGAGTAGTACCAGAGGGAGGTGGTGCAACATAGTCTCGACGACCAGTCTCTGTAGACTCCTTGAATTGAATGGTTCGACCATTGCTAAGAGTAGTCCGCTTATAAAGCTTACCTGTTGTTACATGGATCTTTTCATTCTCTGCGAGAGTTAGAGTTGATCCATCGTCGTAATTAATTACGGTTGCACCAAATACTGTGAGGGGCATAAGTGCAACTAAAGTCAAAAGATATTTCATTCTTTCTCCTAGGGAGATTATATATTCTCTAACCTCCGCATGAGCCTTTCGGCTCGGTTGGTGACTTGTCGATACCACAAAGAGTCTCGACCTTCTACTGCTGCCTCTTTCCACTTGCCTTGAGACAGCATATTCTTAAAATTTACAAATTTTGCAAGACGCGTAGCGCCCAGATTAAATGCCATATTTACTAATACTAATTGCACTTCTTCTGGCCAATTGTGCCATTGTCCGTATAATCGTTCGCAGTCCTTAATGGCATACTCAACATCTTGATCGAAGAGCTCCCTTGATCGTTCTGCCGTAATGGGAGTGCCGGTTGGTTTTCCATGCTCTTCATCTTCTGGCGTGACCAGGTGTCCAATACCGATAGTAGGGTAGCCCAAGTGATCTTCATAAACTTCCAACACTTCGCCTTCATCTGCTTTAATTTCCTCATATAATCTTTCACGATTCATTTTTTACTCCTACTTTGCCATACCTTTCTTTCCAGTGAGCTACCTCATCCATATAGCAGTTGTGATTTTGAGACCTTGCCCAACTCAGCTCTTGAATAATACGATTATACCATTGCTTATCGTAGTCGTCTTTTGCCTTCTTCATATCCTCGGTGAGTTGATTAATACGAATATCAATGTATTCAATTATGTCGTGTCCTTTACCCCTTCTCATGGTTACACCTTAGTAGAGCGCGATATCAACAGCGTATGAGACGACAAATTTGATCTGATCGTTATCGTACCCACCCTCTGCAGCTCCACCTTTAACATCAGTATCCGAAACCATAAAAGTAAAGCCGCCCTTTGAGACCGTTACGTTATAATCGTAATAACCTTCGGCATTGCCGTTAAAAGCTTCAGCAAAATCGCCATCGTGATATCCCACGTGCAGGCCAATACCCACACCGTCGCCGACTTCAAAACCATAGTCCAGTGAGAGGTAATACGCCTCGCCGACCCCAAAATCCTGCCCTTCGGCCTCGTCTGCTTCAGTATTAGCCAGCACGTTAAGCTTTGCACTGAAATCACCAATACCCGCGCCCACATAAACCTCGCCAAAGTCGAAGTTAGCTTCCTTGTCGTAGTTGTAATAGAGGTAACCAACGTCCCAGTTAACCGCGCCGGTATCAAACGCAAACCCTGCGTATACGTCGTGCTCGTAAGAGTAAACATCGGATGGGCCATAGCTCACATTAGAAGCCCAGGTGCCCATGTAAAAGCCGCTATCCGAGACGTAATCAATTCCGCCCTGCACAGCTGCTTCATTCTCTGTCTGGGTAAGCCCTCGCCAGATGTAATTACTGGTCATCGAAGCATTTGCGGACCATTCCTCTGCATGAGCGGTCGGTGCGAACGCACAGGCGAGAGCGGTGGACAGTGCAAGAGCACTGAGTTTAGTTCTGTTTTTCATGGTAGTTCCTTTCATGTTTGCTCCTATAATCCGTGATTGCGGCTTTGATCGCGTCTTCGGCCAACACGCTACAATGTATCTTCACAGGCGGGAGTGATAGTTCTTGAGCAATTTGGACATTGCTGATTTCTCCTGCCTCGTCAAGGGACTTTCCTCGAACCCATTCTGTGAGTAGCGATGAAGAAGCAATAGCACTGCCGCATCCGTAAGTTTTGAATTTAGCATCCTCAATAATTCCGTTGGTCGATACTCGGATTTGAAGTTGCATGACGTCTCCACATGCTGGAGCACCTGTGAGGCCCGTTCCGACATCTGTAGCATTCTTGTCAAGTTTTCCGACATTCCTGGGATTTTCATAGTGATCTAATACCTTATCTGAGTACATATTTCTTCACTCGCTTTATGCTTCCATACATTTGGTAGAAGTCCGTGCACAAGAAGTATAAAAGCTACTCTCCAGGCGCCTACTAAATGTTGGAAATATGTTTTATTTATTTCGTTTAGATGATTGTCTATCGCCATACCACATTCCTCCTCCTATTAGCAACCCCGCTACGATTGAGAATAGTATTACTGTATCTTCGGGTGTCAAAATTCGCCCTCTACTTCTGTACGACGCTGCATCCGAGTACCATCGTAAGTAGTGCAAAAACTATTACCTTCATGATATACCTCACAGGTTATAATTGGTCTTGGTTCGTATAATACAATAGCGATTACACATAAAGTTATTGCAATAGTAAATACCCAGCTATCAAAATCCATTTACCAATCCAAAAGCTTATTAATTGTTCCTTCCTCTACAACTTCTTCTGTATCCTCTGGAGTTTCTTTAATCATTGTTTCAATACTTTCTTCATAGTATATAATAAGTGCTTTTTGCTGATTAATATATCTTCGTAGTTCTGCTACATTTAGAGACATATTTTCATAGTCTGGTACACTTACTGCAAAAAATACGTTGATTCCTGACTCTTCTTCGAATCGCTGTAGGAACTCTTCCATATTCTCTGGAGTAACTGCATACCACTTAACTCGGTGTAAGTTAAGGGGTTTGGGTCGTGGCTGAATAGGAATATCCTTCACCACATAATCTGTTTTTAGTACTACCTGGGGTTCGACACTAGCGCATCCACTAGTCAGCAGCAGGAGGCTGCTTACCAGAATCAATTTCGAGCTCATCAAAGATTTTAGCTGTAGCATTATTTACTCTCTTTTCAATAAGACCTGGCTTCTGTAGTGTAAGAGCAGTGAGGTCGTGTCGTCGTAGTTTAGCAGAAAGCTCGTCTTGATACTCTTCTGCTTCTTTTGCTCGCTCTTGCAACGCTAACATATTCTCTTGTGCGAGTGCATAGTCACGAGCCATTGAGTTAATAGTTTCTTGGTTGGTCTCTGCTGCGATCATAAGTTTAGAGTTATTATCTCGCAGTGTAGCAATGGTAGATTGTGTATCTTTGTAGTACCACAATGCTCCACCTCCCATTGAACCTATTAACAATAAAATCATTAAATATGGCATTTGTTTTCCTGAAAGCCGCCTGGGTTATGTCCCAGGCGGTAATTAGTCATACTAGGGCTGATAGACAGATAACTACTGTACTACTCACCCAAAGACTTATAAAATAGATACCATAAGTATTTAAAGGTCGAAAGAGTCTAGATTTAGGCGTCATGGATCTCCACAACTCGTGCCCTCTCTTCTTCAGGTACTTCTTGATATAGCTCTACACACAGAAGGCCATTCTTCATGTATGCAGTATCAAGCTTAATGTTAGATCCTACTTTAAATACTCGAGTGAAAGTTTTCCCACTCAAACCCTTATAGACGTATTCTTCGTCTTCTGCTACTTCTTGCTTTGAAGTTCCTTCGATGCGAAGTTCGTTCTTATCAAAAGTAATCTCGATATCAGCCTTTTCCCAGCCAGGAACTGCGACTTCTACACGATAGCCTTCCGTTCCCACTTTGACTACATTATATCGAGGATAACCCGTCATCGGGTCGTTAGAGAAGAAATCTGGAGTCATTCTGTCGAACCCCAGAAACATTTTGTGAAAATCACTAATGTTCATCATTTGCTTTGTCATTACTTTTCTCCTTTGTGCCCTAATCGGTACACAACTATGAGAACCCTTTCGGTATTCTCTGATTACGATTTCCAGTTATAGAGATGGCCTCTTAAAAAGAATGAATATAAAGCATCCAAGAAATTAAACTTATAGACGCAACTTGTAATACTATAGCTCCGAGTACAATACATACTGGGCATACTGCGTGTGCAAGCATTGGGTTTTTGTTTACCCACTCTTCAAGTTCTACTTCATTCATTAATAAATTTTTGTTAGATCATATCCGACAGGATCGACTACTTTTACTTCGTGTCGACGTCCCTCTAGATCAATAAAAATAATATGTGTTTGTGTTAGTTTTTTAATCGCTTTACAACGATAAGTTTTAGGATCTACGGTTATTTCTCTGTTACCGTTATCATCTACAACTACCTTCCCAGGGAAATAGATTGTTAACTCAAACTCCTCTTTGATTAAGGTAAGCCACCAATTTAAAATTTTATTCCACATCTGGCTCTTCTACCTCGATATACCCTTTGTCAATAAAGTACTGTACCGTGCCTTCTATACCCTCCATTTTGCCCAGCCTCCAACAATGTATTCCACACCCAATAAGGCAAAAGATAAATATAACAACATTTGTATCCAAGGGCTTATCTCCATTTTTTACTTAGTTTATTAAGTTAAACTTCATTTTCCCACAAATTATACCAAAAATGAGTATAAATGTCAAGAAAAATTTTTTGGGTTGTTAGGAACATACGTTAAAAAAAGTACTTGACATTCAACTGATTTTTTCGTATAATATACACTATGAAAAAATACGACAAACAGCCTTGGTCAGATTCCGAGCGTCATGTTCTTCGTGACTATTATTATGTTTTAGGAATGGAACACCTGCTCGAAGTCCTCCCTGGCCGTAGTCCAAACTCAATAAGAAAACAAGTAGCCTATCTCAAAAAAAGAGGTTGGTATTTTAAAAAGGAAAAATGAGAGTAAAAGTTAGAAACAATAATGTTGATAAAGCACTTAGAGTATTCAAAAAGAAATGCAGCGATGTAGTTTTTGAATATCGTGAACGTGAATACTTTGAGAAACCTGCCACACGAAGGCATAAAGCAAAGAAAGCCGCGAAACAACGAGAACGTCGGCGCATGCAAAAGGAGCAAACAAAACATGGTAAATGTAAGTAATTTCGAGCTTGTAGGCGATTTTATGGAAGGCTTCGGGCAAGAAGTTCACTGTGAACCAAATTGGCCCGAGTTCTCCACAAGAGAACTACGTTTGGAGCTCATTCGTGAAGAGTACCAAGAGTTAGAAGAAGCGATTGAGAATAAGGATATGGTCGAGGTCGCAGACGCTCTGACGGATCTTTTGTATGTCGTGTACGGCGCAGGCCACGCGTTTGGCATTGACTTGGATGAGTGCTTCCTCGAAGTGCATGAAAGCAACATGAGTAAACTCGGTCCTGACGGTAAAGCAATTTATCGTGAAGATGGTAAAGTAATGAAGAGTGAGAACTTTTTTGCTCCAGACTTTAGTCATATCTTGGGGATATGAAACAAAAAATTACGTTCAAACATTATAAAACGGGAGAAGTACTTACAATTGTAGGGATTCTTCCAAAAGAACTCAACCATCCACAATCAGATAGATACGTGGTAAGATCTGGAATGAGGATTGTGGATATAATTAAATCTACGGTGATTTCCATTGAAAAAACTTTATAGAACACTAACACGGAGGCTTTATGGACTACGTTGAAGCCGATTATGTTGAATGCAACGTAGTCAACTACGAATCATGTCATGGCCTGGAATCCAACTACCCTAACTTTGATCTAGTACATCGCCCAGGTATTAATACAATACGCTTGGGTATCTACATGGACGATCGAATGGAAAGGCGTAAAGTCTTTGGTTATGTAAAACAACTGAACGAAATATTCAAGATCAACGGTATTGATCTTCATATTGAGCCTGCTTTTGTAGAGCCTGTTGATATTGAAACTACTTATGATAGTTTAGGTAACATTGAACTAGCATATGATTTACAAGACTGGGATCAGTACTCTCCCTTCTATGAGAAAGCTTGGCTGGTGGACAAGTATGAAGTAGACATGATACATGTCATGTTAGATAGTGAACAAGATTGGGAAGTATGTGGCGCTGGCTGGGTATGGAAGGGCCAGGGTATGACTGCGGGGCTCACAGCTTGTCATACTAAGAATGATATTGCTACGGTAGATCCAGACCAAGAAACATCTACTGAGTACATTTTTGCACATGAAATGGGGCATCAGCTAGGACTCGCCCACTCTAAAGATGAGACTGGTGAGAAACCAACCTTCACTGTGGGACATGGCTTTATGGCATCTGATGGTACAGGTACAATTATGTCTTATGCTAAAAACAGAGTGCCCTACTACTCTGATTGTTGGACAAGGGTTAATGGTATCAAGTATGGCGACCCGCAACATAGAGCGAGCATGGCAATCAATGCAACAGCTCCTACGATATCA
>Ga0115011_10000863_pt1 | contig 22998 bp, 15 predicted proteins | sample TroAtlMetagenome_2_FD_88705 | JGI IMG/M metagenome (GOLD analysis project Ga0115011, IMG submission 88705) | Marine eukaryotic phytoplankton communities from Atlantic Ocean - Tropical Atlantic ANT8 Metagenome | ecosystem: Environmental > Aquatic > Marine > Oceanic | place: Tropical Atlantic...
TGACATTGGGCCGGACAATGTTCTTTACACTGCCGAGTCCGGGGTAGGTCGCATTAAGAAGTACACGCCCGATGGTAAATTTCTTGGTGTAGTGGGCTATGTGGACACTACTGAATTTGATCGTGGTGGCAAGCTTGCTGCCCAGACATGTTATATTCCAATTGAGGTTAACAAGGATGCTAGCCGTGTGTATATAATGGACGTTCGTGCTAATCTTATCCGCGTTCTTGCGCCAAAGAAAAAATGACTCGGTACGCCGGATTTTTTCTTGCGTTTGTATTTAGTCAAGCGGCCGAAAAACCGGTGCAGGTGGTGGTGATGGATCCGTTGTCTTTGCCGTTGTCCTGTTCCTGTGTTGAGGGAGTCGGGCAACGGAGGTATGACAAGCTTGGTGATCACCTTGGTAAAGTTCTGGGTCGTTCGATTAATTTGACATTTGAGGAGAGTCTTGACCTGGCTCTCAGACGTATAAGAGCTACGCCAGATTTTATCATCGGCAAGGATGCGATGGTTTCTTTCGATTCGAAGCGTCTAAAGTTGCAGGTCGCACCGATTGCAGATCTTACCGACCGTAAGGGGGCCGTGACACAACGTGGAGTTTTCATTGTCCGTACAAAAGATCCTGCCAGACGACTTGCTGACTTATCTGGCCGTTCGGTCATGCTTGGTCCGGAGGAGGAAGCCGAAACAAATCATGCTGCAAAGGCTGCATTGAGAATGGCACGATTAGAAAAGTCAGCCAACCTTGAGGTCGCGGGAGCGGTTGATGCTGGTGCGCTAGCGTTGACAGATGGTGAAGTTTCTTCGGCTGTTGTACCTGAGTATTTGCCGCCATTGTTGGTTGGTTGTGAGAAGGTGAGAGAGGGTGCGGTGCGGGTATTAGCTAAGACTCCGCCAGTTTCTGGGGTGCGGTTATTTCGTACTGACTCCGCTGATGATGCTTTGGTTAAGCGCGTGCTGGAGGAGGTCACCGGCTTGGATAAGCGAAAGGACTTATTGGTCGCACTTGAATCAGCCAAGGGATTTGTGAAGATATCTGATCAGTTGGGATGGCCGGACTGGCGTGGGCCGGGCCGCCGTGGCCAAGCTTTAATCCTGCCGAGGCAACTCCCTAAGGCGTTGAAAAAAGTCTGGTCGACCAAACTGACTGGGCCAGCTGTTGCAGGGCCTGCAGTAACTGATAAGTGGGTAATTATTCCCGATAAAAGTCGAAGCGGTTCACAAGATTTATTTCGTTGTCTTGATGTTACTGACGGTAGCGAGTTGTGGCGCTTGGAGTATGAGGCGGACAGGGAACTGGACTACAGTAATTCCCCCCGTGCGACACCGGTTATTCACGACGGTTTGGTTTATCTACACGGTGCTTTAGGCGATTTAAATTGTCTTCAAATCGAAACGGGGGAGATAGTTTGGAGGATGAATTATTACCGAGAATACGGGGGAAAGTTATTGCCGTGGGGTTCGAGTTCGCCGCCGTTGATCGTTGATGAAAAGTTAATCATTAATCCTGGTGCGCCTGATGCTTCTTTAGTTGCGCTTGACCGAAAAAATGGTCGCCTGATCTGGAAGTCATCCGGCCATGCGGCTGCCTATTCGGCATTTGTTTCGGGTGAGTTTGCCGGACGTCAGCAGATTGTTGGCTACGATTCGGCCAGTCTCGGCGGTTGGGATCCGGACACTGGTAACCGACTTTGGCAGCATGTGCCAACCGAGGGGTCTGACTTCAATGTTACAACACCGCTCATTTTCGATAGTCAACTATTGCTTGCGACTGAGAATAACGGTACGAGACTGCACCAGTTTGCGAAAAACGGTAAGCCTATCGATAAACCGGTGATGACCAATCCCGCTCTAGCCCCGGATACCTGCTCGCCAGTCATAGTCGGCGATCGCGTTTTCGCTACTGCTTATGGCGAGATGTACTGCCTCGACTTGAAGAACAATCTGAAAACGGTGTGGGTTAAGGAAGATGATATTTTTTATGATCACTCAAATGTGATCGGTGGCAATGGACGAGTATTGGTATGGACGCAGAGTGGGGATCTGCTGCTGCTCGACGCGGCGGCGAATAAGTTCAGTCCTCTTAGTCGAATGCGACCTTTTGGTGACAGTAAGGTTGATTCGATGTCACATCCGGCCATTGTGGGCAACCGGATTTATATTCGTGGTCCTAACGAAATCGCCTGTTTCAAATTGAGTAGAGATTAAATTTGAATAGGCTATCACCCTTTTGCCTATTGACGAAGAAGTTGTATGTTTAATCTCTCTATTTACTCAGGGACTTGAGTACATCCGGGTCTCGCACATCGACCCACCGGCCTTCAATTTTATTACCAGCGATTGTTTCATTGGAGTCAATCATAGTTCCAATGGCATCGGTGAGTTCGTATTCATCGCGAGAAGATTTTTTCAGTTTTGCAGTGTGATCAAACAAGATTGATTTAAAAATATAAATACCAGCATTATACCATATTGGTTCTCCATCCTTTAGCCAACCATCGATCTTGAGCTGATTAAGTTCTTCATCGTTGGGTTTCTCAATAATTTTTTTCAGACAAAAAGCATTGTTAAAAAAATTGATACCACCTTTTCGAACGTCTTCGCCTGGAGTTACTGTGATTAGACCGGAGAAGTCACCTTCTGCAAAGCGTGTGAACATCTGTTTGTATGTTTCAGGACGGACAAGTATGTCTCCGTAGGTCAGAAGGAAGGGGTCTTCGCCGACAAATTTTTTGGCTAATTCCGGTGCTTTTCCGGTCCCATCCTGTACATTTTGAGTGACATAGTTAATTTTAAGTCCTAGTGATGATCCGTCTCCAAAATGTTTTCGAATAACCTCTGCCTTCCAGCCAACAATAATACAAAATTCACTCACGCCTTGTGCCGCTATACCTGTGATTATATGTTCGAGAATTGGCATGCCTTGGACACGTAGCATTGGTTTTGGTAACTCCTCAGTTAGAGTCCCCATACGTGTACCTTTTCCGGCAGCGAGTATGACGGCTTTCATGCGCCGAACTTGTCGAACATCAAGGCATTTGCTTGCATTAGGCGTATAAGATGCTTCGCCTCAATAATTCCTAGTGATCCACTATTACAGTTGGTTTCAGTGAATCGATCCAGCTTGTCGGACCCACTATTGGCAGAGTACAGAAGTACGGGTTGCGGATGCCAAGAATGCCCTTTGAGTGCACAGGGTGTTGAGTGGTCGCCAGTTATGGCAATAACGTCAGGTTTTTTTTCAAGCAGAATTGGTAATGCAGCATCAAAATCCTCTATTGCTTTGGTTTTAGCCTCAAAATTACCATCTTCACCGTACATGTCAGTATACTTGTGGTGTACGAAAAAGTATTCATAGTCATCGTAAAGTTCGATGTATTTCTGAAATTGTTCCCCTATATCCTGTAATCCTTCGAGTTTAGTCATACCTACAAGTTGGGCTAATCCTTTGTACATTGGATAAATTGCTAAACATGCCGCCCGCATTGAGTAACGGATATCAAATGTAGGTATATCGGGTTGGTGAGCTATGCCTCTCATTAGAAAACCGTTTGCTGGTTCCATTCCTTTAAGCAATGGTAATGCAGCTTTGTAAAATTCACCGATGATCTGTGCCGTTTTTTTGGACTTGGTACAATTAGAGTTTTCAGGCTGAGTCTCAGCAATTGGAAATCCTTCGCGGTGTGGATCTGTATCACTTAACGGACCTGCTAGATCTGCTCCTCGGAAAATCACTACAAAACGGTGACCCTTGCCAGGCTTAATAATGACTTCCGCATCCATAATCATTTTTATATTTTCGGAAAGTTTTGCACAACGTTCCTCGCAAAGTTCGGTTTCTATTCGTCCTGCTCTTCGGTCTGTGACTAAGCCATCAGCATCAAGCGAGCAAAAGTTGGCGCGAGCTGCAACATCGCCCGGTTCAAGTTTTATTCCTAGTCCCAGTGCTTCTATCACTCCTCGTCCGACTTCTACATTAAGCGGGTCATATCCGAATAGTCCTAGGTGTCCTGGGCCACTTCCTGGTGTAATGCCGTGTGCTGCCGGTATCAGTCGCCCCATTGCGGAGTCTTTGCTTAAGGCGTCCAAGTTTGGTGTGTTGGCTGCTTCAAGTGGAGTTTTGTAATCGGTACCTCTTGTGGCGATGTCGCCGAGGCCATCCATTACGAGTAAAGCCATTTTGGCTCCATTTTTTAAAGTAAGATTGGAATATATCGAGTCAACACTCATACAATTTAGGTAGTGCTTATAACCAATTAATGGTTAGCAAAGGGCAGATATTGCGTGTCACTTGGACAAGGGTCAACCCGTACAGTATCTGTGGGATAGTAAAATGTGAATAAGATGCGACATATTGTCACCAAAAAACCACAACCTATTGTGGTTAGAGTATTATAAGACCCTCTATATTGTGTTTTCTAGCTTTACTTGAGAGGAGTTATCCGGTCTGATTTGCGTCTCGTGTATCTGAAGAATCTTACCGCTTTGGGTTTTAAATCATTTGCAGACAAAACGTCGCTTGATTTTCAACCTGGTGTTACGGCGATTGTCGGGCCAAATGGTTGTGGTAAATCGAATGTTTCTGATGCGCTTCGCTGGGTGTTGGGTGAACAATCGGCAAAGGCTTTACGCGGTTCTGGAATGGCTGATGTCATTTTTAATGGCACTGATAAGCGTAAGGCGCTCAGTATGGCTGAAGTGTCGTTGACAATTGGAGGTATTGATATAGATCAATTGAAAACTGCCGGTGTGGATCTTCCATTTAACGAGGTAACTGTTACTCGGAGGATTTTTAGAGATGGTGGTAGTGAATATTTCATCAACAAAGTATCGTGTCGTTTGCGGGATATTCAGCAATTATTTATGGGCACAGGAATGGGGCGTGCAAGCTATGGTATCATGGCTCAGGGGAATATTACTCAGCTCATTTCTAGCAAAGCAGACGATAGGCGAACCGTTTTTGAGGAGGCTGCCGGGATCACCCGTTTTAAAGGACAAAAAAAAGAGGCGCTTCGTAAACTTGATTACACTGAACAAAATTTACTACGCGTCTCTGATACCATTCGTGAGGTAAAGCGGCAAATTGGTTCGCTTCAGCGTCAGGCATCAAAAGCTAAACGATATAAAGAGATAGATAGCGAACTTCAAAGTCTCGAGAGCCAATTGGCTCGTTATCAACTTATTAATTTGCAGAATGCAGTTCAGCAAAGTCAAAATTCTATTTCTGATTTCAAGGGAAAATCAGATGATTTTTCCGAGACAATTGCTGATGGTGAACGCCAGATTAATGAAGCCAGACAACAACGGGCTACGATTGAAAAACAGGTTTCTGAGGCACAGGAAAAAGGAGCAAATTTACAAGCTGAGCTTGAGCGCCTTGAGAGTCGAATTCAGTTCAGCCGTGAACGTATCATCGAGCTCGATGAGCAGGTGTCTAAAGCTCATGAGGAAATTGGCGAGGCCGAGCAACGTAGCAGTGATTCCGAGCAAGAGTTGGCTCAGATAACTGATAAGCTCGGGACAGCTGATATTGCATTTGCTGACAAGCGAAGAATCGTTGAGGAAAAACAGACGGCTTGCAAAGCGATTGAGAAGGAGTTGAGCCAACGTCAGGAGGCTTTAAGTCAGGCTCAGACCGAATCGTTTAGTGTGGCGCAGGAACTAACTCGTGTACGCAACGAACTTAACACTCTCGATTTGCAAAAGCGCGGGAACATGGTGCGACTAGAAAAACTTTCAGCAGAAAAACTTCAACTTGAGGAAGAACAACTTAAGCTTCATGAACGCCTTGGCGAGTTTTCAAGTGATGTTGAGTCTCGAAAATCTAATGCACAGAACAGGTTAGGCACAGTTGAAGAGCGTCAGCATCGGTTGGTTGAACTGGAGGAGAACTTGGTTAGGATTACAGCTGAGTTAGATGATTTACTTCGAACTCAGGCCGAAAAACGTTCGCGTCTGAATGTGCTAGAGCAATTGCAGGCTTCAAATGAAGGAGTCAGTGCCGGAGTTCAGGCCGCGCTCAAGGAATCAAAGTCTGCTCTAGGGCTTTTGGCGGATCAAATTAGCGTTCCTGAGGAACATGTGATTGCTGTTGAGGCCGCGTTGGGACGGCATCTACAGATGATCATTACCAGTCAGATTGCCGATGCTAAAACTATTTTACATTTGTTGACTGAAGGTAAAAAAGGTCGTGCCGATGTTGTTGCTCTTGATTTTTTGTCTAAAAGAGAATTATTCAAAATCGATAAAATTAAGATTGAGGAATTAGGTGGAGTTTCTGCGTTTGATTGTGTTAGTTCTGATGATTCATTAAAGCCATTGCTCAACCATTTATTGGGTCGATTGGTGATAGTACCGGATTTAAATTCAGCAATTCTTGGGTGGGGGGAAAAATGTGATCTGGATTTTGTTACAAAAGAGGGTGAATTGCTCTCACGCCATGGAGTTTTCAGTGGTGGAAGAGGTAAGGGTAGCGCATCCGCGTCTTTGCTAGCTCGCAAGAATGAAATTACGGACCTTAAAAAAGAGCTCGATGGATTAAGTGAAATTGTTAGTGATCGAAGTAAGGATAAGGGTGATTTGCAGGCTGAACAAAGTACTCTCAAGGCTGGTTTGCAACAGGTTCAAAACGAACTGCGCCAACAGGAGGTTTCCATTGCTACAAGTGAAGGAGAACTTAAGGCTCTTCAGAATTCACAACGTGTACTTGAGCAAAAGATCGAAGGTGTCACTTTTGAGTTGAATGGTCTTGGAGATCAGGAGTCTGAAGGCAGTGGTAAACGTGATCAATTGGCAGCAGAAATGGTTTCGTTGGAGGAAAGGGAACGAATCTCTGGAAAGAGTGTCGATGAGGTTATTAATGTGGTGGAGGGTCTTAGAGGTAAACGTGATATTGCTAATGCGGAACTGACCGATGCTAAGGTTGGCCTTGCGTCTGAGGAGCAATTGCTTGCGTCATTCAAGCGGCAGTTGGATCCGCTTAAGCTTCGACTTGATGAATTAAGGCAACGCGTGAATCAGCGGCGTAGAGATATCGATGCAGCGGGGGGAAAAAAGAGTCAAACTGAGGTCGAAATTGCTAATTCCATTCAACGTATTGATTTGGTCCGAGTTGAACGTGAACAGTCGAGTCAAGCTGTTGCCAAAATGCTTGAACAAAAAATTGAGGCCGATCAAAAAGTGGAGAAACGTGAAGAATCTTTGCGGTCTGTGCGAACAGAACTGAGTACGTCCCAGGAACGTCGTTCGCAATTAGAAGTTGAGTTGGCGCAAAACAATATGATGGTTGAAAACCTCTGTGAGCGTATGCAGGAAAAATACCAGATAGATTTGCGCGAAGTGGAAACTGAATATCTTAAGACCACAGAAACAGATTCTGGAGAAATCGAGGTAGTTTTTTCCACGGCTGAGGAAATGACGACTGAGGGATTGGAAACTGATTGGTCGTGTGTAGATAAGAAAGTAGGTGAACTGCAGGATCGAGTTGAGCGAATGGGTCCAGTTAACCTTGTTGCTATTGAGGAATATGAAGAAACTGAGGAACGCTATAAATTTCTTACTACACAGCACGATGATTTAATTAAAGCCAAAGAACAGCTGCTTGAGGTGATTGAGCAGATTAATAATGAAACCACCCAAATGTTCAAAGTTACCTTTGAACAAATTCGCGAAAATTTCCGTCAGCTATTCAAGGAGGTTTTTGAAGGGGGGAAAGCAGACTTGGTTTTGGTTGATGAAGAAGACATGTTAAATAGCGGCATTGAGATTGTAGCTCGTCCTCCTGGCAAGAAGTTGCAAAGCATTTCACTTCTATCTGGCGGAGAGCAAACTATGACGGCTGTATCTTTAATGTTTTCAATATATCAGGTAAGTCCTAGTCCGTTCTGTGTGTTAGACGAGTTGGATGCGCCGTTAGATGAGTCCAATATAAATCGTTTCATTCGTGTTCTTAAGCGTTTTATTAACCATTCCCAATTTTTGGTAATAACTCACAATAAGCGTACAATCAGTATGGCTGATACTCTTTATGGTGTGACTATGCAGGAGCACGGCGTCAGCAAGATTGTGTCAGCAAGATTCCAGAAAACCGAGCGTGAGGAGGATGCTGCAGGAGGTCGTGAGACCAAACCTGTTAAGTCTCGTACTTCATCCTCTAAGCCATCCAAGGCTATAAAAAATAATAAAGAATCTTCAGAGGATAATGACGCAGACGACGTCATTACAATGGGTAAATAGACTTACCTAAGGTATTCAACAAAACCAAAAGTTTGGTGTGATTATTATACTTTACCGTGAATGGTTTTGCCGGTGCTTTCCAAATCGTTACAAGCTTCAATCATTCGGGAAGCCATAGATTCTTCGGCTAGCTTAAGATAAGAACGAGGATCATAAACTTTCTTGTTTCCGACTTCGCCATCGATTTTAAGTAAACCATCGTAATTTTTTAGAACGTGGTCCACTACTGGTCGGCTAAAGGCATACTGTGTGTCGGTGTCAATGTTCATCTTAATTACACCATATTTAAGTGTCTCCGTTATTTCATGTTTTTCTGAGCCTGATCCACCATGAAATACGAGATCAAACTTAGCTTCTTCTCCGTATTTACTAATTACTGCATTCTGGCCTTCTTTTAATATATCTGGTCGAAGCTGCACAGAACCTGGTTTATATGAACCGTGTACATTTCCGAAGGTCGCTGCAAACATATAGCGGCCGATGCCGTTAAGGCTTTCATAAACGCTAAGCATGTCTTCAGGGGTTGTGTAAAGTTTTTCAGATGGCATATCTTCATGGCCAGCTGCACCATCTTCTTCGCCACCAACTACGCCAGCTTCCACCTCAAGGATGATTTCGTTCTTTGCGCATAGCTCAAGGTATTCTTTTGAAATAGCTATGTTTTCCTCTAGTGGAAGAATAGAAGCATCAAGCATATGGCTTTGAAACAGATTTGATTGGCCATTGGCACGACGGCGTGCAGTTTCTTCGATCAGTGGTTTAAGAAATCCTTCTGCTTTCTCTGGTTGACAGTGATCGGTATGGAGACCGACGAGTATATCGTATTTTTCAGCCAAGCGATGAGCTGCTTCGGCTAAAACAATACAACCATGTACGGCGTCTTTTATATTTAGGCCCGCAGCGAATTGACCTCCCCCAGTGGAAAACTGAATAATTCCATCGGATTTAGAATCAGCAAAAGCCTTAAGTGCTGAATTGATGGTTGTGATCGATGTGACGTTTACAGCTGGATATGCATAGTCACCCTGTTGGGCAGCATCAAGCATAGCGGCGTACTGTTTTGGTGTAGCAATAGGCATAACGTATTATTGTACCATACTTGGCCATTCGGCCAAAAGGCGGCGCATAGTAGCTAGACTGTCTCCTTTTGCAAGGGTGTAAAATTACCTGCATTTAAGGTATATTTCAATTAATACAGTGACTTTGCTGTAATCCAGCTCTTGACATGCCGTGTCTGCATACCAATAAAAGCGGCAGTGAAAGCACACATATTTTATTCCTGTTTGTTTGTAGCAATGGTTACGATTGGTTGTGATTCGCAACAGAGCGAACAAGTGGTTAATCCTGATTCTAAGCCGAAGAGTATACCTTTAACCCCTACTAAAACCGAAGCTCCTAGTTTGTCTGAAAAATCAAATAGTTCTAATGAGTCGGGTGAAAAGGGTAGAACTGAAATACAAAAAAAAGAGGGGGAAGCCTCAGGCGTGTCTCCTAAATACGATATCTTTCGTAGTGCTGGTAGCGGTGATATTGACGCAGTGAAATATCATTTAGCTAATCAGGTGAAACTTAACACTCAAGATAAGACCGGAAAGACTCCATTGCTTTGGGCGATCAGAAGTAAAGAACATGAAATTGTATATTATTTGCTCGATAATGGCGCAGATCCAAATATTTCTGACAAAAAAAAGGTTACACCATTATTCTGGGCAGTACGTATGGGGCGTCCGGAGTTGGTAACTGCTTTGCTCAATAAGGGGGCAGATATCAAACTACGCGATTTTCAAGGCAAGGATGTATTCGATTATGTAAAGGATGAAACCATTGTTGAGATTCTTCGAAGACACCGAAAAAAATTGTAAATGACAATTGAGCAATTAACGGATCAAATACTCGATTTCAGAAATAAGCGAGATTGGAGTCAGTACCACAAAGCGAAAGACATGGCTGCAGCTGTTGCGATTGAGGCTGCGGAGTTGCAGGAACATTTTCTCTGGAAAACCCACGACGAGAGCGCAGAACATTTGAGTAAGCACGGTGACGAAGTAGCTGAGGAAATGGCCGATATTGCCATCTATCTTTTTCTAATGGCTTCAGATGCTGGTGTTGATATTGGCCAAGCGGTTCAAACTAAACTCGCGATCAATGAGAAGCGTTATCCGATTGATAAGGCTAAAGGCCGGAGAAATAAATACACAGATTACCAAATCGATGGCCAGTGACATTCGTGTTGGTATTATTGGCGCAGGAGCTAATACGACGGCCAAACATATTCCACTCTTGCAGGCCATTGATGGAGTTGAAATTGTTGGAGTTGTAAACCGCAGCAAGGAATCATCCATAAATGTTGCCCGGAGCTTTGACGTTTCGAAAATCTATGATCGATGGGAGGATGCTATTGCCGATCCTGAAACAAATGCGATTGTTGTAGGTACCTGGCCTTATCTTCACTGTCCTGTAACATTGGCGGCACTCGATGCTGGTAAACATGTTCTTACTGAAGCGCGTATGGCGATGAATGCCGATGAAGCACTTCGAATGTTTAATGCAAGTCAGGCCAATCCTAGATTAGTTGCTCAAGTTGTTCCTTCCCCGATTACTCTATTTGCTGATGCTACCATCAAGCGCTTAATTTCGGAAGGCTACCTCGGAAGATTACTTGTGGTTGAGAGTCGTATTAGAGGTCAGTTTTTAGACTCGGATGCTTCATTACACTGGAGGCAGAATATTGACTACAGTGGGAATAACATTATGGCCATGGGTATATATTATGAGGCGCTTGTTCGTTGGGTAAGCCGGGCAACTAAAGTGATCGCTCAGGCTAAAACATTCACTAAGCATCGTCAGAACGAAAATGGCACACTCCAGTCTGTGAATATACCTGAGCACCTTGATGTAGTTGCTGATCTTGAGTGTGGTGCGCAAATGCATTTACAACAATCAAGTGTAACTTCATTCATGGATGATGAATCTATTTATCTTTTTGGTAGTCATGGTACATTGAGAATAACCAGTGATCGGTTATTAGGTGCCACTAAAGATGAAAACGAATTGAAAGAAATCCAAATCGAGGAGTGCGAACGAGGTGAATGGCAGGTTGAGGCGGATTTTGTTGCTGCGATTCGAGGTGAACAGAATATAACGCACACAACATTCGCTGATGGATTGCACTACATGCAGTTCACTGATGCAGTCAATCGTAGTTTGGTTAGTGGTAGACTTGAGCTAATTTAATTGCCTGCGATTTTTGAGCGTAGGCATTTATGTATATAGAATTAATTCTCACCCAGCCATACAGCGGCATTCTCAATTATCTTCAGCACGGGTTTTACCTTGTAAACCGCGTATTGCTGGTCGCCTGGGCGAAAATAAAAGATTTTGCCTTTCCCGAGAGACCAAATGGCCCCTGATCTGAAGTATTCTCCTCCTTCCCATGTTTCATCAAGGATCACTTCATCTGGAGTTGGTACATGGAATGGTTCATCGTACATTTCTGTTTCGGGGATAATGAAGGTGGCTGGAACGTTTTGAGTGATTGGATGTTTCTTGTTGATAATGCGAATTTTACTTGGTTGAACTGGGGTGCAACAGCGAGGGAATACACAATTTGGACGTTCTATATTTATTTCGATTTTCCCATTTTCATTTTGACTAAACTCATGAAGTTGGTGCGGTCGGGCATTGTCAGGAGCTTTCTTCCATTGAATCTGGCCTTTAAATTGAACTTCTGCATCCGCCCGTATTTCTTCTGGAAGTTGTTCTAGAGCATCCTGTGCGGCGACTTCTTGCATCGCGACCATGAATGGGACTGCCCAGTGAGCTGAGTGCAATACAATGAAATCGAGTTTTCCGTTCTTGACTAGATCGGCAATCTCTTGAGATTTGGATTCGCTTATATCTCGGTGCTTCACATGTCCCCAATAGATAAGCACATCAGCACTGTTGAGCGCCTTCGTGGACAGGCCTTGTTGAGATTGATTTATGTTGGCTGATGTGATGTTGAGTTTGGGATTTTGTTTCAGGTGGTCAGCGATGAAATTGCCGGGGAAATTCGGGTAGATTTTCTTTGAGACCTGCTGTTGTTCATCCCAAACAAGTACGTTGATTTTGTCCGCAGTCCAAGTGGTGGCTACTGTCAAGCTGAGCATGGCTAGGGTACTTATCGCGCGTATTTTAAATTTAGGGATCAGTGAATTCATGTGCGACTTATTTTGGAGTCTCTACTATGCCAAGCCAAGTGTATAATCTTGTTGCTCGATCTAAACTGAAGCTATGCACAGTTTATGCAGGTAAAAGTATCTGGGAAAACTTCTAACCGATCTTCCTCAATTGGATTTTTGCATTTGCCGCATAACCCGTACTGTCCTTTATCTATCCGTTTAATTGCGTTTTTGATTCGCAATAACTGATTCTCTTGTCTTCGTTTTAGTTCGAGGGCTATCTGCTGGTTTTGTAAGGCATCCATCCTTGATAGTCTTCCAATAGATGAATCCAACTCAACTATACCAGAATCACCCTTGTTTGCAGACATGTTCTCCTCAATTTCAAGTCTCAACGATTCTAATCGTTTTCTGAAAAAAGCCAACCGCTCGTAGTCCATGTTAAACGAGATAGTTGACGCTAAAATCATGTCATTCAAGTTTACTGTGAAAATTTTAAATTATCCGATGCTTGGCCAACCGCTTGCGCTTGGGCATTATTATGGAGTTGGTGTTATGCATGAAGTGAGTTTTTTACAGGACCTGGCAGTGGTCATGATCGCTGCAGGCATCGTGACGTTATTGTTTCAGCGCCTCAAGCAGCCGGTGGTGTTGGGTTATATTGTGGCTGGTATCCTAATTGGACCAAACTTCTCTGCGCTATTTCTAGATGAGGATGGTTTCAGGTTGGTTCATGATCGCGAGACGATCGAGTCGTTGGCGGAATTGGGGATGGTGTTCTTGATGTTTTCGCTTGGACTAGAGTTTAACCTGCGCAAGCTCGGTAGAGTTGCAGCGACAGCGTTAGTTGCGGCGCCTTTGGCGATTATGCTGATGGTGTTTCTTGGTTATCAGGTTGGGCAGTTGATGGGTTGGACGCCGGTGAGCAGCTTGTTTTTAGGTGCGATCATTTCAATCGCATCAACCTCGGTTATCGTCAAGGTGCTCAAAGAAATGAAGCGTGATCGTGAGCCGTTTGCTGAGTTGATCTACGGTATTCTAATTGTGGAGGACTTGCTCGGGGTGGTTATGATAGTTTTGCTGACTGGTATAGCATCGACTGGCGACCTTGGGTTGCAGTCGATGCTGGTCTCGACCGGGAAATTATTGGTTTTCTTAGTAACTGTGCCAGTGGTTGGTCTATTGTTAATACCTCGATTGCTTAATTTTGTAGCGCGTTTCGAAAGCAATGAGCGCCTTTTAGTTGCTGTGTTGGGATTGTGTTTTGGTACCGCATTGGTGGCGGCAAAGCTTGGTTTCAGTGTTGCTCTAGGAGCGTTTCTTGTTGGGGCGGTAATGGCGGAATCATCACAGATTCACAGGATTGAGTCTTTAGTAGAGCCGGTGCGTGATTTGTTTACAGCGGTGTTTTTCGTGGCGATTGGGCTGTTGGTTGATCCGGTTTTATTGTGGGAGCATATTGTGCCTATCGCGGGAGTTTCGATTGTGGTGATTGTCGGCCAGGTGTTGGGTAATACTTTTGGCACGATCGTGGCTGGACATGATTTGCGTACTGCAGTTCGCGTTGGGACCGGTTTATCACAAATAGGTGAATTTTCGTTTGTTATCGCTACATTGGGTCTGACGCTTGGTGTCACCGATCCGAGCCTATATCCGATCGTGATCGGCGTGGCGCTGGTTACAACTGTATTTACGCCTAGTTTGATCCGCTGCGCTGACGGAGTGACTGACCATATTCTGTGCAGTGCGCCCAAGCCACTGGTCGGTTACCTTGCACTTTACAAGGACTGGGTGGAACGTTTTAAGGGCGGTCAGTGGAATAGTCTCGCTTGGAAGCTTTCAAGAAAGTGGATTTTACAAATGGCAATAAATATGTTCCTTGTTGCTGGGATAATCCTTGGTGCTGCTTATTTAGCCAGACTCCAGCCGGTTTGGTTAACCAAATGGAATCTAAAATCGGATACATTGCGGACAGCCTTATGGGGCGCTTCTCTTATTTTTTCACTACCAATGATTATTGCAAACTTACGAAAACTTCAGGCACTCGGTATGCTCATATCTGAGGCGACGGTAAAGCACAACAGGGCAGGAGAACGTACGCAGTCTCTCCGTGCCGTTGTGGCTAATGCCTGCTTGATCGCTGGAACAACCGGAATGATTCTTAGCGTAACGCTACTTAGTTCCGCCCTTTTACCACCTTTGAAAATCATGCTCGCACTTGTAGTGGTTGTGGCGGTATTAGCTTGGTTGCAGTGGCGGTTTTTGGTGCGAGTTTATGCCCGAGCACAGATTGCTATTAAGGAGACGCTTGAGTCACATGAGATTAGTCAGTCCCGAGAGGTTCAGCAGGAATTGTTAAGGACTGCTCATCTGGAAAGTGTCTGTTTGAACAAGGGTAGTGCCTCACTGGGGCAAGCGATTGCTGTGTTGGGCTTACGGGAGGAGACTGGAGTGAGTATCGTTGGGATTGAGCGTGATGGCGAACGCATACTTAATCCTGGTGGAGGAGAAGTGATTCTCGAAGGGGATGTTGTGCTATTGCTTGGTGAAAAAGATCAGCTCGAACAGGCTAGGGTGAAGCTCAATCTGAACTGACCTTTGGCTTAAGCTGCGGGAAGAGTAGGACATCACGGATACTTTCTTGTCCAAGCAACATCATTATCAAGCGGTCGATTCCGATGCCGATACCTCCTGCTGGGGGCATGCCGTGCTCTAGTGCTACGAGAAAATCTTCGTCGAGTTTTTGTTGTTCTTCGCCGGCTTGGTTGACCAATGCTTCACGTTGTGCAACTGGATCGTTTTGTTCGGTGTAGGCTGGGGCAATTTCCTGCCCGTTGATACAGCATTCAAACACCTCAATAGTAGTTGGATCCTCAGGAGAGAGCTTGGCTAATGGGATTAGTTCTTTTGGTAAGTGGGTGACAAAGGTCGGTTGAATTAATGTGGGTTCGATCAGTTTTTCGAATAGACCATTGGTTACCTCGAAGTCTTCGAAGTCTGGGCTAATTTCTGCACCGAGTTCTACGGCTCGTTGACGACGGTTTTCAGGCGAGATTTCGAACCAGTCATCGCCACCTTTTTCACGGATCAAATCCTTGTATTTCACCCGACGCCATGGGCGTGAGAGGTCGATGGTGCGGGTGATGTTTCCTTCGGAGTCTTTGTGTTCGATTACTAATGTTCCGATGACTTTTTCTGCCACGCGGGTAATCATTGTCTCTAGTAATTCCATCATCGTTTCGTAGTCACCGAACGCCTGATAGGCCTCTAGCATTGTAAACTCTGGATTATGACGTGGTGAGATTCCTTCGTTTCTGTAGTTTCGGCCGATCTCAAAAACGCGATCCATTCCACCAACAAGCAGCCTTTTCAAATAAAGCTCTAGTGCAATACGAAGGTAAAAGTCGCATCCGAGAGCATTGTGCCGTGTAATAAAAGGTTGTGCAGCAGCTCCTCCGGGTATTGCCTGCATTGTTGGTGTCTCTACCTCAATAAAGTTTCTCTCATGCATGAAGTCTCGGATTTCACGAATGATTGCACTGCGTTTATAAAAGACCTGTTTGACGTTGTCATTGGCAATGAGGTCCAAATAGCGTTGACGATAACGGGTCTCGATATTTGATAGTCCGTGCCACTTTGCTGGTAACGGTCTCAGTGCTTTGCCGACAATAGTTAACGTTTGTGCTTTAAGTGTTATTTCTTCAGTTCGAGTAGTAAACATAGTGCCGGTTACACCCAGAAAATCACCGAGATCAAGTTTTTTTAATAACTCAAAAACCTCTTCACCAATGGCATTTTTTTGAGCGTATACCTGCATCCGGTCTGATCCATCTCGGATATCCAAAAAGATGCTTTTACCCATTGTTCGAAACGCGGTCATGCGTCCGGCTAATGCAACTTCCAGCCCTTCCTCATAATTCATTCGCGCACCGGCGCAGGTTTCGTTAGGGGTGAACTTATTGAAAAAAGGTTCGATACCTTTTTCCTGCAACGCAGCAAGATTGGCTTTACGTTGTTCGATTAAAGAATTTTCCTCTTCCATGAACTTCTTAAAAAGGGGAAACAGTTAATCACTTTGAAGGTCACTTGGCCACTGAAAGTTTTTGAGTTTGGTCAATAGTTTGGATTTTATGCAACTTTGGTTGAATGGTGTTGTTGGATTCGATTGAAACACTTGATAGTTAAAGATAGTTTTTCTTTGGATTGATGAGTATGCAGCGAGTATTGGTTATTTCAGTTGTGGTAAACGTCGTTTGCCTTGCGGCATTGCTTTGGTCACTATCTAAAATGCAGTCTCTGGAATCTCAATCTATTCCAGAAAATGAGAAAAAAACCGTTATTGATGGGTCAAATCTAGGTCGCACTAAAGTTGCTGAAAGAGCTGTTCGAGAGGTTGAACCCTTTCATTGGAGCCAGATCGAAGCTCAAGATTACCAGACTTACATTGAGAATTTGCGTAGTATTGGATGTCCAGAGGAAACGATTCGAGATCTAGTAAAACGGGATCTAGATCAGCACTATGATCAGCTCAAGGCTACCGCACTCAATAAAGCCACTACACGAAATGATTATTGGAAGACTGGTCATCCAAATGCACTTTCTCAGCCTAGTATCAATACTCGGTCAGAGTTGGCACAACTGGAACAAGAGAAGTCGGCAGTTTTGAAGGATCTATTTGGGGTTGAAGGTTTAGCAGAAATTAATCGTTCAAGTCCTTATGCGCGTGCTAAATCAAAAGCCAAGACTGGTTATTCAATGGATTTTATTCCGGATGAAACCATGGCCGAATTGAATTCTATGGAGCAGGAGTTCGGCAGTAAGTTGCTCAGGAAAATGGCTTCAGGTACTTCTGACGCTCAGGATCAAAATGAGATTAGGATGTTGCGTGAAGCACGAGAAAATCAAATAGATTCAATGCTGACACCTGAGCAAAAACTTGAGTATGATCTTCGTAAATCTCCTACAGCAGCTAATTTGCGTTTGCAACTTGATGGATTTGATCCAAGTGAAGATGAGTTCCGTAATATTTTTCAAATACAAAAAAATTTTGAGGACGATCATGGTGTAATGCCTGGGGCAACTATTTCGACAGCAGAAGTTCAGGAGCGTCGTTTGGCTGAACAGGATATGAAAAGCGAGATGAGAAGTATTCTTGGGGAGGATCGTTTTCAAGACTACCTGCAACAGACAGATTATGATTACAAATCGATTGACAAGATTTCTCAGCGGCAGGGTTTAGCTGATAACGTTTCAGCGCAGGTCTATCAAATGAAATCTGAAGCAGAGGAGTTGGCTCGCGGTATTCGTTCAAATTCGGGGATTCCGATTGGAGAACGTCAGCAACAACTACAGCAGATTTACAATGAAACATCTCGTAGTATTGAGTCTGTAATGGGTCAGCAGGGTGCCGCTTCGATTCAGGCGCAGGGTGGAGGGCGTAATTGGCTTAATAATCTTGGCCGAATTAATCCTCAGCCTGTAAGCAAGCCAACCTTTCAGGTTATTACAGGTGGTTCCCCTTAATCTTAATGTGTAATTAATTTACGCGAGTAATCCATTCGCGGGCGATGCCTTGGAGATCGATATCATCATTTTCAGATGGAGAATCAGGAGAGAAGTGTATTTCTTCAAGCTTACTGATGGTGCTATTTAATTGGTTAAGATGAGTATTGGCTAGTTTATTGGGTTGATTGATTTTAATCCGCTGTAGAAGGTTGAAGACAGCGAAAGGGGTGCACACCTCAGGCATATCGTAAATAGTAATTACCTCTTCATCTTCTGCTCTTTTTGATAAGCGAGTTCCAATTAATCCTATTGTCGTCAAAAATGCAAAGCCAACTATCCATGGCCAAAATGGTTGTGGATTTAGAATGATACCAGCCATCGCAATTTCATTCTCAACTTCTTTAATGTCGGCATCGCTGTATTGCTTAAAGATGGATTTAGATACTAAATTGGTTGGTTTTGGATATTTGAAAGTGGCTGGTTCATTGACTTTTCCCTCAGGCTTAATGGTGAGTAGCCATGTACGCTCACTAACAGCACTAACACTTTCAGCATCAGATTCTACCCGTGCAATTGACAATCCTTGATCTTCATTCTTTGCGATAAAAAATCCAGGAATGTTTAGGTTGACCAGCTTATCAACCGTAGGGACTAAGCCTTTGGCAGTGGCATGTATTTCAAGTGTAAGTTCCTGATTATCATTGGCTAGGCGAGCGTCAAGCGTCTGAGTTAGCGTTAATCCATCTACTGGCCGAAGGAATGCGGCTTCTGGTCGAGCGTCGACGATTTGTGTTGCAGATCTTACCGGTAGCAAGGCTGGGCCAAGTGAGTCATAAAAATCGAGATCAATCTTCAACTCAGGTATGCGGTCGACAGAGGCATCTTTTGCTTTAAGAAGTAAATATGCGAGAGGGGTTTCACGCCAACCGGGTTGTCCTATTGTTCTAGAGCTGATTTTGTTATCGTGAAAAGTAATGGACTGTATATCAAAATTTTCCCCAAGTTTTTCGTTTAGGTGTTCTTCAAGATCATCTCTTGGGGCCTGTCTTTGTCCGGGATAACTGGGGTAGTAAGGGCTACCTTTGCTACCGCCAACTAGATAGCGGGCAAAGCCGCCAGCTTCACGTTCGATATCACTGGTATGTTTGAGGCTGATGAATAATCCGAACGATTCTTTGTGTCCGATTTCGTCATTACCATCTATACGAGTTAAGAGTTCTACCTCGTCAAGTAAGTCATCGTAATGCTGGACCAGGTCTCGAGCTTTTTCTCCAGCTGGATGATTCCCGAGTACTACAAGTGCAGAACGGAGGTAGCGCGGTTTCAGTTCGGGTGTTAGTCTGCGTGAGTTAGTAGCGATTGAGTCACCAAATGCTTTAAAGTGTCCTTCAGAGTCAGGTAAAACGAGGATTGCCTCTCGGATTTGCTGAAGGTTTCCAATATCCGGAGTCTGTTGTCGAGTGACATAGGATAGATCGCTTGCCCCTAGATTGGAGTTGAACCAAAGCTGAAACAAGAGTGCATTTGGTTTGTCTGAAGTGGCTGCAGTTTGGAGTGCATAGAGTGATGCAGCTTCTTTGAAAGCTTCAAAAGCAGCTTCACGATGTTTAACGTAAATATCGAGATCTGCTTTATTACCATACTGATATTCGGCAAGGTCAAAGTTGGCAGCGGCTTGTTGGAGTTTTAGTTGCCAGATGTCAGGGTGAGCTTTAAGTCCTTCTGCCAATAATGTTAGTTGTGTTTCATAACCGGCGATCACTTCAGATCTTATTTGGGGCTCTTTTCTCTTGGTATTGGCCTGTTGTTGAATTTGTGGGGCTCGCCAAGAAGTGGCTAATCTTTGTCGCATCGAATTTGAAAGTCGTGCAAGTGAATCAATAGGTAGTTTGCTAGGTTCACCTAGCACAAGCTTGATATCTTTTAACTTATAAACCTCTGCAAAACTATGTGCTCCTTCAAACGCGGTAACGATGAATTCTGCACCGGGTGGCTGTATTGGTAATTTGATTAAACGTTCAAGAATTTGACTAAGCTCTTGGAGATTGCGTTTTTGACGGGCTCTAGTCAGAGGTGTTCCATTAGGCCGTGAAGGATAATAAACGGGCATCCCTGCGCTGGGCATTCGTGGCTTGACTGCACCGTTGGGATTGCGTGTAGCAGCCCAGCCGGATAGCAGTGAAGTTGACAATTTCTTTGCCTGATTTGGATCAAGTTTAGCTAAGTCTTCAATTTCGTTGAGTGCTTTTAATATTTTTTTGTCTTTTAACAAGGTGCCAGCTATGGCAGCTCGGGTTCGAGCCTTGCGGCTGTCAGGAAGCATATTGAACCATGATTTTCCAGGGGCATTTTCCAGAATAATTGTAGGTGCCAGCGGCTTGTTTTTAGTGGAGTTTTGCTGGGCTAGTATTCTTTGTTGCTCGAGTAGTGGATCGTAATATCCGTATTTGATATTCGTGTTGATTTGCCTAAAGTTTTGCACTGTGTTTTCAGCTTCGACTAGCCAAGCGTCCCCGGCGATTGTCAGAGGCAACTGCCATAGTACTAAGTTAGTATCAGTCTGGGTCAGGAGTGCATCGACTATTTGCTTAAGTTTTTTTAAGTTTTCACCACGTAGTTTAAAATTGGCTCCACGTACATATTTTTGTATGTCCGATTGAACTAGTTGGATGAGTTTTAGCCCATGACCACCTTGGCTGAATTGTTTTTCCATCCAATTATCGGTGATGTTCTTTGGTAGTGTTTCAGAGATCTTAAATCCGCGTTTAACACCCATAATTTTATTTTCTGTTTTTTGAGCGTTTGAAATTAATTTTTCATTAGCTTCCCATGCTGCTTTTTGGTTTTTTAAGTTAGGGGCGCTAATCCAAATTTGCTCCAAAAGTTTAGCTTTTATATTGAGTGACCAATCACCGTGATTGTCATCTACTAATGGTAGAACGTGTTGCGCTATATCACCAATTGCTAGCGGCTCAATCAGTTGAACAGCTTTTTTCCTTGATGCGGGATCCTTTCCTCCAAAATCCCCGATACCATTATCTAGTTGGCTGGCAAATATTTTTAGATTTGGTTTGCCGACAGAACGAAATAATCCAGTAAGGTAATTTAAATCATTTTCAGATATTTTAGTTGGAGCAATTTTTAGTAGTTCAACAAAATCCTCTTGTGTCAGAATCGGGCGTGGTTTGTTTGTTATAATGCGTGAGGTTGCTGATAAGCCTGAGATTGGAGCGAGGCCAGTAGATTTTGTTCGTGTGCTTCTTATTGTTGGCGGCTTTAATATGGATCTAATTAAGTGCGAATATGCCTTATTTGTTGATTCTTTGTAAGGAAGCCCATTGATATGTCGTCCGAGCTCTTCCCATCGTCCGGCGTTTGCCAGTAGTCGAAGTCGTTCAGTAGTTGCCTTGGCTTTATCTTTTTCTGGCTTATTATTTTGTGAGAGAGAATCGATCGCATTGAGAATGCCGTCGGGAGTTCGGTCAAACTTAATAGAAATTATAGCCAAATGAAGCGACTCCTGAGGAGATTTTTCATTTTTTTCGGAAGTAGTTCTTGATTCCGGTTTGTTTTCTCTGGGTTGCTCGATTGGCTTCTCAATTTTTTTGATCGCTGGTATTGATTCAACCGGTATGGCAGGCTTTAAAAGTTTGATTGGTTTGGTGGTCTGCGCCTGGCCAAGTGCGATACAAATTGTTAGGTAATAAACGAAGGCTAAACTTCGGTTAATATGGGTCATGACAAGATAATCTATTGAGTAAAAATAGCCGACTTATGCCGGCTGTTTTAGTTTTAAGAAATGTTTAACAAGGTTCAGGAACCAGTTCCGTCAGGACGTTTTCCAACGCTAGCACCGCGGGCATCTTCTTTCTTTTTCCCTTCTTTTGGCTGATTGCTCTTTTTTTGTCCTCTGCATTTAGAGCAGACATTCTTGTTGCCTTGGCATTTTTTCGGTAGAGATAGAGCTTGAAGCTCGGAGAGATCCATGCGGGCTAAGCGAACAACGGCCTCTAGATTTTTTTTATGATCTTCGCTTGTCTTGAAATTGGTCTTGATTGATTGCTCGGCGAGAAGTCGGAAATTCTGGCGAGACTTCTCTACCGGCTCCATCCATTCTTCTTTTTCAGCTAGCTCTAATCGCATTAGCCATCCAGTGTAGTATTGAGCGCTTGCAAGTGAGGCGCGAATTTTATTTTCGAGTAATTTATTATTTTGGTTAGAGGCTTCATCAAGCAAACGGTCCATTGCCATCATTGCTTCTGGGAGTTCTCCAATATGAATTTGGGCGTTAGCTCGGGCAAGCTGCAACTGTAGTCGTTTGGTTGTGTCAGTATCAGGAAGAGTTGTGAGAGCTTCATTGTATGCATCGATAGCTTTTAGCCATTGAGATTTTTTTTCGAAATCCAGTGCCGCATGAATTTTGGTTTTAGAAGCTTCTCTAGCCAGATTGTTTTGGCCAGGTCCATAGTGGTATGCAAGCAACACTACTGGTGCTAGTGTCCAAAGGAATATGAGAATGTTTTTTTTCATGATTATTTAAGTTGTTTATCCTTCAGAACTGGATTGAAACTTCGTCTAATCTGCCATGGGCTTCCGAAAAACGCAAGGCCTGCTGGGAGTAGTGCTAATAGGGCAGCACCCGTAGTTACACATGTTAAAGCAAGTTCGCGACGGCCTTTTTCGCCAGGGTCTACAAGGTTACGCACCCCGGCCATTTCTACTAGTTGAGAAGTAGGTATTTGTATATTGTTTACATCTACATACTCACCCCCTAATCGCTTGGCTAACTGTCTTAGTACTCGAGAATTTTGTCGTGACATGTGTCCATCAATGAACACCCCTCGGCGTGGATCACCTACTCCTGCGACAAGTACTTTGCTAATAGAAGGGGGAAGGTTAGGTAAGCCGGTATCTGGTAGTGTGTCGCCATCGCTGACTACAAGTAGCGTGGTGCTGTTTGGTTCCCATTCCTTGGCTAATTTGACGGATTCTTTTATTCCGGAAATAACACTAGTCTTACCTGGGTCAAAAGCGCGATCAAGTGGAAGATCATCTAGAATATTCTTCACTACATTTAAATCGTGCGTATCTATCACCA
>Ga0115011_10000864_pt1 | contig 22993 bp, 11 predicted proteins | sample TroAtlMetagenome_2_FD_88705 | JGI IMG/M metagenome (GOLD analysis project Ga0115011, IMG submission 88705) | Marine eukaryotic phytoplankton communities from Atlantic Ocean - Tropical Atlantic ANT8 Metagenome | ecosystem: Environmental > Aquatic > Marine > Oceanic | place: Tropical Atlantic...
AAAGATGAGGAATTTGTTGCGTGGCGTTGTATGAATCAGGATTGTCCGGCGCAGGCTGCCCAGCGTCTTGAGCATTTTGCAGCCCGTACGGCTCTCGATATTGAGTGTCTTGGCGATATTGTTTCGGATAAACTTATTGAGCGCAATTTGGTTTGTAGCCCATTGGATTTGTTTGACTTAAATGTAGAGCAGCTTGCACCACTCAACCTTGGTAACGCTGATGAGCCAAGAATGTTTGGCGAAAAAAATGCTATTAAACTAATGGGTTCAGTTCAACGCGCTCGTAAAATGGGACTTGATAAGTGGCTTTTTGCATTAGCTATTCCTGAGCTTGGCCGGACTACGGCTAGTGTGCTTGCTAAATTCCATAAAGACTTAGCCACTTTGGCTAATTCGGAAATACTTAATAATGTCATCGAGCTTGATGAATTAACTGAGAAGGCCGTTCTTGTTAACCCGCGTTCCCGAAAAAATAGGCCTAGTTCGGAAGCTGATAAAACTGAACGAGAGAATGATTATGAGCAACTTGTTGGTCAAATCTCCAGAAGAGTTGAGTGCTTGGTTAATTTTGGTTTTGCTTCAATTACGAAGGAAAATGGGAGTCATCCACCGAACTATACGACAGAGGTTGGGCCTTCTGTAGCCCGTTCTGTGCTTGCCTGGTTTGCCTCTGAAACGGGATGTGAGACACTCGATCGTCTAGTTGAATTAGGGATAGACCCGCAGAGTTCAGATCCGGGCCAAAATAATAATAGAGGTGTATATGCAGGTAAAACTTTCGTGATTACTGGCACACTTAGTGGGATGTCGCGCGAAGAGGCTAAAGCCAAAATCGAAGCTAATGGAGGCAAGACTACCAATAGCATTAGTAAAAAAACTGACTATCTACTTGCCGGTGAAAAAGCTGGGTCCAAACTGGCAAAGGCCGAATTACTTGGTGTTCCGGTTCTGGATGAGCTTGCTTTTCTAAGGCAGCTTGAATGATGGATCAGGCAAAGATATTTTTAACGACATTCCCATGAACGTTTGTTAGGCGGCGTTCTATTCCATTATGGTAATAGGTTAGTTTTTTATGATCCATTCCCATGAGGTGGAGGACTGTCGCATGAAAATCGTGCCAGTGTACTGGGTTTTCAACTGTCTTCCAACCGATCTCATCGGTTTGGCCATAGCTCACTCCGCCTTTTACTCCCCCTCCGGCTATCCAACAGGAAAAACCATATTTATTGTGATCCCTTCCGGGGCCAACCTGATTAGCTTTTGATTGTGCGAATGGAGTTCGTCCAAACTCGGTAGTAAATAAAATAAGCGTATCATCAAGCATTCCACGTTGCTTTAGATCACGGAGTAATCCGGCAATCGGCTTGTCGATTCGGCCAGCTTCAATAGAGTGATTTTCCTTAACGTTTTCGTGGGCATCCCAACTTGCTCGAGGTGATCCACCTATTGGCCCGCCAGAGTATATCTGAACAAATCGCACCCCGCCTTCTAGTAGCCGTCGTGCAAGCAGGCATCGTCGGCCAGCGTCTTCAGTACGACTTTCATTCAAGCCATACATCCGTTGGATATGTTCTGGTTCACCGAGAATATCGCTCACTTGTGGCACGGATAGTTGCATTCTAGCTGCAAGTTCGTAGCTACGCATTCGGTTGCTCAAGATCGAATCTAAGCCGTTTCGATCAGCGTGACTAGTATTAAGCCTTTGCAAAAAGGTGCGGGCTGCTTTGTCGGATCCTTCCGGTTGATCGACAGCCGGGAAGAGGTCGCGTACGGGCGTCTTACCTGTGCGCAATTCGACTCCTTGATGTTGAGATGGGAGAAAGCCGCTGGTCCAGTTGGAGGCTCCACCGTTTGGGCCACCTCGCTTGTCGCCTAAAACCACAAAAGCAGGCAATGTTTCAGATTCAGAGCCCAACCCGTAAGACACCCAGCTTCCAGCTGATGGAAAGCCGTTAAATTCAAACCCGCTGTTAGCAAAAAACAAAGCTGGTGTGTGGTTGGCAGAATTGGTGGTCATTGATCGAATGACTGTCATTTCATCCGCCATCTCTGCGATGTTTGGAAACATGTCCGATAGCCAAAGACCGCTCTGGCCTCGCTGCTTGAATTTGAAATCACTCCTGCGCAATTGGCCGACCTGGCCAAAGAAAATGTCTGGTTTTTCGTTCGATCCAAGTGGTTTCCCATGGGCTTTGTCTAGCCCTGGTTTGTAGTCATAAGAGTCGACATGGCTCATGCCGCCTACAAGGCTAATGTGAATCGCTCTTTTTGCTCGAGGCGTGAAATTTGGGAAAGACATTTGGTTGAGCGTACCTGCATGGGCTTTTTGGTTGCTCGTCAGTAGGCTGGTAAATGCAGTGGCACCAATCCCTCGGATGCCCCAGTTAAAAAAATCTCGTCGATTCATGTTACCCAGATCTGTCATGTTAGTTAATAATTACAAATTCGTTGCTGTTAAAAAGTGAACGACAGAGTGTAGTAAGCCCGTAATCTTTGACTAATCGTTTAGCTAAAAGCATTTCTTCAAAATCTGGATTTCTTTGAAAGGCCCTTAGAAAAGCCTGCTCAACTTGCGTGTCCTGATTTCCATCTGATATTGCCTTTAAGCGATTTGCCATAGCCTCTGCCTTATTCAAAATGAATTTATTATTTAACAGTGCTAGCGCCTGTAATGGGGTGGTAGTTACTGCACGTCTTGGGGCTGTTGTTGAGGGGTCAGGACAGTCAAAAGTGTCAAGTATAGCGCTTCTTCCTCCCCTTGGACTAAATCGGTAAATAGTACGACGGTCGTATTCGCTACCCCTTGGATAAATAGGTTCGTAGTATGTGGTGCCATTGTTTGGTGTAACTGAGACATCACGAAAGCCGGGGCCTCCCATCTTGAGGTTAAGTTTACCAGACACGGTAAGTACTGCATCACGCAGTGATTCAGCGTCGAGCCTAACTGGTGATTTACGCCATAGCAGACGGTTTTCGGAATCGATTGCTAGACCTTCTTGTCGAGGTGTAGCAGCTTGCCTATAGGTATTAGACGTTACAATCAATCGGTGGAGTCCCTTGAGTCGTTGGCCATTGGCTTTTAATTCCGTTGCTAGCCAGTCTAGTAACTCCGGATGGCTCGGGCGACCTCCGTTGAAGCCAAAATCGTTGGGTGTTTCAACTAGGCCGGTTCCAAAGTGGTAATGCCAAATACGGTTGGCTATAACCCTAGTAAATAGTGGGTTATTTGGGTGTGTTATCCAATTAGCCAACTGTTTACGTCGATCACCATCAGAGGCATCCGCCTTGATTCCGAAGTCACTACTAAACGTTCGCAAAGCAGAAACCGCACCTGGGAGAACTATTTCGCCTTCATCCATCGCATTACCACGCTTTAATAAGCGTACTGTGCCGGGATTGCTCCGAGCGGCAACCGTATAAACCTTCATTTTCGATCCTTTTCCGAATTCTTTTTCACGAGCGATGAGTCCAGTCAACTGGTCCTTAAGTGCGTTACGTTTAGTCTGGTTTGTTTTTGAGATTACTGCGACTAACTCTGATTCGCTTACGAATGTTGATTCAACTCCTGCTGAGTTCGCGAGTTCGCTTGGTTCAAGTGCTCGGTTGTAAAGTTGGGCGCGATGAATCTTTCCGTTTAAATAGTTGTTACTGCCTCCTTTGTGCCGCATGCCAAATATTACTTGTGAACTCCCCTTGGAGAATTCTTGTAACTTGGTCTTGTAAGGTTTTCCGTATGGTATTCCATTGCGATAACCGATAACGGTGCCATCCTCTTGATACACGATTGCAATGTGCACCGGCTGCTTATGTGCTACATTTTCCTCTCTAGCGCCAAATGATTTAGTTCGGCTATGGCCGTTACTACCTGACATCCATCTGCGCGTTTCACGCTCGGCAAATACGATGGAGTCGAATGTAGTACCATTGAGGCTTTGCACTCCTATCACACCTCCTCCTTTTTGATTTAGATCACTCAGCTCAACCCATGCTTCGAGTGTTTTGGCCCGAAACGATGACTTAATAGAGCTTGTTTCAATCCATGCCTCACTTCCATCCACTAGAAGAGCGCCATCTGAAATACGAGCGCTTCCTTTTGCCGTCCCATGCAGATTGCCAATACTATCTTGCAGATTGCCATCAAACTCCCATCTAGCAAATGGCTTTGGTGGTTCAGGCATTGGAGATTTGTCACCCTGATTTCGTTTAGCTAGTGCAGTTTGACGTCCCTGATTTTCAATTAAGGAAAGTTCCTTTCTCAAAGATTCTATTTGTTTCTGCAGTGTTTTACGTTGGCGCTCAAGTTCCGGGTCTGAGACTTTCCGTTCTCCATGAAATACGCCAGCAATTGCCGAGGTTAATTGGTAGTATTCTTTTTGTTGTATGGGATCGTATTTATGGTTATGGCATCGGGCACAATTAACCGTTAATCCGACAAATGTTTGGCCGACAGTGCCGATGATCTCTTCAAGTTCATCCTGACGTGCCGTTTTTTTCATGAATTCACTGCCGCCTACAACAGTGTTGTGTAATCCAGCGACGAGAAAACCAACGGACTTCTGCCCATCCGGATCACCGGGTTTCAGAATATCTCCAGCAATCTGCATTCGTACAAATTCGTCGTAAGGCATATCGCCATTTATTGCTTTGATTACCCAGTCACGGTAAGGCCAAAGATTGTTCCTTGTGTTGTTACGTTCAAAGCCGTCACTTTCACCGAATCGTGCAAGGTCTAGCCAGTGGCGTCCCCATCGTTCACCGTAACGTGGTGAACTGAGAAGGTCGTCAACTATCTTTTTATAGGCGTCATCGCTGGGGTTAGAAACAAATTTTTCTACCTCTTTGGCTGATGGGGGTAGCCCAGTAATATCAAAATATAACCTTCGGATTAATGCTCTTGGGCTAGCTGGTCCACTAGGTGATAATTTTGCTGTTTGAAGTTTGGCTAGTATAAATGCATCGATCGGATTGGCTATCCATTTGGCTGACTTTGAAATAGCTGGTTGCTTTGGCCGTTTTATCGGTTGTAGCGACCACCAATCATAACCGCCACGTTTTTTTGTGGTGAATTGATATGGGTCCAGTTTTAAATTGGCTCCCCAATTTGCACCATCAATTATCCATTCTAGAAGCAGTTTTTTTTCTTTTTGATCTAGTGGGTTCTCCGGTGGCATTTCATGCTCTTTAACTTTATTCCAAAGTAGGCTCTCTTCCGGTTTTCCAGGCACAATAGTGGTTCCGTTTTTGCCTCCTTTGAATGCCGAGTCTCGCTGAGACAAGTTTAGTTTTCCTTTAAGATCAAATCCGTTATGACACTCAACACAATTCCGAACAAGTATCGGGGCTATGTCTTGGTCGAAGTCAGTAGCATGAATTGGAATAGGCCCTGTTATTCCGAAAACAAATAAAACGAATCTTGAAAAAGGATTATTTAAGCCATTCAGCCGCATAACATAATAAAAAGTAAAGTGCTTAGAAAATTTGCCTGAATATTGTCTTCACGCAAAGCGAAAATCTTATGACTACTAACTATATTTGAAGATCTGCGAAAAGCCTTAGAAAAAGTGGCGGAGAGAGAGGGATTCGAACCCTCGATAGGCGTTAACCTATACTCCCTTAGCAGGGGAGCGCTTTCGACCACTCAGCCATCTCTCCGAGCGGGCCGGGCAGCTTGGCTAAGCTGGCTTGGGAGGTCAAGCTGTCATTGACTAGAAAAGAGGTCAAGCTGTGGTGAAGGCTTAATTTTCGATAGGGTATCTCGTTCTGCTGATTGCCGAGAGGTATAGCGAGTGCTGCCATCTGGGGATAATTCAGTGTCCTCTAAATTTTTTAGAATATCCTTAGCTCGTTCAATTACGGGGCCTGGTACTCCGGCTAGTCTTGCAACATGGATGCCATAGCTTTTGTCCGCACCGCCTTCGATTATTTTATGTAGAAATACGATCTGGTCATTCCATTCACGCACTGCGACATTAAAGTTTTTTAGTCGCGTCAGTCGTTCTGCGAGTTCAGTTAATTCGTGATAGTGAGTTGCAAAAAGTGTTTTTGCTCCTACCTGATTATGCAAATGTTCCAAAATAGACCATGCTAGGCTAAGCCCATCAAAAGTGCTTGTTCCTCTTCCAACTTCATCGAGAACTACAAGACTGCGGCTAGTAGCATTGTTTAAAATGTTTGCTGTTTCACTCATTTCAACCATAAAGGTTGATTGTCCGCGAGAGAGGTCATCGCTAGCTCCAATGCGAGTGAAGATACGATCAGTTAAATCAATCCGAGCCTGTTTTGCAGGCACAAAGGCACCTGTGTGGGCGAGTAAAGTCAATAGGGCGACCTGTCGGATATATGTGCTTTTACCTGCCATATTTGGCCCTGTAATTACTGCGATCTGCTGTCCTTTGCATTCCAATCGAGTGTCGTTTGGTACAAACGGGTCCCCGACCATGGATTGCTCCAGAACAGGATGGCGGCCTTCGTCAATATGTAACATTCCTTCGTCACGTATGTCTGGGCATACATGGCTGTTTATTCGGGCATTTTCTGCAAATCCGGCGAGTACATCTAGCTGCGCGAGTGCAGAGGAGATCTCCTGAATTTGTGGTAGCCATTGCAGCACTTGTTCGCGCACTCCTTGGAATAATTCATACTCGAGTTTTTGGCTGCGTTCCTCAGAGCCTAGAATTTTGCCTTCCATTTCTTTTAGTTCGGGGGTGATGAAACGTTCAGCGTTGGCTAATGTTTGTTTGCGCGTGTAATGCTCAGGTACTTTTTCGAGATTCGCTTTGGTAACCTCGATGAAATAGCCAAAAACAGAATTAAACCTTATCTTGAGCGAGGTGATGCCGGTTTTTTCCATCTCTTCCTTTTGAAGTTTTGCAATCCAGTCCTTTCCTTCTGTTGCTCCAGTACGCAGTTCGTCGAGTTCAGGATTAAATCCTTTACGGATCATTCCGCCTTCTTTTAGTGCCATAGGTGGATCTTCAACGATGGATCGCGATATTAATTCTGTAACTTCTGGTAACTCATGGAGTTGACTGCCTAAGTGGCTCAGCAGTAAAGGTGTCTCGTTGGGCTCTTCTTCTTCAAATATATTTTCGTTTAAGGGTGGTGCTATCGGGTCATCTATGCACTGCACCTCATTGATCATAGTTCTTAAGTTAGGGATTTGGAGGAGTGCGCCGTATAATTGTACTAAATCTCGCGCATTGCCGGAGCCGATACTCAGGCGACTAATCATGCGCTCTAAGTCGCGCACCTCTTTTAAGCTTTCGCAAAACCGATCTAGTGTTGTGCTGTTGTGTATGAATTGGGCTATTGCTTCCTGTCTTTTTCGTATTGGTTCTACCGATGATAGGGGTTGAGTCAGCCAATCGCGTAGTCTTCGAGCTCCCATTGGTGTTGAGGTGCGATTTAATGCGCCATAGAGAGTTGCTGGCTTGGTGGCTTCACGATGCAATGGCTCAAGTATTTCTAGATGTTTGAGTGTTGCAGCGTCTAGTACTAGATAGTCTGATACTTCGTAAAAAGATAGTTGTGTGAAGTGTGTTACGTCGCGTCGAAGATGTTGACTAACATAATGCAAGGCCCCTCCGGCGGCCCCGGTCGCTGCTGTATTACCTTTGAGTCCAAAGCCATCTAAGGCTGCTACTTTAAAATGATCTTTAAGTGTGAACTCGGCAGTTTCGACTGCGAATACCCAGCCCTCGTAGCCGTTTAAGACACTCACGTTCGGTTCGATTAGTTCAGCTAATCGTTTGGATTCCTCAGGATAAATTACTTCTCCAGGGTTGAGCCGTTCTAATTCAGCTATAACTGCATTTTCACTTTCTAGTTCGGTTACCTTGAAATCGCCGGTAGTCAGATCGATTGCTGCGACACCAAATCGATTTCCAGAGACCGCAACAGCTATTAGGAAATTATTGCGCTCTGCTTCAAGCATTCTCTCATCGAAGTGTGCGCCAGGACTGATGATTTGTGTAATTTCTCTTTTAACTAATTGCCCAGGTCTGGCAGTCTCAATCTGGTCGCAAATTGCCACTTTACGCCCAGCTTGAAGTAGTTTGGCCATATAGTTGCCAGTGGCGTGGTATGGGATTCCACACATTGGGGTTTCACCACGCTTGGTTAATGCAACGTTAAGGATACTAGACGCTTCTTTGGCATCCTCGAAAAACATCTCGTAAAAATCTCCGAGACGGAACAGTAGAATTGTCCCAGTCGGCAGTTGGCTTTTGCACTGCCGGTACTGGGCCATCATGGGAGTCAATTTTGCCTCCTTTGGCACCTCCACAAAATTAAAGGTCACACTTGAATCGGTCGAGGGGAAGATATCCACAACTCCTGTTTTTTTGATAATAAGTACAAGTCTCGATTGGGAATAACTATGTTGATAACAGTTGAGAAAGTTTTCAACTTCTCTAAGTTGCAATAAGCAGGAGTTTCCGTTTCTCTTGAGTTGTGTCTGATGTAATTGAGACAACCTATCCACCCTCGGCTGACTTGAAGAATACACCTCGCCGGAGGGAGGATCCGCCGGTAATTCCATTGGGTCGAACCCCGCCGCATGATCTCGCTGCTGAGCAAGGCGTATTAGGTTGTATTCTTCTGGATACACGTCAGAACCTTCCTGATTGTATAGAAAAGGTAAAGGATGAGAGTGTGTTCTATGATCTTCGTCATCAGGCAATATACGCTACAATGGTGGAGATGTTTTCTCGTAATGATCCAATCGATATTCTTACGCTGTCACATCAACTTCGCGCAGCAGGTGAATTCGATAATATAGGCGGTGTGGCTTATCTGACCGAATTACAGGATAGTGTGCCATCGGCAGCAAATCTGGAATATTATTTTGATATTGTACGGGATCGAGGCCTCCTTCGGCGAATGATTCACACATGTACTCAGGCTATTTCTGATGCTTATGAGGAATCGGGAGAGGTAGAGCGATTGATCGGTGAAGTCGAACAAGCGGTTCTAGCAATAAATAATGATCATAATATAGCGGATACGCCTGACATTAAGACACACGTTACAAAGGCGATTGAAACGATTGAGGAATATTTTACAAATAAAGGAGCTAGTACTGGAGTAGAAACCGGTTTTACTGATTTAGACAAGATGACCACAGGTTTGCATGCAGGTGAAATGATTGTGGTGGCCGCTCGACCAAGTATGGGAAAAACTTCATTAGCGATGAATATTGTGGAGCATGTTGTTCTAAACGGAAACTTGCCAGTGGGAGTGTTTAGTTTAGAGATGTCTGCTGATTCTTTGGTGATGCGTATGCTATGCTCGTTGGCTCGTATAAACCTTCGAGATTTACGAGATGGATTTCTAAAGAATTCTGATTTTCCTCGCATTCATGAGGCTGCTAGCCGTTTGACTAAATCTGGTTTGCACATAGACGACACGGCTGGACTTTCGATTATGCAACTTAGTGCTCGGGCACGAAGGCTGTGGCAGCAGCATGATATCAAGCTCTTTGTCATTGACTACATGCAACTGCTTCATTCTACTTCGCGGAGGGCAGGAGAGAATCGCCAACAGGAAATCGCCGAGATTTCCAGTGGCATTAAGGCCTTGGCCAAATCGCTTGGAGTGCCGGTTATTGTTCTTAGTCAGCTTAATCGCGAACTAGAGAAGGACAAGAATCGTAAACCGCGATTATCTGATCTACGTGAGTCCGGTTCTATTGAGCAGGATGCTGACTTAGTAGGCTTGCTATACAAGCCAGGTGGAGTTGACGAAGATACGGATGATCCAGAGAGTGAAGCCAGACCTGTTAATCTTCTGATTGCGAAGCAGCGCAATGGCCCGACTGGGGATGTTCCCCTAACATTTTTAAAGGGTTACACACGGTTTGAGAACGCAGCTAAGTTCAATCCCGAAGACCTTCCACAGGATGACTAGCCTGAAGGGGCCGATACCTATGTTTGGCCAAGTACTTTGTTGGTTGCTATTACTTGTTTTTCTTTTTTCACCTATTCTAGTTGAAGGCCAAATCCCTGATGGTGCTCCTTCCAAGCTGGTCAAGGAAATCGTTCTGCACCACAGCGGTCCTGTTGCGGCTAGCGATCAGCTTATTCAGGCTCATATAAGGCTCAAGTCAGGCCAGCCTTTCAATCCAAAGACCACTGATGAAGATATCACTAGTCTTATGGGTACCAATTTCTTTATGAATGTTCGTGTCCGGGTTGAGGATACGAGGGAAGGAGTGGTTGTTCACTACACTTTGATCGGGTTGCCGACGGTGATGGAGATTCGGTTTGATGGGAATACTGGAGGTCGTAAGTTTCGAGACACTAAACTGCGCAGAAAGATTCGGTCCCGAACAGGTGAAACACTTAATGGGATGCGTTTAGCGGCTGATAAACAAATCCTTATAAAAGAGTATCAAAAAGCTGGTTATCACCAAGCTTCAGTGGAGACTCAGATTGAGCGAAACGAGGAATTAGGTGAGGCAGCGGTTACTTTCCAAGTTACACCTGGGACAAAGGTGAGAATTGCTGAAATTATCTTTGATAATGCAAATGCATTTTCGCAACGTGAGTTACGCAAGGTTTTGAAAACCCGTAGGCGCTGGTGGTTGTCATGGCTGACTGGTAGCGGAAAATTTCAGCAAGAACAATGGGATGAAGATCTTGATGAGTTAGTTAAATTCTATCAGTCAGAAGGTTATATTGACTTCAAAGTCGGAGAGGTGAAATTTGAGTATCCGAAAGATGATAGAATGGTTATTAATCTTAATCTTTCCGAGGGATACCAGTATCGAGTTGGAAAAGTGACTTTCGAGGGGAACAATATACTTTCAGATAGTGATATTCGTTCTGGAAAAGTGACTTTCGAACAGTTTGTTCGGCTTTATATGACTGAGGGAGCTATTTTCACCCCGCAAGGTTTGGTGGATGATGTTCGTGCTATCACAGATTTGTATGAGATGGATGGTTATTTGGATGCTAATGTCAGGGTTTCCAAACAATCAAATACGGATTCAGGGGAAATTGATCTTAATTACATTATCGACGAGCAGGAACAAGTGGAAGTGGAAAAAATCGAGATCCGCGGTAACACCACTACCAAGGACAAAGTAATCCGTCGAGAGTTGGCAATTAACCCTGGTGAAGTGTTTGACATGGTAAGTGTCGAGCTTAGTAAGCGCCGTTTAGAGGGTACGGGATTGTTTGATAAGGTAGACACACAGGTTGAGCGAATTGAAGAACTACCCAATAAACGTAATTTGGTAATTGGTGTTACTGAGGGTCGTACCGCTAACCTAATGATGGGTTTTGGTTATGGTTCTATCATGTCCCTTTATGGGCAGGTTGGTTTTACTCAAGGTAATTTTGATTTATTTAATCCTCCGTATTTCACAGGTGGAGGCCAGAAATTTCGGCTACAAATTACGGCTGGTAGTAGGCATGAGGATTACATGGTCACTTTTGAAGAACCTTATTTTCTGGATCGAAAATTGAGATTGTCGGTTGATCTTTATCACCGTGACAACCGTTTCTATAGTAATTATTTCAATCAAAAACAGACTGGGGCAAAGTTGGGGCTTTCAAGAACTTTATGGAACGATTTCACCTATGGAGGTGTTAATTACACCATTGAGAAAATTGGCATTCATGACAGATCATATTACTCCGATATTCTTCGAGAGCATGATATGATTCAAACAGGCTTAATTCACCCTGATACTCTTACAGGAAATCCATTCGATTGGTATTACGATAATGCTCGAAAGTATGAAGGGGAATACTCTGAGTTGAATCAGGACCGCTTAGTGTCAAAATTTGGCACATTCCTAACCTATAGCACACTGAACCACGCCTTGATGCCTAGTCGTGGTCAGCGCACACAAATATCTGCTGAAATTGCTGGAGGTCCATTTGGTGGTGAAACTGAGATGTACCGACTAGAGCTTGAGAGTGCTTATTATTTTCCAGGTTTTTGGCAAGGCCATGTCCTTGAGGTTATTGGTCAGGTTGGGGTAGTTGACAAATTTGGAGGGAGTGATCGTGTTCCTTACTTTGACCGATTTTTCCTTGGAGGTAGCTATAATATGCGCGGATATGATTATCGCGATATTGGCCCCCGATTGCAGAAATGGAAGGTTGGCCGGGAAATGCATGAAGGAAGAGAGCATTACGGTTATTTTGTAGACATTACTCGGGATGGTGAAGTGGTTGAAGCTAACAAATTTATTCCAGTGAATCATTCTCCGTCTGAATTCCCTTTCAATGGAAACCAAAATGCAATTTACCATCCCGGAGATGGCACTAAGTGGAATCCTGTTGTGATAGATGGTTCTGAGCCATTAGGTGGAAGCAGCTATTGGTTCAGTTCTCTTGAATATACTATTCCGATAATACAGCAACTGCGGTTTGCCGTTTTTTATGATATCGGCATGTCTTATCTCGATCCATATGAATTTGATTTTGGTGAGTATGCGGACAACTGGGGCGTAGGGTTACGTCTTCAGGTTCCAATGCTTGGGCCGTTACGTCTTGACTATGGCTTTCCTATATCGCACCCCGATTATGTTGAAGGAAGTGGCCAATTTCATTTTGGGGTTGGATACAACCGAAGTTTTTAATCAAATTTATAATGAAAGCAAAACCAACTATGATACATTTGCGTTTAGCCAAGTTAGCAGTGCCGATATTTGCTTTGGCAGTTTTTACTGGCACGATCTACTCTCAGGAGTCGCTTAAGATTGCAACAGTAGATATGCGAAAAACGTTTGAATCTTATTGGAAAACAGCTCTTTCGAATAAGCAGATGAACGAGCGAGATGCTGATTTTAATAAAATTGAGCAAGGTATGGTTGATGATATTAAGCTTATCCAAGAGGAGTATTCCCGACTTGTCCAAAGTGCTCAGGATCCGGCTAACGCTGCCTCCAAGCGGGAGGAGGATGCAAAGCAAGCACGTTTAAAAGCTGCAGCGAATGAAAGATCGTTGCGTAGTCTTACGGAGTATAGGCAGAATAAGCAGCGCACGATGGGTGAAATGCGAGCACGTTTAAGCAAGGCTCGTATAGACGAAATTAAGGAGATTATTTCTGCGAAGGCTAAACAGGGAGGATATGATTTAGTTGTTAATTCTTCTCAAAATGACACAGCTCTCATTCTTTATACTGTTGGGAAAAATGATCTTACTAAAGAGGTCATTGAGGAGTTGAACAAGGAAACTCCAGAAGCGTATAAGTTAAAGAAACCGAGTTTATCAGTACCAGAGACAGAACCGGGTTCATCGGAAAAATAATTTACTTTCGCACACGGAAAAGCACCGGTGATAACCGGTGCTTTTTTATGTATTCACACAATATTCTGCGATGGATAAATTCTACAAGTGAAGAGGTTCTCCCATGGCAACGTGGGCTGCTTCTCTTAAACCTTCGGACATTGTGGGGTGTGCGTGGATTGTGCGGGCTAAATCTTCCGTGCTGCCTTCAAACTCCATTAGTAATACAGCCTCTGCTATTAGTTCTGAAGCATTGGCAGATAGGATTTGCACTCCTAGTACTCGATCAGTTTTTTTATCGGAAATTATCTTAGCAAGTCCATCTGAATGGGCACTGGCGACAGCCCGGCCGTTGGCTTGAAAAGGGAAAACGCCTGTTGATACTTCAAACCCCTTATCCTTAGCTTCCACTTCTGTCAGGCCCGCCGCAGCAACTTCAGGTGAAGTGTAAACAACCCAGGGAATAGTGCTATAATTCACTTGGCCTGCCTTCCCAGCCATTCTTTCTACGACTGCTATTGCTTCCTGTTCTGCTTTGTGAGCGAGCATTGGGCCAGCTACAACATCGCCGATTGCATAAATCCCGGGAATATTTGTTTGCCAATCGGCGTCAGTGCGAATGTATCCTCGTTCATCTAGTTCAATCTGGATTTCGGTTGCCCCTAGATTGTTAGTGTTAGGTTTACGCCCAACGGCGACGAGGACCTTCTCTGCTTTTAATTCAATTTTTTTATCTTCTTTTGTTGCAGTTAACTTGATGCCGGTCTTGGTTTTTTCGGCTGACTCAACACTGGTATTAAGATGAAATTTAATACCCTGTTTTTGAAGGAGTTTTTGAAGTGGTTGGGTAACATCTTCATCAAAAATTGCTGCAATTCTAGGTAGTGACTCGATAATATCAACTTTGGTTCCAAGCCTTGCCCAAACTGAACCTAATTCTAGTCCAATTGCTCCTCCTCCAATTACAATCATTGAATCTGGTGCGTTATCTAGTGCAATTGCATGGTCGCTACTGAGTACTGTTGTGCCGTCATAATCTAGAAACGGCAGGCCGCTAACATTGCTGCCGGTAGCGATCAGGATACGTTTGGTTTTAAGTCTTTTTTTCTGTTTGCCCTGATCAACCTCAATCTCGCTTGAGTTGATGATGCAGCCGGTACCACTAAAGTGCTCGATGTTGTTTTTTTTGATTAAATAATCAATGCCACTAGCCATCTTTCTTATGACACCGTCCTTTCGTTTCATCATGGTCGCAACATCTACTGACAATCCCTCTGTATTAATTCCGTGAATACCGAAATGGTGTTTTGCCTGCTGATACAACTCAGAAGATGAGAGAAGTGCTTTGCTGGGAATACATCCCACATTTAGGCAGGTGCCACCTAAGTTTTTTTTCTCAATAATAGCGGTCTTCATGCCTAGCTGAGCAGCTTTAATAGCAGCTGTGTATCCGCCGGGACCGGCTCCAATTACAATTAAATCAAACTCCATAATTTAAAATTCATCTATTATATTGAGATTTGGGTTCTCGATAAACTCCTTAACCGTAACTAGGAATGTGACGGCTTCGCGACCATCAATGATTCGATGATCGTAGGTTAGTGCGAGGTACATCATTGGCCGGATGACGACTTGACCATTTAGTGCCATCGGACGTTCCTGTATGGTATGCATACCCAGTATACCGCTCTGTGGTGGGTTTAAAATCGGAGTGGACATCATTGAACCAAAAATGCCTCCATTGGTGATACTAAAAGTGCCTCCAGTTAGGTCGTTTAATTCGACGTTTCCTGAGCGGGCTTTTTCAGCATGTTCGATAATGGACTTCTCAATTTCTGCAAGTGAGAGATCATTAGCATTTCTGATGACTGGGACGACTAGTCCTTTTTCGGTCGAAATTGCTACCCCTATATGTGGTTGGTCATATGTAATGATGTCGTTTCCATCAATTGCGGCATTAACATTAGGGACAGTTTTTAGTGCATGAACAACCGCTTTCACAAACAGCGACATGTATCCTAATTTGACACCGTGAGTTTCAATAAATCGTTTTTGGTGCTTTTTGCGTAAATCAATAATTTGTGACATGTCGACTTCATTAAATGTAGTCAACATGGCTGCTTCGTTTTGTGCGCTAACTAATCGGTTGGCGATAGTCCGTCGCATCATACTCATTCGCTTGCGTGTTGAGCCGACTTCGGTTGATGCCGATTCCAATTTGGTGCCAACATTGTCGTTGCTGGCTATTGAATTCGGATCTTTGATATTTTTTTCGCCTTTTGCAGTAGCTAGTACATCCTCTTTTAGGATTCGTCCTTCTTTACCGGAGCCACTGATTTCTGATAGTTCGATGCCCAATTCTTCAGCATGAACTTTGGCTGACGGGGTAGTTAGTATCCTTTTTATTTTATCTTTTGAGATGCCTTTTATTGGTGTGATATTTTCGTTTGAAGTGGCATTGTCAGTGTTTAGCTCATTAGTAGTGGTTTCTTGGCCGGAACTAATTTCATTCACGGTTTCGTCAATTGTGGCGAGCACTCCGCCGATAGGAAGTTCGTCTCCAACTTCTACTAATGTAGTGATAGCTCCAGATACTTCTGTTGGAATTTCCTGCGACGCCTTGTCGGTTTCAATTTCGCAAATAATATCCCCCGCTTTGCAGTATTCGCCGGTATTCTTTTTCCATTCAGCTATATAAACCGTTTTAATGGACTCGCCAACTGCTGGAACTTTGATTTGGGTGGGCATGAAATTTTGATTAAAGCGTGAAGGCTTCTTTAATAAGTTTGGCCTGTTCGAGTTGATGTATCGCACGTGAACCTGTAGCTGGACTGGCAGATGCGTCACGTCCTGCATAAATGATCTCTTGGTTTAGTAGTTTACTAAGTTTTGATTCAAAGAAAGACCAAGCGCCCATGTTTTCTGATTCCTCCTGACACCAAATGAAGCGGTCTGCTTCTGGGTGATTTTTGATTGCTTTGAGAAGTTTTGATGTGTGAAGTGGGTAGTGTTGTTCAATACGAATGATTGCAGTGTTATCTAAGTTGTTTTTTTCTCGGTACTCCTCCAAGTCAAAGTAAACTTTTCCGGTGCAGAAGATGATGCGTTTTGCAGAAGGGTTGCCTTTAGTATCAGGAATTATTTCATTAAAATGACTGTTTGCGAGCTCTTCGATCGATGAAGTGCAACGTGGATCACGCAGTAAACTCTTGGGAGTCATAAGGATTAATGGTTTGTTAATTGGTCGGTGAACTTGTCTGCGCAAAGCATGGAACAAATTGGACGGAGTCGTTAAATTGCCTACTTGAATATTGTCTTCTGCGCATGATTGTAAGAATCGCTCAAGTCTGCCACTAGAGTGTTCAGGTCCTTGGCCTTCGTAACCATGAGGTAGTAGCAGTACGATATTAGATGTTTCGTTCCATTTGCTTTCAGATGAGGTGATGAATTGGTCAATTATAACCTGTGCCCCGTTAGCGAAGTCTCCAAACTGCGCCTCCCATAAGAGTAACATATTGGGATAGTCTAGTGAGTATCCGAATTCAAATCCAAGAACTGCGGCTTCAGTTAATGGAGTATTAAAAATTCTAAAGTCACCCTGTTTAGGGGCAAGTTTTCGAAGCGGAATGTACCTTTCTCGTGTGCCAATCTCATAATATACGGCATGTCTGTGACTGAATGTCCCGCGGCGAACGTCCTGCCCGGTAAGGCGAACGGGGATATTTTCTGTTAATAGTGTTCCAAAGGCTAATGCCTCGGCCATCCCCCAATCGATTGGTCGTTCTCCTTGAACCATTTCCCGGCGCTGTTTGATTAAACGCTTTATTTTTGGATTTAGGTTAAATTCTTCTGGCTCTGATGTTAGCGGCAGTCCTACTTCGCGAAGTCTATTCAGATTAACCGAGGTGTTGGTATGTTCCAGTAGTTCAGGACTAGATAATGGCGGTTTAATGTATGGTTTTAATTTATGTGTTTCACTACGGGATTCATTGCGCGCACACTCGAGAGCAATCTGAAATGAGTTGCGAAAGCTTTCTGCTTCCTCCTGGCTGATTACTTTGTCCTTTGTCAGTGACTTTAGTAATAGGTCGCTAATGAGTGGTTGATTTGCAATGGCTGCATAGATGCGGGGTTGAGTGAAGCTCGGCTCGTCGCCTTCATTGTGGCCGTGTTTACGATAGCAAAGAATATCCACTACAACGTCACGGCTGAATCGTTGCCTGAAATCTAATGCCATTTCAATACAGTGCACAGCAGCGATAGGGTCATTTCCGTTTACATGAAAAATTGGAACATCAAGCATTTTTGCTGTTGAAGTACAGTATAAAGTAGAACGTGAATCATGAGGGAGGGTGGTGAATCCAATTTGGTTATTAATTACAATGTGCACAGTTCCTCCAGTCCTATACCCTGCAAGTTGGGACATGTTAAATGTCTCAGCTACTATGCCCTGTCCAATAAATGCGGCATCTCCGTGGATCACCACGGGTAAAACTTTTTTTCTATCATTTGAGTCGTTTAGTAGTCGTTGAAAGGCGCGTGCTTTGCCTTGGACGACTGGACTTACGGCTTCGAGATGGCTGGGGTTTGGTGCGAGGTTAATGCTCACTTTACTGCCATCTTTCGTGGTGCGAGTATTTTCGTATCCAAGATGATACTTAACATCCCCATCACCGTGTGCATCTTGCTGGACGTAGTTGTCGCTGAATTCGTCGAATAAAAACTTGTAGTCCTTGCCGATGATATTGGCTAAAACGTTCAGTCGTCCGCGATGTGCCATTCCCATCACAATCTTAAAAATTCCTCGATGAGGGGACCCTTCAATAACAGCGTCAAGAACGGGAATGAGTGTCTCTCCTCCTTCTAGTGAGAAACGTTTTTGGCCTACATAGCTTGTGTGTAAAAATTTTTCAAAGTGTTCGGCATCAATCAGGCTTTTAAGAATTCGACGTTTTTTTTCTTTTGGAAAAATTGGACGATTTCTTGTGGATTCCATTCTGTCGCGTAACCATCGTCGGATTTCGAACTTTTGGATATGCATATACTGCGCTCCAACTGTGCGGCAATATGTGTCTTTTAGAATCTGTAGAATTTCCCGTAGTGTCTTTTGCCCACCACCACCTGCCGTTCCAGCATTAAATTCCTGATCCAAATCTTCTTCGGTGAATTTGAAGTTATGCAATTCCAACTCTGGAAGTTCATGCTTGTTGAATCCGAGCGGATCAAGGTTTGCGATATAATGCCCCAACATACGATAGGCAAACAGCAGGTGAGACAATCTGCCTTGTCGCATAGGGTCCACAACGGGTAGTGCTGGAATTGGATCATTAGAATCAGTTTTTAATGCTTTCCCGTTGCTAGTATTTTCTGAGTCTAGGTCTGGTTCAAGTTGAGACCCTAGTTCGAATCCCTCGAAAAATGCTTGCCAATTTGCATCTACACTCGACGGATTTACACGCCATTGTTCATAATGCTCTTCTAGAAATAATGAGTTTTCCGCGTGGCCGATTTGACCGCGCGGTTTTTGACGTTCTGTTTTAGAGAGGCCAAGGAGCGCTCCACCCCCCAATGGCGTATTCATTGCTGCATTATTACTCTATTTTTTTCAATCAGCCAATCAGAAATAGAAAATAACTGGACTCGCCTACATTGGTTTTACCCAGTTAAATGGGTGGGTACCTTGAGATTATTAATAGCCAAATTACTTGTTTATGTTGTAAGGCTAATTGCTTTTATAATGATATTATTTGGTTGGGCAAAAGCAAATGCTACAGATTTAGAGAGCTCCATTTTGGCTAAAAGCGCTATGTCTGTCTTGCGCGACCATTGTGTTAATTGCCATAATCCAGATAAAAGTAAGGGAGAACTCGATCTTACCGAATATAAAACAGCGCGCATTGGAGGTAGCGAAGGGCCTGCTTTTATTGGCGGCAACCCTGATGAAAGCAGACTGGTTCAGTTAATTAAACCTGGCAGTGACCCTCATATGCCGCCTAAAAAGCAATTGAGCGATGAGGAGATTAATACCTTAAGTCGGTGGATTCTTGCTGGCGCTCCTTGGATTGCAAGTGAGCTTGCCATTGAAAACAGGATAGCTGCAGCATCCGAATTAGGGGATCTTCCTGATGATTATCGACCGGTGTTCGCACTGATGCTTTCTCCGGATGATCAACAGCTTGCAGCTGGATGCGGTAATCAGGTGATTGTTAACAATTTTTCTGGAAAGACATCAGCTGTAACAAAGCTAAATGGTCATAGGGATGCGGTTCAATCAGTTGCTTGGAGTCCAGATGGGAAACTGTTAGCTACAGGTGGGTTCCGAAAAGTGAATTTATGGAAAACGACTGATTGGTTGTTAGCTGGAGTGATCGATGAATTGCCTGGGCGAGTCACAGCGCTTGCTTTTAGCGTAGACGGAAGATCGTTGATTTCTGCGAGCAACGCATCAGGGCAAAAAGGCAAAATATCTATATGGAATTCTGACGATTTGGATAAGAGATTAGAATGGTCGGCACACGATGGGACAATTTACGATATAACTTTATCTCCAAATGGGAAAAACTTGGCTACGGGCGGGGAAGATAAACTTATTCGGTTGTGGAATTTGGTTGATGGTAAGCAGCTTAAACAAATTGAAGCTCATTCTGCTCCTATCATGAGTCTTGCTTTTAAGCCGGATGGTACTGCTATAGCCAGTGGAGCTGCTGATCAGGAATTAAAAATATGGGATATTAGAACTCGTGAGCAAAAAAATCTTGTTACAGGACATCCTGGTAACATCTCTTCAATTGTTTGGCCTGCCAATAATGCGGAACTAATTACGGCCAGTGATGATGGTGCTTTACGTCTTTGTAGTGAGTCTAGTAAGAGCCCAGTAAAAACATGGGCTAAAGCTGGTGACCTTATCTATAGTCTTGATGTAACTACTGATGCCAAACGATTTTTTGGTGGTTCGGAAAAAGGTCAAGTGTATGAATGGGATAGAAATGGTAAGATTATTCGAACGCTGGTTTTTAAATAATTATAAAGTTGCCAAATTTATCCACTCACGTGAAAATTTTTCAGACTAGTTGCGGGTGTAGTTCAATGGTAGAACGCAAGCTTCCCAAGCTTGACACGAGGGTTCGATTCCCTTCACCCGCTCCACTTCTCCACCCTTCATTCTAAACGGTTTACAGTTTCGATAATGCAGTGGGGATTCTGATTCTCACAACGGATTCAGCGTGTTCGTCTAAGATTCACTACTAAGAAAAGCAAGATCGATAGACAGGTCACTCCAATTCTGCTACTCCACAGTACTTGGCCTGCCCCGACAGAACGATGGCCAAGAATCGTGGTGTTAACCAAGGAATTGGCTCGCGCCTGAGCTTTATATAGCCGATTTTGGCCCTATTCCATGAAGTGCGCTAAACTCATGCTGTCTCTGTTCACATTGACCGGATTCCTTTCGGTCAGCGCTGATGGCATGGACGAAGCCGCGCTGCGGGAAGATGCTCAAAAGGTATTCAAGGAAAAGGTCGGTCCTTTCGTTAAGAAATATTGCACGAGTTGCCACGGCAGCCGGGCAAAGGCAGGGATCAATCTTGATTCAGCACTCAAGAATCCTGGAGGCGAGTCTGCGTCGTTGCATTGGAAGAAGGCGGTGGCGAATGTTAAGGTGCACGATATGCCGCCGGAAGATTCTTCCAAGAAACCGACTGACGAAGAACGCCGGCAATTCACTAAGTGGATTGGCAAGATCAAGTACTTATCGCAACGCGATCCGGGGACGTTTGTAATCCGGCGGCTCACCAAGCGCGAATATGCCAACACGCTGCGCGACCTTTACGGGGTGGATACGTTCATCGCCGACAGCCTGCCCGAGGAAGTGGCAGGGGAAGGTTTTCTCAATTCGATTTCCTCGTTGCAGTCGGAGCTGTTCCTCGACATCGCTAATAAGGTCGTAGAGCAAGTTGTGGCGTCGAAAGGCAGGGGGCTTACTACGAATCAAAAGAGTCTCTTTGGAGAGGAACTTCCGAAAGGGGCTGACTCGCACAAGGCGGCTCGTAGAGTCGCAAGTTCTCTGGCTCGGGATGCTTACCGACGGCCGCCTACTGACGCGGAGCTGGATGTCCTCGTTGACGTCTACGAACTCGCCCGAAACAATGAACTCGACCACACTGCAGCGTTGGGATTGATGCTCAAGGCGATGCTTGTTTCCCCGCAGTTCCTTTTCATCACGCCCGCTGGCGAGCCGAAATCGAAGGAGTCGATTGTTCTTTTGGATGACTATCAGTTGGCTGCGCGACTGTCATACTTTCTTTGGTCTGCGCCGCCCGACGCCGCTCTGGCCGCTTTGGCCGACAAAGGCAAACTACACAAGCCCGAGATCCTTCGGGGACAAGTGATACGACTTTTGAAGGATAAAAGATCGCGAGCGTTGTTTGACGGCTTTGGAGCGCAGTGGTTGCGAGTTAACGATTTGGATAGACGGGTGTTCGACCCGAAGACGTTTCCCCAAATGACGCCGGTCCTGCGTATGTCGATGATGGAGGAGGCTCGCTTATTTTTTCAAAGCATTCTGAGTGAAAACCAAAGAGTGGCTCGGTTAGTGGACAGTGATTATACTTTTCTGAATGAGCCTCTTGCTAAGGTGTACGGGCTCAAACAATCCGTGCTCGGGCCGAAGATGCGGAGGGTCAAGCTAACGAATCCAAATCGGGGAGGTGTCCTCGGCATGTCGGCTACGCTGGCGAGCACTTCTTTTCCCAATCGAACCAGCCCGGTGCTCCGAGGGGTGTGGGTTCTGGAGCAACTTCTTGGGGAACGGGTCCCGCCGCCGCCGCCCGACATCCCCGAACTGGAGGAGCAGGATCACAAGGAAACGGACGGGTTGACGTTGCGGCAACGGACTGAGCTTCACCAATCGGAAGCCACCTGCCGTAACTGCCACAAGGTGCTTGATCCCATCGGCTTTGGACTGGAGAATTTCGACGCCATCGGGCGGTGGCGTGAAAAGAATGATGAGGGACTTGCCATCGATTCCGAGGGGAAGCTGCCCGACGGAAAAAGTTTTTCTACTCCCGCCGAATTGAAAGGCCTCCTTGCTCAGCGCGAAGCGGATCTCGCTCGTAACTTGACTGAGCGGTTGATGTCCTACGCGTTGGGCCGACAATTAGAGGGCTACGATGATGTTGTAATCGATCAATTGATGGTCAAAATAGCCGAGAACCGTTATCTTGTCCGTGATATCATCACCGAGGTTGTCACCAGTTACCTATTTACACACCGAAGAATAAAAGGATGAAAATGACTAACTCTTCTCATATGGATCGCCGCACCTTCCTGAAAGGCGCGGGTGTTTCCCTAGCGCTGCCATTTATGGATTCTTTGACTTCGGCCGCGACTTCCGCCAGACCACCTGTTCGTCTGGCTTTCATGTACATGCCGCACGGGGTCATCATGGATCAGTTTTGGCCGGAGAGTCAGGATGCCTTCCTCAACTCACCGCCGCCCATCATCAAGTCACTGCAACCGGTGATGGATCAGTGCCTGATGATGAAGGGCATCTCCGGTGTGCCGATTACACCCTTCAAAGGTGCCCCGCACGCGTTGGAGTTGTCGACTTGGCTCACCGCACGGTTGCCCAATGCTAGCACACGTGGGCGCATCAATATCGCCATCTCAGCCGACCAAATTATGGCCAACTATGTTGGGGCCCAGACTTCACTGCCTTCTCTCGAGTTGGCAACGATGCCCCAGACTTGGAAGG
>Ga0115011_10000866_pt1 | contig 22947 bp, 43 predicted proteins | sample TroAtlMetagenome_2_FD_88705 | JGI IMG/M metagenome (GOLD analysis project Ga0115011, IMG submission 88705) | Marine eukaryotic phytoplankton communities from Atlantic Ocean - Tropical Atlantic ANT8 Metagenome | ecosystem: Environmental > Aquatic > Marine > Oceanic | place: Tropical Atlantic...
ACGGAGACAAAGGAGTGGGTGTAGGTGTGAAAAAGAATGACAAGACCAAAAAAGACTAGAGGATTCCAACCATTTCAAGTTAAGAAGACGGAGTTATTTCCAACTCCGTTTTATACTATGAGATTCATAGCAGACTACGAAGAGATAGTCAGAGACGTTCGTAAAGCAGTCAGTATCAGTGAAAAAAAGTTTCCTAATGACCCTTCAAGAAACTACACCACCTATTTTGATATGGAAACTCACCTAGAATATATTTCAAACACAGAGTGGTGTAAAAATCTAGCAACCTCACTCAAAGACACTTACGTGGACTTAATGCACAAAGAATTCTTATTCAGTCCACAAAAACTAAACCTAACAAGAGAGAAAATACATTTACACCTGTGGGTCAATAGATACACAGGAGACCACCAGCATAGTTACCATAATCATAAAGGTTCTAAGTTATCAGGAACATTCTATGTAAAGACAGGTCAACCATGTGCACCTATCATATTTGAGAGTCCTATGGAATATGCAAATCTGTTATTTGCTACACAGGACTGTGAGATAGAGGAAGGTCAAATGGAACATAACGGTGTGCCTGCAGTACAACAAAGTATGAAGTTTCACCCAAATGCAGGTGACGTTTGCTTGTGGCCTTCATATCTGTACCACACTGTGCCACGCCAACCCGACCAAGAAGAAAGAATATCTATTAGTTTTAATTTAGACCACCATTCAGACCTTGGTTTTGGATATTCAGACAAGGTATTAGATAAACTAGACTACGGATTTTTACACCATGAACAATAGAGTATACAGCAACGACACACTTTTTAGATTTAGTGAGAAACTAGAACCACGTATGGAAGACGGAGTTATCTACATTGATAATCTATACGAAAACCCTGAAGCAGTATACGACTGGTTAGAGAAACAAGACTTACCACTATGGAAGTATAGTGAAGAGAGACAATCAAGAAATACGCAGGACTATCTCGACTGCAGAGTGATACACAAAATAGGATTCCCTACAAGATTGTATGGCAATCAAATGCAGTTGTTGACCAATATCTGTAGACAACATTGGTGGAGTGGTAATTACAGGTGGGACGAGTGTTATGAGTTTAATGCATTTCAATCATTAGAAAACCATGGTAAAGAAATACAACACTATCCACATATTGACAGTGCATTGGACTCTCTTGATAGAAACTCAGTGATAAATTGTATCGTATACATGGACAAGGTAGCAAACGGTGGTACTGCTGTATACGAAGGTACATGGGTCACAAACGAAGAAGAAAAGAATTTATTATATCCTGTAGAAGAACTATTTGATATCAAACAAATCATACCTGCAGAATTCAATAGATTGGTTATGTTTCCTGGCAATCAATTGCATGGTGGATACATAGAGGATTACTCCAAATACATGGGTGATAGTTGGAGATATACTCAAGTAACATTTTTTCACCCTGAGACATAATTATGCCTACAAAATATAAAGAAAGTGCAGTGAAAGTGGATAGAGCAACTAAGAAAGTTTCCATAGAACATTTCTATGTAAAACAACTATCGCAAAAAGAAGCATTTGAAATGCTAAATAACGACAATACTAAACCAAAGGTCAAACGTAAAATACGTAATGAACTAGTGAGACGAGGTATCAAGATTGTTAAAGTTCCTAAAACTCTCGATACTTAAAATGTTTTCAGAAAACCACTATCGCCCTCTACCAAAAGAGGTTATAATTAAACAGTCGGAGATAGACGGATATGGCATTTTTGCAAAACAAGATATACCAAAAGATACAGAACTGGGTATTACTCACGTATGGGCGATGGGTAAGTGGATTAGAACCCCTCTTGGCGGTTTCATTAATCATTCTAATAATCCTAACGCAAAGGGCGTAATGAAGAATGCAGACGGAACCGACTACAGAGTTCTGACTATCATGAGAGATATCAAATCAGGTGAAGAAATAACATTCTTCTACACACTTAATGAATACCAAGGAGTATTTGCTTAATGGAAGTAAAATTAATAAATTATAGTCAGGCAGACGGTGAATATCTTATCGATAGTACCAGTGCACAGGAAATGGTAGCCTTTTGTGCGAGAGTCAGTAATCCTGATAATCAAATGAACAGCGAGTCCAGTACAGGACTAATAAAATACCTTATCAGGCATAAACACTGGTCACCATTTGAAATGGTAAGTGCGTGTCTAGAGATAAAGACAACACGTGATATAGCCAGACAGATACTAAGACATAGGTCTTTCTCATTTCAAGAGTTCAGTCAGAGATATGCTGTTGCAACTGATTTTGAAACACGTGAAGCACGTATGCAAGACCCAACCAATAGACAAAACAGTATTGAAATTGGTGCAGAAATAGAAGGACAACAAATCCAAGACGAATGGGATATGATACAGGACAATGTGATTGAGTTGACCAAAGCAGCCTATAATCGTGCACTAGACCTTGGTATTGCAAAAGAACAAGCACGTGCGGTATTACCCGAAGGTCTTACTGCGTCTACCATGTATGTCAATGGAACACTTCGTTCTTGGATACACTACATAGAACTACGCAGTGAAAATGGCACACAAAAAGAACATATGGAAATCGCACAGGAAATAGGAAGAGTAATCAGTAAAATATTCCCAGTAATCAATGAGTAGAAAATTAAAACCAACAGTTATTATAGTCACTACTGGACTTGCTACAGAGAAGTCACATGACGCATTCTATAATGTGTTACAAGATAAAGTTGCACATATCCACCATGACTCTAGTATTGATTGGAAGACTGCATTGGGATATCATGACGTAGAAAAATCAGGTGTTGAGGCAGACTTCATTGAAGAAGGCACTGAGATAATACTGCTACAAGATAATGTGGTGCTACATGATAACTGCACACCTATACTCCAACAGGCCATTCCTGAAAAAGGTTCAACAAAACCATTCTTGGTAGAATATACAGACAAATATGGTTTTGAGGTAGAGACAAAAATAAAAGAAAAGAATAAGGCACTTGCACCTGTAAGAGAACAGATAGAAGAGAATAACTATTCATATCTGAATTGTCCTATTGCGTGGTGGGAAGAAGAACCAAAGATGTTTACAGGTCTTGTTGCATTTAGATATGGTGATACCAAAGAATTATATCAGCCTGATACACAATACACTACCAGTGACGAGTTCTATTCTAATGAATTCAAGGGTGTTATCTGGCCAACAATAAAAGGTTCTGTTGTGGATATACAAACCGACAACAGTAAGGAAGAGCAGTGGAAAGAGAGAATTATTCCTGAATTTCCGCAAGAGTTTAATCCAAGGGATAAGTTTGCTACTGCTATTGAATATAGTGAGGAAATGCACAAACCATTCTTCTCATTAGAAGACGGATTAAACCAACACATAAGTATGGTATTCTTTGATTCTTATACAAGAGTCGAAGGCATGCCGTTATAAATATAACATGCGTAATATATTAATAATGACCCAGTGGAAACGCAGACACAATGCATAAACAATGTATGACATGGGATTGATAACACATATGGAATGGTTAATTACATTATTTTACCTACCTGCTTATTTAATCGGGTGGGGTATATCAATCATCATTTGGTGGTTCATACTATCATTTGCTTATAAGGCACTGATAGACTTATACGACCTATTCAAAGATTATAGGAAGGGTAAGAACAAAGACCATTTAGATGATGTCGATAACTATTATTAATAACAACTAGGAGAATCTTATGAAAAGATTTTTATTAATTGCTATGCTTTTCGCTATGCCTTTAACAACATATGCAGGAAGTGGAGTTTCAGTGGGAGTCGCCAGTGACTATTTCTTTAGAGGAGTAAGTCAAACAGACCAACCACACGTTAATTTAACTGCAATCGGTGAATGGAACGGATTTCATGCTGGTGCATGGGTCGGTACAGTAGACTTCGGTGACGAAGCAGACTATGAATATGACCTATTTGCAGGTTACAAAATGAATGTCATGGACAATATGTCAGTCGAACTAGGAGTAATCCAGTACAGATATGACGCAGGTGACTATGAAATGGTAGAAGAAGTATTTGCTGGTCTTACCTACGGTGGTTTATCCATACGTGGATTCCAAGATACAGATACTGATGATACCTATGCAGAACTAGGTCTCGACATATCCAACATTGTACCAGTGCTAGACGTGAATCTATTATATGGATATCACGATGAGGATAATGATTTCTCAGCACTAAGAGTCGGATATAATAATTTCTTTGCAGAGATTATGTTAGAAACTGTAATGGACGGACAATCCATGGACAGCATATCAGTCGGATATAATTATCATTTCTAATGACGATTGATTTAATTATTATTCACGTAGTTTTTATAGCAACCTGTGTAGGTTGTAGTTGGTATTGGGGACGCAAAGAAGGTGCCCAACGTGTATTACAAATGTTAATAGACGACCAAGTAATAACACCACGTGATTTAGAGAGATATGTGCCTGACGAATAGGCACATATACTTTCTAAAAACCCTCTAGACTATAACATTCCAGTTATAGTATAATATATACATGAGTTCAAATTGTATATCCCACCAAGAAGTGGCAAAAGTATTACACGCAGACCATAGCCCATATAAAATGGGTACACTGGTCTATGGTACATACGAAGAAATAGAGCAATGGTGCGAGAAGAACGACATGTTTGTGGATAAGTACCTAGACCATGTTAATCCTTCTACATTATATAATACTGCAGAATGGGTAGGAACAGGTATATCAGACCCATTTAGTGTGAGTGTGCCATTTAATTATAGAGAAAATAGAGCAAAGGGTACATTTAATACCCGTGGAGTCAACCTAGATAAATGGTAGACAATACGCACGGCGGTAAAGGTAGTAAAAGACGCCCTGAGAAAGACGGTAAATATCAAGAGAATTGGGAGAAAATATTCGGTGACAAGAAAAAACGAGTTCAAGAAAGAAGAATTAGAAAACAGCAAAAGAATATTTAAATCTGCAACACCCAAATATACACCTGATTGGTATATTAAATGGGTAGCCTCTATATTTGTATTGAGTGCAATGTCACTACGAGGTGTAGAAGGCATGGCATTATATGATTTAATATTGTCTATGGTGGGTATTACACTGTGGTTAGTGGTATCCGTATTATGGAATGACCGTGCTCTCATTATATTAAATGGTGCAGGATTATTATTTCTCATACGTAATACAGTAGAATATCTAACATGACCACCTATACCAAACTATATGATTTCTTCCCTGATGACATGTTTACGGAGATACTCAACGCCGCCGAACAGGGTACAGAACACGCAAAAAAACACCCTGATTTCCCTATTATCATAGACACAAACACTTTTCTAAAGAGTTATATACACGACTACATAGACGAATACTTTGAAAATTACGGATATAATACAGAACAATCCGTATGCAGAATACAAGGAACATTGCCAGGCGCAGAATATAAAGTACACAAAGATACGCCTAGTAAGGTAGTAACCCTATTAATATACGTAAAAGGGGAAGACGGCACAACCTTTTATGAGAGTGCATATAAAGAGGATAGACAATGGATAGGAGAAAACCCTACCGTAGACACATTTACGCCGAACGCTGGATACTGGTTCGACAAAGAATCACAACCGTGGCATAGTTACCACAATAACCAAGACTCAATTCGCTGGGTCTTTATGTACAATATACAGGATAAAGGAGTATATACGAGTGTCGGTAGAGATACCTAATATAGCACCCATACCACCAATCACATACAATCAAACCATTACGAAGATACACTACGCCGCCGAAGGGGGTAAGAGTATCTCTAATACGTATTGGAGTGTGGTAGTATACGATATAAACGGTGTGCTTAAGACCTATACAAACAACCATTCAGTTAACTATACGGTGTAAGGAGATATGTTCCTGTAGTTCAACTGGATAGAACAAGTGCCTTCTAAGCACTAGGTTAGAGGTTCGAGTCCTCTCAGGAACGCCAATATAATGAATAAAAGAGATAAATGGGTATATTTCTATGAGATAGTGGGGGTAATTACCTGCTTCTTTATTACTACTAATATAATTCTAACGTGGTACGGAGTGCTATGAATATATTGTGTGTAATAGTGTGAGAGAGTGTGTAATTATATTCGATTTTATTAGAGTATACGGTAGTGTGGAAAAAACGAGTTTTGGTGAGTAGCTTCGGAGAACTTAGCCTATGTATATATTGGGAGATGTCAAGGATTTTTTTTGAAATTCTTCGAGCTTACCACCCTGAGAACACGCTTGCAAGCCCTCTGTGACCCTCTGAAACCCCTATGGCTGCAACGTTTCAGAGCACCTCAGAGTAACAGTAGTGCTATGGGGTGCGACACATCATGTCGTAGCACGTAAAAAAAACAGTAAATAATTCGCAATTAGCTGTTGACAATGACCCCCATATAGTGTTAGCCTTATAATGTTGATGAGGAAAACGAAAGAATGAATTAATATAGAGTAACGGTAGAGGGGTCATGAAAAAACCGATAAAGACCCCACGGATAACCCCCCCGCTCGTAGTAATGATAGGTTCGCAACCTTCCGAGGCGGGGTAACCTGTATATAAATTATGGTAAAAATGGTAAATATAGAGAAAAGTTCGACAGTCGCAGAGAGTATTGCACGTTTAAATGCTTCTGAACTGCAGATATTAGCGGAAATAATGGTCAATAAGCACATAGCAGACGACCTAGAGTTCCTATTATTGAACGCAAAAGCAGAAAAATTAAAGGAAAACGCTTGACAGTGACACATATTTCGTGTTAGCCTTACTGTATGAATGAGAAAAGTAACAACTGGAAGGACGAACGTATAGCGGAAATCAACGCCATGGGTTATGTGTGTGACGATTCGCACCCTTGTTTTGACGAAGTTCAGGCCATATATGACAGTAATGCGTCAACGTATGCAGAGTTTCGTGAAGCATTTGACAGTGTGTAAGCATGTATGATAACGTGATAAGCAAGTTTAAACTAGAGACGTACTATGAGGGCCCTGACGTGGAACCCGTAGTGGAATACTTCTCTAGTCTCAAGGAGTGCTCGACTCTTGCGAGTAGTCGCTCTAAGGAAGGTTTAACGGTAGTCATAGAAAGAGTCAAAGAGACACAGAAAGACTCTTAGAGCGTCTCGCAGGACGCCAGAGCAGTGTTTTGGGACTCCTATAGAGAAACCAAACGGGGTCATGCGCCCCCCATAAAGATTTATGAAGAGTTTTTGTGGTTATGACCTTTTAGTAATAGAAGGTCTCAATCGGACGCTCAGGATAGGCAATTCCTATCGACTTGACCACAAAATTTTTTTCGGGCAAAAATATGAGTGAAATGGAAAAAAATAACGAACAACAGAAGTGGAATGTAATCCTAGATTCTCTACGTGAGAGTGGTGCTATGAATATGTTTGGTGCTCCTAGGTGGTTGAACGAAGAGTTTGGCATTCCCATACACCAAGCAAAAGAGATATTCATTGCATGGTCTATGTCTGTAAATATCAATGAAAAATTAAATAAGGAGTAATATTATGTACGATATATCTGAGAAAGGCGAGAAGCAATATAAACGTGTCAAGTATTTAATCTATGGTCTGTACGTATTCATACCATTGGTGATGATATTATCCTCAGTGAGTGTACATTAATGGGTATGTTCTACGGTTCTATGACTCATTCTTACAGTGGTAAGAAGCGTAAGACAGCGGCGTATAGGCGTAAAAAGTCTGTTCCACCTGTGTCTACGGGTCAGTTAAAGATACCCGAACATGTACTTGCACGTCAAGAGGCGGCACGTAAGCATAAAGAAATGTATCCGTCCATGGGCGTAGGTACGTCCAAGTATGTACCACAGGAGTCGCAGGACTATAAAAAAGAAATCAGTAAACAATACACAGTCGCACCAGCGTACAACAAAGGTGCGTACCAAGTGATTAATCCTGATAATATTGTTGATATAGGTAAATGATGACTGAACATATTACCTTGTTCCCGACTACAGTCCTGAAGCAGACCCGACAAGTATCTTCGACAGAGAAAGATATATGGTTTGATTTATTCCTGAAGCATTCTAATGCTGACGGTGAGTCCAGTGATTATATTGGTTTTGAACAATTACATTTGGAAGAGAGTGTCTCAGATTTTTATTCTGATACTCTCACCAAAGCAGTCAACGAATATTTAAAAATGTTGTCGGTGTCTACGTCCATGAATCTGAATATCTATTTGACCAAGTCATGGTTCAATGTCACCAATCGTGCAGGTATTAATAATCACAATCATGCAGAACATCATATATCCTTTGTGTATTATCCGCACGTCCCCCAAGGTAATGACGCTGGTTTTGTTTTACTGCATGGCGGTAAGCACCCGAATGAACCCTATGACGGTTTTCTTGCGGTCAATACCTTTGACCAAAATCAATTCAATGCAACTCAGTGTAATCTCAATGTGAGTGAAGGTACTTTATATTTGTTTCCTTCTGACCTCTATCATCATATAGACGCTGACTATCAACCTATCCAAGGGTTTCATAATAAACAAGACTTAAACAATTCTAGAGTTTGTGTTGCAGGAGATATTCTTCTGACCGCACAACATAGTACGTATCAACGAGCACTTCCGCCGTTGGAGAACTGGCAAAAACTAAATGGAAATATTTGATTTTATATGGGTACTGCTGAGTATCGGCATTACCATTGGTATCGTGATAATAGCAGTGACTGCTTTTGTCCGTGTGGGTTGGGTACTGGCAAAATGGTTAGCACCCTTACTTTTGATTCTATACATAATCGCAAACTGGGTATGATATGAAAGTACCCTACCACCAATTGGGTGGTAAAGCGAAACTGTTATATGATTCTTTTATCAACTGGGAGAAAAAACAAATGAATATACAAGGCGAACTCTTTGGAGTCAATGACTGGGAGAATGTAGAACGCAGTCTAGTCGCACATGAAATGACGGCACAAGAGTATGAGTATCATGTTCAACAGAATAAATTCAAAGAAGGTATTACCTTTATTGATTATAAATTTATTCGCAAGAACAATTACCTTATCTTTGACGAGGAACTCAAACTTGAAAATCTTGGCATGAACGAAGGTGACGTATTGGACGTAAAACTTTCTGACACTAATCAGGTATTCTTTTCGATAAGGAAACCTGTGAATGCAATTTGAAATCAATGAACTGGAAGAAGCACTCTTACAAGACGGACAAGTTGTCCCTGTGGACATACGCAATCGTCTCAATGTATTACGTGACTTTGCACGTACCTATGACTCACTGCTGGAGTTGGTTGCACTTGCACTACCTCACACCTATGCAGTTATGTTTGAGGACGAAGGCGAAATAATTATATCGGACGATGAAGACGATTAAAAAAATTCAATTATATCTAAAAACCCTCTTGTCAAAGACAGGGTCTATAGATTATAATGAATACTCAATAAGCAAACATAAAGGAGAAAATATGACAGCTAGATTGACTAAAAAGCAGAAGGTACTAAACCTTCTATCAAAAGGTAACAACGTTGCATGGAGTACAATCCGCAACAGGTTTGACCTTACATCACCTAGAGCAATGGTTGACACACTGAGAAGTGAAGGTCACGTTATCTATGTGAACACCGTTGGTGGAAAAACCTTCTACAGGTTAGGAACACCTTCAGCAGCGATTATCCAAGCGGGTATCGATGCGGTTCTTGGTACTGAGCAAGCATACGCAAGCTAAGTGACTGGGTTAGGGGATAAGGGATACGAACATCACCAAGTCCACAATTTCTTTCACGACATGAGTGAGAGTGATATCCACCCCCTAGAAGGTTGACTAAATAAAGGGTAGGCGGTAACGCCTATCCTTTTTTTATGGAGTATAGTATGACAGAGTATGACACAAATGAAAAGTTTTTGACAATCATTACCTTATTCAATTCCTTGCCCCTAGAGGATAGATTATCCCTACTTAAATTATTAAAACAACATCATAAGGACGCAATTGCGAATCCAGTTTTATTGAGCGAAGAATGAAAGTAATAGGTATTAACACATCACACGACACTGCTATCTGTTCTATGACAGATGGTAAGATAGATTTTTATCACGAAGAGGCACGTTGGTGCCGTAACAAATGGTTCTCTCCAATGTTTGATGCTTGGCAGGACTGTGACGAAGAACAGAGGTTTAAAGACGTACATTATAAATCTTTGGACTATGCATTTGGTGAGAACGGCGAAAAGGTTGAAGAGTATGACACGGTAGGTTTCGTTTCGTTTGACAGACGTATGCACGAAATAGAATTTAAGTATGAGGACGAAGAAGCAGAAGAAGACTGGGTCAAGTTTAATTATCTCGAAGATAGATTTCTTGCAGAAGACATAAGAGACTTTCTCATAGCAGAACCAATTACAAGAGAGCGTGTTGACGAATGTGCTGAAACATTCCGTGAACACTTCACTGAAAGCAAAGGGAAAATTGTACACCAACGAGACGCACTCGATGTCGATATCAAACTGAATGATAGGATTGCTAGACCTTACGGTATTACTAATTATGATTTCTTACAGAACGAACACCACCTGCTTCATGCAATGGCAGTTCTTTATCAGTCACCATTCAAAGACGCACTGATATTAGTTTGTGACGGTGGTGGTTCTAAGTTCTTCCATGACCAGTTTCCAAACTATCAAGAAATGGAATCTATGTATTATCTAAGTGCAGACGAGATTACACCATTGTACAAACACTTGTCTAATTCACGTGCAACTGCACACATGGATATCTCAACATGGGACAACGATTACTTTAATCATAGAGAAACTTTTGGCATTGACGATGCTGGATTTGACGTTGACTTAAGTTCTCGTCTAAGTGAAGGACAGAAGTTTAGTGCTCTATGTGGACTGTTAGGTTATGACCCATTAGGACGAGCTGCTGGTAAGGTTATGGGTATGGCAAGTTATGGATTAGACCAAAGAACAGACGGGTATAGTGAGAAAGACTTAGCAGGTAGACTCCAAACAGAAACAGTTGAACATACTCGTAAACTAATTGAACGATTGGTTGAATACAAACCTGAATGCAAAAACATTTGTTTGAGTGGTGGGTATGCATTGAACTGTGTGGGTAACTATCAGTATCTTGATATGTTCCCTAATCACAACTTCTTTGTTGACCCTTGTGCTCATGACGGTGGGACTGCAATTGGGTCATGTGTTAAAAATACTTTTTATAGTGACAAGGGGTATACATTATGATTACAGAAAACGTACATGGTATCGAAGAGAGTGAAGAAACTGTAATTGAGTTTTCCGAAGGTAAATATATTATCCGTACTCAAGAAGAAGCAGTCCGACAAATTGCTAACCAACAAATCGTTGGAATGTTTCAGGGTCAATCAGAAATTGGCCCACGTGCATTGGGTAATCGTTCTTTGTTGTTTGACCCGACTAATCCTAACGCAAAACAAATAGTCAATGAGATTAAAGAACGTGAAGAGTTTAGACCCTTTGCTGGTTCTATGTTGTTAGAATACTTTGACGAATACTTTCATACTTCTACTCTTAAAGAATCGCCTTACATGAGTTATGCAATTCCTGTTAAGAAAGAAAGAGTGCAACAGATAAGTTCTATTGTGCACCATGACTATACTTGTAGAATCCAAACAGTTACGGAAGAACAGAACAAGAACTATTACAATCTAATCAAAGCATGGCATGAAGAGAGTGGTTGTCCGATTGTCTTTAACACTTCATTCAACCTAGGTGGTGAAGCAATGGTCGAGACTCTAGAAGACGCAATGGATACTTGTAAAAACTCAATGGTAAACTTTATCTATGTACCCGAAGACCAAGACATAGACGTAAAAGAAATCACAAAAGAAGACCTTGAAGAACTTGAAAAGGAAGATAATGGTTCCACTGCTGTAAAAGAATTGAGTGCAGATAAAGGTGCATTTATAAATAGTTGAATGGAACTAACCAATAAAGCAATAGGAAAACTAATTGAAAAAACTGCTGGAAAACATAACACTGTACGTATTGGGCTCACTGGTGGTGGTTGTGCTGGCATGGAGTACGTTTTTAAGTATAACGAACCCATTGACAATGACCCAACCGATACTGTGCTCGACTACGGACGATTTACCATACGGATTGATAGTCAGTCCCTACCCTTCTTACAACACGCAACCCTCGACTATGTTGTGCGAGGAATCAATGAATCATTTGAAATCATCAACCCTGACGAACAGTCAAGATGTGGTTGTGGAGTCTCAGTGATATTTTAGAAGAAGAGGTACATTATGAAATGGTGGGAAACATTATGGAAGCAGGACGTAGAGAAAGATACGTATCAAGACCCCGACCCTGAACAGTTAACAATAGACAATGCTTACAAGACTCGCTGGATATGGTATCATACCATTCTCGGCATTGGCGTATTCATGACTAATGTATTATTGATTGCTATTCTAATTGTGTTGGCAATAAAACTATGAAGACAAGTTCAGCAAAAGCAAAAGGTAGACTGTTACAGAAATGGTTTGCTAATCTACTCGTAGAAGAACTAGACGTTGACCCCGAAGATATCGAATCAAGACCTATGGGTTCTCAGGGTGAAGATGTTATTATGGGAAAACAGACTAGAAATATTTTCCCTTATAGTGTAGAATGTAAGAACCAAGAAGCAGTTAATGTGTGGAAGGCATACGAACAGGCAACAGAGAACTGTAAAGGATACGAACCTCTAGTTGTCATTAAACGAAACCGTTCCAAACCTTTAGTGGTTATGGACGCAGAAGCATTTGTGAGACTACATGATAAAGCATAACCTATTCCCTACACTAGTATTACAAGACCACTATGTTGGTAACGCAGACGAAATGTTAAATAGTGTAGAACAACAGGAAAAGTTAGAACACCCATTCTTCAAAGGACATACTTACACTGGTCACATAGATAAGTCAGAAAAAGTTTTTAAGTTACTTGAAACAGATGTTCTAAATACAGCCTACAAGTGGATACAATATTGTGGGTATGATACTGAGACTAAGTTAGTAGTATCAGATATGTGGTACAATCTGTATGACGGTATGACTGGACTACAGGCACACAACCACCCGAACTCGTATCTTGCTGGAGTATATTATCTTACGGAAGATAACAACCCTCTAGTTTTGATTGACCCTTCTAACATTGTGAAGACTCAGACATTATTAAAAGTGTCTGACCGAAAGAAGTATATGCAGTATTGTAGCGAACATATAATTAAACCCAATAAGGGTGACCTGATACTTTTTCCTGCGTGGTTGTATCATAATGTGCAACCCGTAACAGAAGCAGTCAATATAGGATTCAATGTTACAATATCAGGCCCATATGGAGACAAAGTTTTAAATACGTACAATGAAAACGTTTAGCGAAATAGTAGAAGCAAAAGAAGACAGTTCTGTAAAACCGTTTCGTTTAGTCGTGCTTGCAGATAGACCTAAAACAATTAAGGACAATGCAAGTTCAACTAAACTAATCAAAGCGGCTGAAGACGCAGGACTGGACGTATACAATTGCCGTGCTAACGGTGCTTATGTTTTGCGTGACCAAGACTCAGGAGAAGTGACACTGCACAACGCAGGAGACGATAAAGGTTTTGTCTTGGACGCTGACACATTGGTTATCAATCGTGGCAGTGTGACTCGCAAAGATTCTTATCTTGATTTAATTTCGCAGATTGAACGTTACGGTATTGCTACAAGTAATTCACGTGAGTGTATTGAAGTGTGTGCGGATAAGTTTAGAACTTATCTTAGACTTCAAGAGATTGGTATGAACCAACCACGAACTGTTTTGATTCCGAATGACGAACCTGAAACAGTAGACATAGCACACGAAGCATTAGACAATGAATTCCCTATGGTGTTGAAGACACTGCAGGGTTCAAAGGGAGTGGGCGTCATACTGATTGAAACTGAACGTTCACTCCAATCTCAAGTAAGTTTGATTTATAAGATTGACCCCTTCTGTGATATTCTTTTACAGGAGTATATCGAATCAGACTTTGACGTTAGAGTTGTGATTGTTAATCGTGAGATTATCGGTGCAATGAAACGTAATAAAATAACTGGTGACTTTAGAAGTAATATGTCACAGGGTGCTACAGGAGACGAAGTAGAACTTACGGACGTAGAGAAAGACGCATGTCTCAGAGCTGCTAAGGCAGTGAACGGACAGTGGGTTGGTGTTGACTTTATTCCTGCAAAGAATAGAGACAAGGAAGAACCGTACATTCTCGAAGTCAATCACTCGCCTGGCACCGCAGGTATTAGTAACATTATAAAGCAGAACGTTTCTCGATTGGTCATAGAAAAATACATGGACAGAGACATTTGGAAATACTCACCTAAAGAGTGTGGTGTCTTAGAGACCATGGAAGTAGACGGTGAAGAAATGACTGCTAAATTGGACACAGGTAATAACACTTCGGTTTGTTCTCTACACGCAGAGGATTTAAAAGTTGTAGGTAAGAAAGTTACTTGGACAGGTTGGCACGGAAAGAAACACAGTGCTAAGTTAGTACGTATGGTTGAGTTAGTAAAACCAGCAGAAGAAAGACCTGTAGTAAGCATGAAGGTGAACTTCTTGAATACAGAATACGAACAAGAAGTATCACTAGATAAACGTAACTTCATTCCTTTTCTAGTTAATCGTGACTTTATGAAAAGGGCGAACTTAATGATAAATCCAGCGAGGAAGTTTTTGTTAACTAATAAAAGAGATGATTCAACCGAAGAGTAAACCTTCAATTCAGGAAAGGTGTCGTGAGAAAGCTTTAGATGCGTGGGGAGACGTAGAAGAAGCAATCGATAACTGGCCTAAGAAATTTGATATGTACAAGTGGTTAAACCAGTTGGGTTATAGTCCTATGGTTGTTAAGTATATGAGTGGTCTCAATGAAAATAACATTTACGAAATCAAAAATGAAGAAGGTTGTGAACAGTTAGCAGAAGGTTACAATTGGTTAAAAACAGAAAAACAAAAACAAAAGTATCTAGACTTTCATTTACAAATCGAATCTGATATCCAAGAGTGGTTGAAGAACAATAAGATTGTTAGAAAGAAAAGAATACAAACACCAGCACAGAAGGTAAAGAAACTGAACTATCTACAATCAGGAGAAGGATTGACAAGTATAGACCCAATCGAAATCATTCGTGCCAAGAAACTATTTACATACAATGTTAAAAGCAGGAAGTTGAGGTGCTACAGTTCATATGGTTTGAACGTAAAAGGCACGTCAATAACTTCATGTGATAAAGTTGAAGAAAAGACCTTGACAGATATCAAGTTACTTGATAGGCTTATTAAAGGTGGCAATATTATTGCAAATGGTTTCATGGACGAGTTGAGAACTAAGTCTAAGACGCCAGAAAATAATCTTGTTAATAAAAATTGTATATTAGTGAAAGTTGTTAAATGATACTTATAGATTTTAGTCAGACCATAATCGCTGGTCTAATGGCACAGTTAAAAGTAAATGACGGTGAAATGAGTGAGGACTTATTACGTCATATGATTATCAACTCTTTGCGTAACTATCAAAAGAGATATGCAGAAGAGTATGGTGAAATGGTATTGTGTACAGACGCAGCTAATCCATGGAGACGAGACTTCTACCCTCATTACAAAGCAGGTAGAAAGAAAGCAAGAGACAATGACGATATGGATTGGGGTCTTATCTTTGACACATTACATAAAGTCAAAATGGAAATCAAAGAGAACTTCCCATACCGATACATGTATGTTGAGAACTCAGAAGCAGATGATATCATTGCAGTATTAACAAAAGAGTCAAAAGAACCTGTACTCATAGTAAGTGGTGATAAAGACTTTCAACAACTGCATAAATATGATTATGTAAAACAGTGGTCGCCTAATCTAAACAAGTTTGTAGTGCAGGACAGACCCGATGAGTTTTTAAAAGAACATACACTGCGAGGTGATAAGTCGGACGGTATTCCGAATATCCTTTCAAATGATGATTGTATGGTTGAAGGTATCAGGCAAACGCCATTGCGTAAACCTGTCTTTGACGCATACATGAGAATGACGATTGAAAGTGACGATAAATACTATAGGAACTACTTGAGAAACCAAACTCTTATTGACTTTGATTTCATTCCCGAAGATGTGGAGAGTAGAATATTACAAGAGTATGAGAAGACAGAAGTCATACAAGGCAAAGTCTTTGATTACTTGAGAACTCATAGGTTAGATGACCTATTAACTAATGTCGAGGATTTTAGATTATGACAGATAAAAAAAGAGGAAGAGGTAGACCTAAAGGGGCACCAAACAAACCCTTAATGGATTTACCTACTGAGAGAACTAATCTCACAAACAACGCAGACGTTTATGAAATACTAGGACAAGCAAACCTAGTAGAAGAAGTAGACAAACAGGCACATGGTCTGAAAGTCTACAACGAGAGAAACGGTGCAGTAAGTAAAGTATTGAAGTGGGTATTTGACGAGAATATTAATTCAACTCTACCCGAAGGGCCAACACCATATGGTTCTAACCAATCACCTTCTACTGACCTGACTGAAACGTCACTACGATTTGAACACAAACTGTTCAAGTATTTTGTAACAGAAGAATTACCCAATCTCAAAAGAGAACAAATGTGGGTAGGAATGCTGGAAGGTATCCCTGCTAAAGAAGCAGAAATGATGGACTTAGTTCACCAAGGTAAATTCCCATTCAAAAACATTTCAGAGGAAGCGGTCAAAATGGCATTTCCTGAACTATTAGGGTAACTAAATATAATTACAAGACCGAGACTATACATATAAGAGAGAATAGATTTTTATTCTAGTATCAATACTTTCTAGTCTAGTTCTTGTCCATGGAGTAAATTATGAACGACCAAATTGAATCAACTTTTCAGCTACCTGCTGAACTGCAAGACGTACCTACCAATTATTCAATGTCCCACATAACGTATGAAGACGTTAATGGTATTTTGTCTTTGGTTGAAATCGCATTAGCGAGAGGTTCTATTAAAGGTGACGAACTTGCAATCCTAAATCAAATTAGAAATGACTGTATCTTAGAAGTCCAAGACTATCAAACATGGGTACAAAAACGTCAACAGATTGTTGCGGTTGAACAACAGATTGCTAATGAACAAGCAAAGTTAAAACAACAACAAGAAATTGAATCAGTCAAAGCAACCTCAGACGCAAAAGTTCAAGCAGCTCAAGACGCTTCTAGGATTCTACAAAACAGAATTAATGAATTGGAGAACCAAGCAAAAGCACGTGGGATTACACCAGTTGTATCTGAACACAGTGACGAAGAACTTAACGTTGCAATGAAACCTGTTAACATGAGTTCACCAAGTAAGTCATGGGAAAATGCAAGAGCACAGAATCCAGTTCCTGTAACTACTAATCAACCACCTATGGTTGCACCACAGAGTGAAACAACTGGAACGATTACTACGAACCCTGAACTCGCAGAAAAGATAGAAGAGACAAGGGTAGCATTTGATGATTACGGAAGAACAGCAGACCTAGTAGAAGAAGATAACATTAGTAATCAAATGCAAAACGCATGGGAAAACATTGAAGTCGAAGACGAAGGTTTAGACGTTAGTGTTAATGTGCCTTCTGATTTTCGCACCTTCGATGAAGAAGAAGAAGTAGAACCTCTATTCAAAATTAATATTGGACAAGACGGTAATACTCCACTAGGAGAACAAGTCACAGAAGACGACATTAATATGAATGTCACAAAATTTGAAGATGACTTTGAACCTATCCAAGGTGACGGTGAAGTAGAGATTGAATTACAAGAAGACCCTGAGTCAGTTGCAGACGTTCAAGCAATGAAAGAAGCAGTTGAAGAAGAGTATGAAGAAGTTGTAATTCCTAACTCTATGGAACTTCAAAAAATGACCAAAGCAAAAATCAAAGAAGTTGCTGATAGTATTGGAATAACTGTTTCTGATAATCAAACAAAGAGTGCCATGATAAAAGACTTTGAAGAAGAGTCTTGGAACTTAATTAAAGAAGCAGAAGAAAACGAAAACGCAACGGTGCATACAGATGAAGACATCATTCGAGACGGTGGATATTTCGGAGACGACAACGACTCTAAGTAGTCCCGCCCCTCACAATCCAAACTACGACATTCCCAAGGGACACTTTAGAGTGAACATACCTTGGGATTGGTCGTGTCGTATAGGATTCAATGGTGACTTAGACTATGCAATGGTTTACAAAGTAGAAGACGATATCGTGTTATCAGCAAACCTAATGGACGAAGACTTTTACGGAGAGACAAAACTTTACTATCACAAAGAGAATGGTAATCCTAAATCTACAGACGTGGATATAGTTTATGATTCTCAATTCATAACCTTGCCAGAAATCGACTTTACAAACTACAGTGTGGGTGATACTATTAATATGGAATACGTTGACCCTGCACCAAAGAATGCTTACTACTTATATGAGCATGTGAGTATGGACGATGTATTAGAAGGTGAACGACACATACGGTTATCCAAAGGAGAAGAAAATGGATTGGACACTACCGACAACCCAAGTGATGGGCAAATTCAACAAGTGGACGGAGAAGGACACAGCACTCTTTAGAACTGCTCTGTCTAAAACTGGACAAGTAATAATTCAGATTCAGGCCTCCGAAGAAGATTACGACAAACGTAAAGTTCATGTAATCGAAGAACTGACAGAAGCAGGGTTTTATCACCAACATGAATTTGACATTATGCGTGTACCTAATGTTATACATTTAACATATACACCTAATAAAAATTACATTGTTGAGAAAGTATCAGTATAAATAATAGTATGAGCATAGAATACAACGACTTCGGTTTTACCGCTATGGACGCAGACGAACTTGCGTCTGTAGATACTAAAATCGTAGAGAAAACAACCACTGCTACAGAAGTAATCAATAAACTAGATAACTTTATCAGACCTCTATTAGAGAACCTTGCAAAGGATTCTGATAAAGACTATATCTACTGGCCTAAGAGAGTCGAGATTATCAATAAGAAAATTGAAGAACTTGATTTAATTCAAAAAAATATTTAAAAACCCTCTATACAGTGTAGCTACTTTTCTGTATAATAGTATATACGAACTGGTAATAATACCTAGGAATATAGTCCAAAGGTTTATTATCGTAATATTAACGGGCGAGCTAGCCCACTTATAATACAGAGGTTTTTATATGGATAATTTAGCTCAATACTTGCGTAAAAAATTTGCAGACGTAAGTTTATCGATTTCGGAAGAAGTCACTGCAACGCTGGAACCCTTCATGTCTGATAGGGAACCAAACGAACCATTGGTTCTTAACCTTAATCAAGGAGAAGACAATGGCGAATCTTAAATACTTCCTAGACGGAATTCACAGAAGTAACCCACAGAGGGAAGTCTTTCTTGTTGAAGATTTCATTCATGAATCTAGTAAGATAGGAAGAGTCAACTTAACACCAAAAGCATATCAAAGGAACTTTCATGCCGACAAAGCATGGCAACAACAGTTCTTGGTATCTTTCTTTGTAGAAGGAATTGTCATTCCTGAAATTGCATTGAGACTTGGTGAGAACATTCCCGAAGAATGGGATTCAGAAGTAATGGACGGTTGTCAAAGAGTCTCTACGATTCTTGCATTCGTTAGAGGTGAGGTTGATTTGCCTGAGGTCGATGCCCTTAAAGCAATTAAGTTTGAAGGTGCGGAAATGACAGAAGACCTACGTGGACTATCTTACAAAAAGTTACCAACACTTGCCAAAGACCACTTTGGTAATCAAGGTCTAGGTGCAATGTTGTATTATGACATTGACTCTCTTAAAGCAGGGTTTCTTTTTACAGACGTGTTAAACAATACTAACACCCTGAACCCTCAAGAAAAGAGACAGGCGATTGCATCAGCAATGTCTATTCAGATTCAGAACTGGACTAGGTTTGATGATATCCACCCAATGTTTGAAACTAAAACTAATGGTGACTTGAAGTATATCAAAGGTGCTAATCATTCAAGATTAGATGTTGATAAGACTCTCGCAGAACTTGTTTACATGTTACAGAATTCAAGGAAACAAGACTTCACGAAGACTGGTACAACTGGTAAAGTCATTACTGACTTCTACAAAGAACAGGCAAAAGAGTTTCCTGATGACTTTCAGAATGACAGTTTCGTCAAGAAAGTATTGTCTATAGTTAACCAAGGAGTTAGAGGTGTCAAGACTGGTAAAGAAATGGGACTGAAGCAGTGGAGAAATTATGCTTACCTAGTTGGTGAGATTACTGCAAACAGTAACAAGATTGACCCACTTGAATTCCTTAGAGTCTACATGAAAGCAGTTGATAACTTAAAAGCAGTTGCACCCATGGACGGTTTGACAGGTTCACCTTACGAATTACGTATGAGAGGTAACGGTGGTGAAGATACCAAAGTTGCACTTGAATTGATTCGTGATGAAATGAATGTGATAGGATTTTCTAAAGTCCTGCAAGACAAACAAAGGATATTCACTAGAGACCAAGTACGTATAGCATTCGATGAACAGAAAGGTATATGTGCAATCTGTGGTGAAGAAATGCCTGAGTTCAATGAGGACGTACACGGAGACCATATTTTGTTATACAAAGACGGTCACCCAACGACTCAAGATAATTGTGCCGCTGTGCACTCAACCTGTAATTGGAGAAAATAATGAAAAAATCTATCTATGAAAACAACGAAGCAGTCATGAAGATTGTAGAGATTGGGCGTAACATGATTACTGCCTGTGAGAAGAACGCACTGTATTCAGATGATGATTATATGTGGAATACTGCTGTAGTAGCAGGTAACAAACTGTGCACTTTGGGTACAACTTGGGGTATCAAATCTGTCAAGGATTTGTCCAAGTCTGAATCAAAAGCAGTGCAGGACTTCCTTAAAAATAAGAAGAAAATAATGAAACTAGCTGTTGACAGTGACAGTTAGTTTTTGTTAGCCTTATAGTATGAATAAGAAAGTAATTATCTTCGATGTTGACGGGACTATTGCGAACGTTGAACATAGGAGACATTTTGTAAATCAAAAACCTGCAGACTGGAATGCATTTAGAGCAGAGACTGTAAATGATACTCCTGTTGAACATGTTTGTGATATTGCAAAAAGGTTTATCGCTCAAGGTGATGAGGTTGCTTTCTTTTCTGCTAGGAACGAATCAGAGAGAGAGGTTACTGAGAAACAAATTTCTGAGTGGATTGGAGACGGTCACAAAGGATTGTTCTTGAGACCTGACGGTGATTTCAGACCTGACGAAGAATTCAAATCCGACTTGGCTGATAAGTTTGAAGAGTTGGGTGGTAAAATTGACTTGGTCTTTGACGACAGAAACAAAGTCGTTGACATGTGGAGACAGAGAGGAACCACTGTTGTCCAAGTCGCAGAAGGAGATTTTTAATGGAAGATAAAGTAAAAAAACTAAGTGAACTTGAAGACCTAAAGTGGGACATGGAAGCACTGGTTAGGAGAGTCAACGAAAAGACTAGACAGATAAAGTACATGGATACACCTTCCAATATCTACATGAAAGTTGAGAGTTGGGCAGAAGAAAACGGTATCGACTCAGACGACATGGAATGGAAGGTCAAAGAAGTTCGTGAGAAAGTCAATGCACTTGAGAGTGCTATCTATGAGTTGGTAGAACCCTTTGAAGACAAACTAAGGTCTATCGAGAACGAACATGACGAACTCGAAATGGATATCGAAGACGAAAAATATGAAATGAGCGCTTGACAGTGACATGCATTTTTTGTTAGCCTATACACATGATAAAGAATAAAGGAGACAATATGAAAGTATCAGAATTAGTTAACGAAGTAAACCAAGAACAAGAGTTGCTTCAATTGTGTGATAAACTGTGTGAGGATTTACTTGAAGTACATCTAAAACAATTCCCTACCCTTGACTGGTATGGTTACCGTTACAAGGTTGCTAACAAATATATCAAAATCATTACCACTGAACATGGTGAAGATAGGTCTGTTTGGGGATTCATAAACAAGAAAGAATTTCAGAAAGGTGCTACGGGTATCACATTTGAATGTGGTGACGTTCTAAAAGCTGCTGGTTGGAAAACACCTGCTCTAAATGCTCCGAGAGGAAACCTGTTCAATGGGTATGACGTTTCTGTTGGTAACAGAAAATATGGCCCTGATTATTTAATATAGGAGAAAGTATGGCAAATCATTGCGGAATATGTGACACTAGACGCCCTGCAACGGGCACTAACCACCTAGTTTTAGGTGACCAATGGATTGAGTTCTGCCGTCCATGTGGTGAGACGGAAATGCTCACCAATGGCGAGACGGGTGAACAGAAGTCTATCCTTGAGGTATTCTGCATGGGCGATACTAAACCTATTTGGGAAGATGAACGATGAAGATTTTACTAATGAAAATTTTTGTAGGGATAATGCTCATCGATGAGTTTATTATCCTTGCTTGCATAGCACTAGGTCTAATATGAGTTATACGTATCTAAAAGAAATCACCGATTGGGGTGACTTGAATGTGAAGAACCATACATATATCTTCAATGAGAAGAATCAGAATGTTGGTTACATCATTACAGGAACCAAGGAAGAACTCTTCTATAAGAAACCTTCCAAGTTGTTCTCAAAGGCAAGGCGTAAATTCGTCAAGTTGAAACGATGAATATTTTTTATTTACACGAAGACCCGAAAGAGTCTGCTCAGTTGCACTGCGACAAACACGTGGTCAAGATGATTATTGAGTATGCTCAAATGCTATCTACTGCTCACAGAATGTTGGACGGTAAAGAATAT
>Ga0115011_10000868_pt1 | contig 22907 bp, 21 predicted proteins | sample TroAtlMetagenome_2_FD_88705 | JGI IMG/M metagenome (GOLD analysis project Ga0115011, IMG submission 88705) | Marine eukaryotic phytoplankton communities from Atlantic Ocean - Tropical Atlantic ANT8 Metagenome | ecosystem: Environmental > Aquatic > Marine > Oceanic | place: Tropical Atlantic...
CATAAGAACAATTGGTGCTATCCGGATAGTTCCCATCGAGCGGCATTCAGTTCTTCAAGGCTGCCGGCACAGGACGCATCACGCCCTGAACAGCACTTGGAATGAATAGAGTTTTCCACAGCTTCATGTGCTGTTCCATACAATTCAACCCCGGAAGGACCGGGAAGCCAACCGTTCATAAATCGCTTCCGCAGCGCCGCGACGGCGGGCCGTAGTTTCACGCAAGTAGGATGTCTCTATTTTACCTTTTTGAAGCTCCCGCTCTTCTCGTTCGGCCGGCGTCTGCTGCAATCTTGGTTCAAATTCGGCCATCCGGCCTGGTGAAAGCTGCGCTTCAAAGGCGGTTCCGAACTTCGTATTGAGGCCGGCCACGACCTCGGGGAGCTTCTTCGTTGTCACCGGGAAATCACTCACGATCATCTGGTCCAGATAAGGCTCAATCGCCTCGTAGAACATAAGATACCACCTGAGGGCAGATTCATAAGGGACAAATGGCCACCTCCTGACCATTGAACTCACAGAATCCGCAGGGCGGCGAAGAGTCATCAGCACCGGAATTCCCATTCTCGCGGCCCGAACCGTCTCTGCCGGGCTATGGTAATGATTTCCAACCAGAATCTTCTTCTCCTGCATCGCGCGGAATGCCCTAGTTGCAAACGAATTGGCGGACCCGGGAAACCCATCGATTACGAGGTCGAGATGCGCTGAGACTCTGGCCTCTTCTGCCACAGACTCCGGCCTCGACCGAAACCTTCTTTTTCTTTTCCAGGTAAAAGGAGTCATCAATAGCCAAAGATGGCACCGACAACTGATCTGGAAGCGCACCTCAAGAGAGATGCAACGAAGCTTCTGTCGAAAATTATTCATTAGGAAGAAAGGAATCCACGCGGTCTTCAGGAACAAAAAGGTAATTGGTCAGGGCCATATTCCCATGAACCTCGATCTCCTCCAATAGCTCCCGGCTTCCATCAGGATGAAGCCGTATAATGCCATACCCAAGAGTGGACAGCATACTGATTAGGGCGTCCTGCCGTTCTTTACGAAAAGAACCCCGCTCAGTGCCCGCGTCATAAACCGGGAGTAGCTCCGAGATAATGAGAGGCATATTCTTTTCGATTAGTCCCCTCATCGCCACAAACACCTCAAGCTCACCGCCCTCCACATCCACCTTGAGAACACCGATTTGTTTTTCCAAAACTCCCTCTGGAAGATCACTCTTACCGATCACGGGAACTTTGATGCGACGCTTATACTCCTCCTCAGGCCGAAAGCCCGGAACGATACTACCCTCTCCACCGGTCAACGATTTCAGTCGCAGGTCCACTGTTCCGGTCGATCCGGCAATGCCAAAAGGATAGATGACACATTTCTCCAACTGGTTAAGCTGAATCAGGTTCATGGTGTAGAAGAGGCAGCACGGATTCGGTTCAAACCCAACGTAATCCCAGTCCTCCTTAATCGACTTCACCGCCAAAAGGGTTTGCCCAAGGTTGACGCCCACATCGACAAAGGTTCCCTCGGCATGCCTGGCGATTTGCACAAGATTTTGTAGCATCCAGGGTTCGTGGTGCCTCCGCATCGCCCCTCCCAGTCCAGCCACCATGGGGATACGGAAAGACCTTCCATTCAGGGTTTTCCGAAGACTGAAATTGATTCTCTTGAGTAGCAGTTGACGTAGCCTTCTCATCATTTCTTCCTGGTTCGATTCTCACTATGAGGGCCTTTTGCGGCCTCCCTCAAGGCCTCTACTACTTCCCGGGCCCGCTGGTCCCACGTGTGTAGATGCCTAATCTTTTCGACCGCTTGTCTTCTCTCAACAACTTCCCCCGGATGTTCCGTCAGCCTGGCAAGGAGCATTGCAAATTCATCTGAATCCTTCACCACCCAGCCGATTCCCTCTCTCTCCACAAAGCTGGCGAGCACCTCGGCACTTGATGAGACAATCAGGGGCACTCCGTGAGCAATGGACTCGTAGACCTTCACCGGCATGACGAACCGGTGATACTCCACCCCCTCCCAGACGCAGAGCGCAATATCCGCCTCTTGGTAATGCTGATTCAGTTCCTGGCCCTGTGCATGCAGCACCTCCGGTCCATCAGCACCATTGAATCTGTAGAGATCCCCAAAAAGTTTCAGCGCTCTTTCGCGCGTGATCACCTTGAGCCTGACCTTCCTCTCCTCCCCGACCGCCGCAAAATACCCTCGGAGATCGTAGATAGGCGGTGCGATATTCCCCACGTAGAGAAGATTAAGTCCATCCCCAGGATGAAATTCCCGGGTGGGATTTTTCCTCTCTTCACCCCCCGGGGGCAGAGAGCGAATTTCTGATCCCTCGAAAGAAAGGGGCAGATAATCCGCCATTCGAACATCTGGAAGAAACAGAACATCCAAGGAGCGCTCATAGCGCCTAAGCTCCTGACGCCCAAAGACAGGAATGCACTTGTTCTTGATAAAGGGCTGCAGACCCCCTCCCCGCGGACGCTCAAACCCCCAATGGATATCCCGGTAAAACAGCCCCGTCGGCATTCCGGCATCCCTTACCGATTGGATCAAACCATAATCGAAGTTCATCCGGTGCGGTTTTCTTCTAAGCCAAGTCAGAGCAGGCGGGACGTTGACTGACTCCGAGTAAAACACCCCTTCCCCAGCCTCGGAGCGGATCCGCTCCTTCAGCTGTGCCCATTTTTTTTCGCGCTCAGGACCACTCCCGGTGATCTCGAGGACCTCTTCGCCAATCCGGGAAAACGCCTCACACATGCGCGCTGGTCGAATCAACGACGCAACATTGGATTCCGCATACAGCTTTTTGGGGTGATGAAAAACGACCATTCTCTTACTCCACATTAGCTATTACCAGAACGATCCTTCAGGGACGAGCAGGAGGCCCCTGCTCCTTTCCTGATATCCGTTTCTGGATTGCCTGCCAATAGCCTGACAAATCCTTACGAAAGAGTACCGCGAGAGGGGGCAGAAGGAGAATCAGCATGAGCGCCGCGGTTGTCGCCCCCACAAGAAATGCATTGCTGATGGGGAGGTAGATCCTCGCAAGAGCGGCCAAGGAGCCCGCAAGTGCAATCAGAAGCAGGATAATTCCCACCTGCCGGTAGGGCATGAGCTTGTACCATTTTGTCTCCAGCAGGCGGCTACAATGACAAAGACAGTAGGGAAAGACATAGCCCCAGAACACGATTACGGTGCCCCAGGCTGCACCTTGGAATCCCATGTAGGACACCAAGGGGTAGCTCACCACAACATTAAGAAGCAGGGTTCCCACCGCGCGCTTTAAAATAAGATCTGTCCGACTGGCCGCCTGGAAAATCGCCGCAAAAAAAACGAGGCGGGCAGGGAGAAGCAAGAGATAGATCCGGAGGGGGCCCGCGCTATTTTCGTAATTCTCTGAATAGAGAACGGTCATCAATTCCGGCGCAACCACAAAGAGAACCCCACCAATGGGAAGGAGAACGACTGCGACCTTACGCGCCGCCCTTCTCCATAAGAGAAGAGCCTCTTTCTTATCATTACTTTTGTAGAGCGCGACAAGCTCGGGAAGAACGATCGCAGTAGCAGGGACAGTAATCATCTGGATAAAGGGAATTTCCATCGCCCCATTGGAAAAGACCACAAAATCCTCCCTGCTGCACAGCATCGATACCAGAACTTGATCAACCCCCATGGCGAGCTTTTCCAACATCAGCGCAAGCCCAATCGGCACCGCATATTTCAGCTGTCTCGACATTCCCCCAAGAGTCGGCCGATTCCCTTTCTCTCCCGGGACAGCTCGCAGCATAAGAAACAGCCCGGAGCTCAGCACAATGCCCCCTGAAATGGTCGTTGCTCCGACCGCACCGACAGGCCCCGCTGCACACAACCACACTGCTCCGACCACGAGTCCTACTCTGGCTACCCGAGTACATAGCGTGTGAAGTAACAACCATTTAACCTTCCCCTGTATTACGAGGACCGCACTTACTGCAGTGGTCGGAAGAAAGAGAACGGGATAGAGCGCAAAGACCAGTAAGCTCTCTTCGAGCTCAGGGTTGGAAAACTGACTGGCAATCAGACGGTTTCCCCCAAGCGCGAGGAAGAGAGAGAAAATACCGCCGAGAGTCCCAAGAAGAATGAGGTTTTCCAGCAGGACCGCCCGGAGTCGACTCGTCTCCCCGGGAAGAAAGTAAAAGAGTGCTGCCGGCAGGCCCAGTCCCAGCAACGGCCCCACAAACTGATAGACCAGAAGAGTTTGCCGGAAAGTCGCATAGTCGGCCTTATCGAATACCCGCGACAACACAGCCGCGATCGCCAGCATCCCGAGTGCCGCGACTCCCTTGCTCCCCGCAAACGCGAGAGTCTTCAATGTGCGAGATTGGCTCAATTAATATATCTTTGCCAAAGGGCACCAGCCCTGCGGGACAACTGCGCTGGACGCCCGGTGGAAACCGTCTCGCCCAGCTTGGCTCCTCAAGAGCATCCGGGTCCCCCCGTAGCATTATCAGGGTGATGGAGTTACCCCTCCAGCTTTCCCCTAAGGCTCATAAACCTCTACCTCTACCACGTGAAAACCCAAGTTGGCTGTATTACTCAGGCCGTTGATCCTCACATAGCGTGCCTTAGTGTCCTCTAAATTGATCTCCTGCCATCCGGCATCCACTTTTTCAGAACTGTTCACCAGTTCCCAAGATTCACCATCATTCGAGACAAGAAGCCTGAAGCCATATTTCCGTCGGTCGAGGTCGTAGAGAAGAATTCGCACCTGCCCGATAGAACAGATGGACCTTAAGTCCACGGTAAAATTACAGGGGAAATTCTCGAAAGCAAATCCCTCCTTACTTGTATATTCTTTCCTACCGTCAATCAACAGTTCAGACCTCCGAGCCCCCCACGCCCTCGCACCCTTAGACGCAAGCGCAAGATTCTCTCCCTTCGCTTTCGGATCCTCATTGGTGTCTGACGTTTCCAACATCGCTTTGACCTCTGGGAGATCTTTGACCCTTTGCTCTTCCTCCTCAACCAGCAACGCATCCTTGATCTTACCTACTCGAGTCAATCGGCGTTTCTCAGCATCCAACGCCCTGAAATATATGCCAACCGTGGTCTTGAGCTTTGCGTCGCGGGCAGCTCGCACCTCTGATAACCCACGCTCCCATGTCTCACGAGCCCTCTTGAATCGGTAATTAGCATCTGCCGGAAGACTTTCCGGGTCTTCTCCGTCCTGAATCAAATCCATCTCTGCTAGAACCTGAGCTGCGCCCTTCAGATCTTCCGCGCGGGAAAGCTCAGCCTTTACCCTAGTAAGGGCCGTGACATATCCGGCTCTGAGCTTGCGAGCTGCTTGACCGTGCTCATCTAACTCCGCATTCATCCGCTTTTCGAATGAGGCTCTGTAACGTGCAATCGTATCCTCCACCCCGCCTTGGGAACTCTGCAGCCCAAATAAAAGACAAAACAAAAGGACTTGAGAGTATACCGGCAATAATTTCATCAATCCACTTTTGCTTCTCCAGATTCAAACTTACCAGCCCCCAACGCAAGCGATTTGTCTCCCTGGTCATCTCGATCGAGGAATCTCTCAACAACTTCTGCAGGTGGCAGCTCACATTGATCACCCGGCAACCGGTGGCGGTTTCGCGCAACCAGCAGGTAAATCCTATCACGAAGCAACCGGGGGACCATCCTTCCAAAAAAGGCCAGAGTCCGGTAGCGCGGGAGTTCCCCGAATACACCCAGAACAGCACTGCTCCTATCTAAAAGCGCCTTCTCTGAAATAAAATACATCGTCTCCATATTCGGACTGGGCACCCCTGCTTCTGCAAGCATTCGGCGGCCCGTCTCAGACTGAATTGCTGCAAAAAAGATAGCCCCTTCACGATCTCGCTTCCATACGAAGCGAACAAAGGATGAGCAAAACCCACATCTACCGTCAAAGAAAACGACCTTCATTGATCCATAAATTTACAGAGGAAGACCTCTTCTCTCAGAAGAATGTCGCGTGAAATTCGGCCCTTTCATGCCGGTAGGCGCGGCGCGCGCGTGCTATTTTTCCGAATGACGGTAAGCAGAAAATTGCCGAACTTCGACCAAGGGATAAAAAAGAGATACAGCATGAGATAGTGCTCGAAACTTGGACCCAGAAGCACCCGAATACCAATGAACAAAACCAGGGTTGCTAGGAGCAAAAATAATCGCAGCTTTCTAAAGAACAACGCCAGTGGAAAGAGGAGCTCTACAAGTGCCCCACCGAGTGACATGATCTGACATATCCAAGGAATCGTTGCGACTCGAAGGCCCCAATCTGTAAGCGGCATTGCTCCCCCATAATTATGAGAAATTAAGTTAATCGCCATGTTATCGGGAGCAAACCAACCCCATCCTCCTTGGTAAAATTTGGCAACTCCAGCAGCCCCAAGAACAAGAGCTAGAATAACCCATACCGCTCTAATTGGCCATCTGAACTCGGCGCTGGGCGGCGGCACCTCTGCCAGTCGGTTCCAGCGCGATCGAATGATCTGATCCAAAGAAAGGATCGAACCGCAACGAGAGAGAGACAGAATGAACATCGTGAGAACCAGCACCCCATCGTGATGATTTACTTTCCCGAAGTTATGAGGAATATCCAACAAGTAGAAGCCGATTAGGAATGAGACTGCCGTCGTGAATCGGGAGGCTAGTCCGGCACATGCGCAGGCCAGCGCAATTTTCCAGACCAATCCAAGGCCTCCCAGAATCTCCGGACTGGCTGGCCCCACGCCTATTCGGCCCAGAATAGTCGCAGGCATCCATAGGGCCTCGGGAGCCTCTCCCCATGGCGCAAATCGCTGACCCGCATAGAAAAACAACATCATCCCAAAGAACGCGATTCGGCAGCAGGCCAGATTAGTAGGGCCCTCTGCTGTAAACCACCAACGGTTCCAGCGCTCCGAAACTGTCGTATTCATGGAGTATACTCGGATACCAGCCTCTTGGTTCTAGGCGTGCTGATGTTAGATGCGTCAGCCAAGAGGTCCCATTCCATTTCGTAAAGCCTGACGCTTGTCAGAAGTATTCCTCCGTGATCTCCCTCTACCCTACGCCTTTCATAAGTTTGAAATACGTATTCCAGTGTGGACAAAATATCCTTACCTGCGTCAGCGCGAGAATCCATGCGCTTCAAGGCCATCTTCATTCTATCCTGGGCGAAGGGGTAGAGCTGTTGCCGGGTTGCAAGATGGATCTCGTGGCCCTGCTCAGTGACACCGAATAGACGCATTTCTTTTTGGGAAAACTCCCTTCGCACACTCGAATACATCGGATAGCTAGAGAAAGGATAATCATCACGACCCAATAGAACCTGCAACAGCCCAATCCCGATAATACTCAGAACGGCTCCATTCACTACCAAACGCTTTCTTCGGGAGAGATTCGGAGGCGTCCAACTCGCCGGGCCGCTGATCCAACTGCGCACAGCCGGAAATGACACAAGGATTCCAACTATAAGGAGCACGGAGCCAACAGTTGTGGCGAGCGTAATCCATTTGCGGAGGTAAAATTCGAGAGGGTTAGAATTCACCCCTCTTAGGGCCAGAAAAGCGGGCCCTTCACCGCGGTAAATTGCAGAGACCATCGATGGCGCAGCCAGACAGCTGAACAAAACCCATGCCACAACTATGAGAGACGTGATGACCAATATTCGCCGCTGTGGCATCATCCGGTTCCTTTCGTAACCTCTAACCTCGTTTCAAGAATTCTTCTATGGAGACCACCACATAGTCCTGCATCTCTCTCCCAAGCTCTGGATAGATCGGGATGCTGAGCACCTCTCCGGCCAGTTGATGCGCGACTCCGTTACCCTCCCGGCTACTTTCTGGCAACTCCGCAAAGCACTCCTGCTGGTCCATCGTGAGCGGATAGTAGACCTCACTTCCAATCTTCCTCTCCGCAAGATGCGCCCTGAGCAGATCTCGCTGCCCTGGCCCTCTTACCCGCAAGGTGAACTGGTTCCAGATGTGTTCATTGTGCTCATAGCAGGCCGGAAGGACGATTCTCGCCTCGGCCAGAGCCTCTTCCTGAGCCTTGGCGCAGCAGCAATGGGCTGGAGCTGCCGGCACTACGCCCTCAAGGATGGACATCGTCTCGAGGTAGTAGGCCGCATTGGCCTGACGGGCTCTGCTATAGCGATCATAATGGCCCATCTTGACCCTCAGCAGAGCTGCCTGCAGGGGGTCCAGGCGAAAATTACCTCCCACCTCCCGGTGGAAGTATTTGGGCTTGGATCCATGCATCCTTAGCATCCTCACCCGCTCTGCCAGGCCGTCATCATTGCACACTACCATCCCCCCATCACCAAATCCCCCTAGGTTCTTGGAAGGGAAAAAGCTAAAGGTCCCGAAGTCCCCCATGGACCCGCATCTATTCCCACGGTAGCGCGCGCCGATCGCCTGCGCGCCGTCCTCAACAACATGGCATCCATGCTCCTCTGCAAGGGTCATGATTTCCTCCATCTCGGCAGACTGCCCAAAAAGATGCACCGGGATGATCGCTTTGGTTTTCTCCGTTATCTTCCTCGCTGCATCCTCCACATCAATGTTGAAACAGACTGGGCAAGCGTCCACGAAAACTGGGGTTGCTCCCAAGCGCGCAATGCACCCGGCGGTCGCAAAGAAGGTAAAGGTCGGACAAAGCACTTCATCTCCAGGTCCCACATCCAGCGCCATCAGGGCCACCAGAATGGCATCCGTCCCGGAGGAAACTCCAATCCCGTGCCTCGCACCAACGAAGTCCGCCACCTCCTTCTCGAATTCCTCCACCTCGGGACCCATGATAAATCGGCCTGACTGCAGCACTCGGCTAAATGCAGCATTCAGCTCTTCCTCAATCGGGAGATTCTGTGCGTTGACGTCAAGAAGTGGTACTTTCATTATGGCAAATTTAGTGGCCCTGAGCTACCGGCTTAATCCTTTCCAATATCCCTTATTTCGCGATAGCTTTGCTTGCCCGTCTGGAGCTGTTCAGGAAGCGGGTCATCCTCATCCAAGTCCAGACAGCAGAGGTTGCCGCTGGCGTGCGCCCGGTATCGAAGACCACTCTCGGGACAGACCATGACACCCTCATCATCTGGGCTTTCCAATCTATGGCCATGTCGGGACATCCATCCTTTCACTTTCCCGGGAATACCCAACACAAAGGCGTAATCGGGAACGCTGCGGGTTACGACCGCTCCAGCAGCAATAAAGGCATAGCGCCCAATTGTTACTCCGCAGACAATAGTCGCATTCGCTCCAACAGATGCTCCTTTCTTAATAAGAGTACGCTCATAAAGCGTCTGGCGACTTACTTCCGAACGTGGATTGCTCACATTCGTCAGGACACAGGATGGGCCCAAAAACACATCATCTTCAATCTCGGTCCCGGCATAAATTGAGACCCCATTCTGGACCTTAACGTTCGAGCCTATCACCACTCCATCGGCGACCATCGTATTCTGGCCAAAGGAACACCGCTTTCCGATCTGCGCCCCACCACAAATATGGCTGAAATGCCAGATCCGGCACCCCTCTCCTATTTCAGCACCCTCGTCGATGACTGCGCTTTCGTGAGCTTGGTAGTTCATGCCTGCAGAGCCTTGCCAGCCTCCTCCAATACCCGCACCGTTTCAAAGCCATTTCGTCCGTCCGAAACCGGCACTTTTCGCTCACGGCAACACTCAAGGAAATGTTCCAACTCCAACAAGAGAGGCTGAGCACTTCCTTCAAAGAGGATTTCCTCCCCGCCGTCATAATGATTCCCTTCGCTGTCGACCACCTTGCGATGGAGGACGACCCGACTTCCCGATTCCTCAAATACCAGCATCCCCTTCTCCCCCACGACGATCAGCTCACGCTCTACCCTCGGCCAAAGCCATGAATTATGAAGGCTGGCTTTTAAGCCACTGGGAAATCCGAGATGAAGATAGGTATCGTCTTCTACCCCTGACCTCACTGCTGCGTGTCCCCATGCCTGAATCTGATCCGGGGACTCCCCGGCGAGGACAAGAAGAACCGCCACATCGTGCGCTCCAAAGCTCCACATCACATTTTCCTCAGAGCGGACCCGCCCGAGCTTCGACCTGCGCTGATGAAGGGTGTAGACTTGTCCTAATTTGCCCTTACGCAGGAACTCCGCGATGAAGTTCACCGCGGGTTGATAGAGCAGGAGATGTCCGACCATCAGGATCCGCTCCCCCTGCTCCGCGAGGCGCTGCAGCTCCAAAGCCTCGACGGCATCAAGGGTCACCGGTTTTTCAACGAAAACATCCAAGCCCACCTCCAAGGCTCTCCGGGCAATCCCGTAATGGGTCGCCGCAGGGGTTGCAATCGCCACCGCATCATAACCCGCCGCCAGCAAATCTGCCTCGTTATCGAAGAGTTCGATCCCAGGCGACTGCTGTAATGCGGCGGAACGATTCTCTTCCATCGGATCGGCAACTCCCGCCAGAACCCCGAGCTCCGCAAAGTTACGAACCAAGTTTTTCCCCCAGTGTCCCGCACCGATGACTCCAACTTTCATTGAATTCTTCATCTCTCTCTCGTTCAGGACCCCACAATATCGTGCATGCGTATGACCCCCTGTAAGACTCCTTCCTTATCTGTCACTGGAAGCGCGTAAACCTTACGATCGGGATTTTCCATCACCTCAAGAACCCGGGAAAGGCGCTCATCGCCAGCGATCGTCACCGGGGTCCTCGTCATCATAGCATCTGCCGTAGCGTCATAGGACTTTTCGAGGACCGCCCTGCGAATATCTCCATCAGTGATCACCCCGAGGAGCTCATCCCCAGAACCAAGGATACATACCAACCCCAGAGGAACGGCGGTGAGGGCCGCCACGACTTCTTCCAGACTGGCATTCTCCTCCAGCGTGGCCACCTGCGCTCGTGGCTGCATGACATCGGAGGCGCGAAGGAGAAGCCGGCGGCCAAGAACTCCACCAGGATGCAAAACCGCGAATTCCTCTTCACTGAAGCCTCGCTCTGCCTGCAAGGTGGCCGCCAGGGCATCTCCAGCTACGAGGGCGAGGGCTGAACTACACATCGGAGCAAGATTGAGAGCATCTCCTTCCTCTCCGATCTCGAGGGGAATAACAAGATCCAGACTCATTCCCAGAGACCCCCGGGGCTTACCCAGCAGGCCAATGGTTCGCACCCCGATTTCCCGTAAACTCGGCAACATTCCAATAAGCTCTTCCGTTTCTCCACTGTTGGATACGAGAATCACAACATCTCCTGCACAGATCACTCCCATGTCCCCATGAAGGGCCTCCGCGGCGTTAAGAAAGACCGCTGGCGTTCCCGTGGAGGCAAGCGTTGCGGCGGTTTTGTGACCCACAATTCCTGATTTACCAACCCCGGTGACCACGACCTTCCCTGCCCCCTCAAGAATCATGGCCGCCCCCCTTTGTACCGCCTCTTCAGCGTTACTACGAAAACGCGCCAAGGATTCCTCCACCGCATTGAGGAGCTTATGAAATGGTTGGTGTTTCATGATTGAAATTCTGCCAAGTTCCGAAGGTAGGATCCGCCCTATTCCCTCTAGGCTTTCACCACCTGCCCTTCACGCGGGGTCAACCCTGCACCGGCGACGGCATTCCGTGTGTCGACCACAAGATCCGCATGGTCAAGCAAGGATGGCAAATCGAAGGCCCGGTGATTGGTCGCGATCAGGATGCAGTCAAATGCTGCGACCCCTTCCGGGGTCCAAGTCACCGATTTGGTTCCCGTCCAGCGCCCATGCTCACGAGTAGGTAGAATCTCCGGGATATGAGGGTCGTAATAACTGATCTCTGCCCCGAGCTCTGCCAGTTGATCCATCAGATCAAAGGTCGGCGACTCCCGCATATCGTCGACATCCTCCTTGTAGGCGAGGCCCATCAGAAGAATCCGACTTCCCTTCACGGACTTGGCCCGCTCATTCAACGCCTCCATGGTCCTTTGGACCACCCAGTGGGGCATGCTGTTATTGATTTCTCCCGCAAGCTCAATGAAGCGAGTGTGGACCCCATACTCGCGCGCTTTCCAAGTCAGATAAAAGGGATCTATTGGGATGCAGTGCCCTCCCAACCCCGGGCCAGGATAAAAGGCCTTGAAGCCGAAGGGCTTGGTGGACGCCGCCTGAATGACCTCCCAGATATCGATGCCCATGCGATCCGCCGCAATTTTCAGCTCATTGACGAGTCCGATGTTCACGGCGCGGTAGATGTTTTCCAGCAACTTGGCAAATTCAGCAACCTGGGTCGACCGGACGAGGACGACTTCTGAAATAACGGACTCATAGAGAGCCTGCCCGACTCGTGCACAATTGGCAGTAGTTCCTCCAACGACCTTGGGAATGCTGGTTGCCGAAAAGTGAGGGTTCCCCGGATCTTCTCTCTCCGGCGAATAGACGAGGAAGATCTCCTCTCCCACCGTTAACCCCGTCTCCTCGATGCGAGGGCGTAATTCCTCATCCGTGGTTCCGGGGTAGGTGGTGCTCTCGAGGCTCACAACCTGCCCCGCCCGGAGATGCGGCACAAGGCCCTCAATCGTTCCAAGGACAAAACTGAGGTCCGGTTCGTTGTGCCCATCCAGAGGCGTCGGCACACAGAGGATGAGCGCATCAGCCCGCGAGGCCTCGGAAAAATCCGAGGTGGGCTCAAAGTGTCCCTTGCCTACGGCCTCCTGAATCGGCTCCCCGGGAATATGCTCGATGTAGCTTTCCCCCGCTTTGAGGGCCTTAACCTTACTCTCATCAATATCCAAGCCAATGACCCGGAAGCCACGGGCGACAAAGCCAAGGACCAGGGGGAGTCCCACATAGCCCAGACCTACGATTCCAATGACCGCAGAACGGTCCGTTACTTTTTGAAGAGCCTGTTCTGTATGTGTCATTGCCTGTTCAGAGTATCATTCCCGCTCCCACCGTCTCATTACTGCCCGGGTCAATCAGAATAAATGATCCCGTGTGCCGATTCCGGCGATACGGATCATGTAACAAAGGGGCCGCGGATCTCAGCTTGATTCGTCCAATCTCATTCAACTCAAAGGAGTCCGCTTCCTCCTGCTTGCGCAGAGTGTTGATATCCACCTTGTAGCGAACCTCCTCTACAATCGCCTTAGTTTCCCTGGTTGTGTGCCGCAGGATATATTTGCCGCGCGCTCGGAGGGGCTTTTGCGAAAACCAACACACCATTGCATCAATATCCTGACCAACCGAAGGCTGGTTGTTGGGCTTGGCAATCATGTCACCGCGCGAAAGGTCAATCTCGTCTTCGAGGGTGAGACACACCGATTGCGGAGCAAAGGCTTCGCCCTGTTCTCCATCCGCTGAATGAATTCCCTTAACCCGGGTCGTAAATCCGGAGGGCATGACTGCCACTTCGTCCCCCGGCTTAAAGACTCCCCCGGCAACCCTGCCCGCATAACCCCGGAAATCATGCCACTGATCACTTTGCGGACGAATCACCCATTGGACGGGAAAGCGGGGATCCACGTGATTCTCCTCACCTCCGATGTAAACATGCTCAAGGTGGTAAAGCAGCGAGGGCCCCTCATACCAGGGAGTTTCCTCTGAACGCTCTACCACGTTGGTGCCCTCCAAGGCTGAGATCGGGATCGCTTGAATTCCAATAATGCAATCGAGGCGGGAGGCGAAGGCTTCATACTCTCGCACGATGTTCTCGTAGACCTCCTGCGAATAGTCCACGAGGTCCATTTTGTTGACCGCAAGAACGACGTGCTGGATGCGAAGCAGGTTGGCGATGAACGAATGCCGCTTGGTCTGCTCGATGATCCCCTTGCGGGCATCTACAAGAACAATCGCCACATTCGCAGTGGAGGCCCCGGTCACCATGTTGCGGGTGTACTGGATATGCCCGGGGGTATCCGCGATGATGAACTTGCGCTTGGGCGTCGCGAAATAGCGGTAGGCGACATCAATAGTGATTCCCTGCTCCCGTTCGGCACGCAGTCCATCAGTCAAGAGCGCCAGATTGACATGCTCGTCACCGCGTTTGCGCGAACTTTCCTCAATCGCCTCAAGCTGATCCTCAAAAATCGATTTTGAGTCGTGAAGCAAGCGCCCAATCAGAGTCGACTTTCCATCATCAACCGAGCCCGCGGTGGTAAATCTCAATAAATCCATTGTCTCACAGTTCCTTTGCATTCGTCCTGCCCGCCCAAGAAATTAAAAGTATCCTTCCTTTTTCCGGTCTTCCATCGCGGTCTCCGACCTCTTGTCGTCAGCCCGATTGCCCCGCTCCGTCTGGCGGGCTGCAGCTACTTCCTCAATAATCTTCTCCATAGTGTCAGCTGTTGACTCCACCGCCCCAGTGATGGTGGCATCTCCCATCGTTCGAAAACGGATCATTTTCTTTTCCACTACCTCTCCCTCTCGGGGCTGCACGAATTCAGAGACGGCAAGAATAGTTCCATTACGGCAGACCGTTTCGCGTTCGTGGGCGTAATAGAGACTGGGCAATTGGATCCCCTCTCTCTGCATGTACATCCACACGTCCATCTCGGTAAAATTCGAGAGAGGGAAGATTCGAAAGTGCTCTCCTTCATGTTTCCGCCCGTTGAAAAGATTCCATAACTCGGGGCGCTGGTTCTTCGGGTCCCACTGCCCGAAGTCATCCCGGTGGGAGAAAAAACGCTCCTTGGCGCGAGCCTTCTCCTCATCACGGCGCCCTCCTCCCAGCGCGGCATCGAATCCATACTCTTCGATCGTATCCAGAAGGGTCGTAATCTGCAGGCTGTTCCGGGACGCGTTTGCACTTTTTTCTTCCTCGACTTTCCCCTCATCGATCGACTTCTGCACCGAACCCACGACCAAGCGCGCCCCCAGTTTCTCGGCAAAGGCATCCCGATACTCGAGGGTCTCCTGAAAATTGTGCCCCGTGTCAATGTGCACCAAGGGAAAGGGCAGTCGGGCGGGCCAGAACGCTTTACAGGCAAGGTGGGCCATCACGATCGAATCCTTTCCTCCTGAAAAGAGGAGCGCAGGATTTTCAAATTGGCTCGCCGTTTCCCTCAGCACGAAAATGGATTCAGCTTCAAGCTGGTCGAGGTGGCTTAGTTGGTAGTCAGGCATGAGACTCTCCGGTGAAACTCGCTGAACGTGCAGCAAGGTAGTTGAGAAGGATCTGTGCGCAGGCCTCTGCGCTCTGAGAATTTGTATCAAGGGTCATTTCCGCTTCACCGCCTGGCTCCTCGAAACCGCTATCCTTGCCGGTGAAGTCTGCAATATCCCCCGCCTTGGCCTTCGCATAGAGGCCCTTTGGATCTCGCTCCGCACAGGTGGCATAATCCGCTTTCACGAACACCTCCACGAAATCTTTCCCGATGATCTCTCTCCCAATAGACCGGAGGGTCTGACGGGGGGTGATTGCGGCGACGATAGTGATGACTCCGGCCTCGGAAAAGAGCCGAGCGACCTCTGCATTACGACGAATGTTTTCCGCCCGGTCGTCATCAGAAAAACCGAGGTCTGCATTCAATCGGGAACGGAGGTTATCGCCATCGAGTATTACGGTGAAGCGACCAGCCTGATTCAACTCGCGCTCGACAATGTTCGCGATGGTTGACTTGCCTGATCCCGAGAGCCCGTAAAACCATAACACGATCCCCTTCTGCCCCAGCAATTGCTCCTTGTCCTCTCTTTTGAGAAACCGGTGAAACTCGGTATGAATATTGGTCTCAGGCATCGCTTATGCAGGAGGTTAGGAGTGCGCCGCCGGGGAGCGCGGAAAGATCTGCCATGCCCGTTCGTGGAGATAATAAACAAGAAACTTGGCCAGAAACTCGATGCCTCCGATCGCGAGTGCGGGCTTGATATCTCGATATACAGCCCACGCAATCAGGATTGTGGTAGCGGTAGCCAGAACTCTCCAGCTCACCGCCTTGAGCAGGCTTCGCTTCCTCGATTCCCTCACGGCTTCCGTCATCATGGCTACTTCTCTATCGAATGGCTCTTGAGTCCCATCAGCTGGGGAAGAATGGAAAGCAGGAAAGCGGTGTTATTGAAGGCATAGCGTCGCCAGAGACGACGCGGCTCGCACACAAGACGGAACAGCCACTCCAGACCACATCTTTGCATGAGACTGGGAGCCTGTCGGACCCTGCCAGTATGAAAATCAAACGCCGCACCCACCCCGAACAGGATAAGCCCATGATCCCACCCCACACAGAGGTCCGGATTCCGGCTCAACAGGTCATGCATAAAGCGTTCCTGTTTCGGAGTACTCAATCCTACCCAGAGAAAATGAGGTCGCTTCTCCTGGAGTTGCCCTACCAGTTCCTTTTCTTCCATATCGGTCAGAGGGCGAAAGGGTGGGCAGCAGGTACCTGCTACCTCCGTGCCGGGGAATTTTTCCTCCATCCTTACCGCAAGGTCCTCAGCGACGCCTTCGTTACCACCCCAGAAATAATGCTTCTGCCCGGCCCCTGCCGTCGCCTCAACAACCGTTAGCATCAGGTCAGGACCATAGACACGTTCCACCTGCGATTGGCCATTCCATTTCGCGACCCAGACCATGGGCATACCATCGGGCGTGGAGAGATAGGAGCGGTTATGAATGCGCTTGAGTTCTGGGTCGCGGCTGGACTCCATTACCCCATGCACTCCTGAAACCGTGACATAGCCGGCGAAGCCCGGCCTGGCAGCACCCTCAAGCACCTGCTCGAGGGCAGTGCTCATGTTCAGGGCGCTGATGCCAACGCCAAGAACGTTGACACGTGGAACCTCACTGGGACTCGCTTCGCTCACGGTCTTTTCCTGGCCAAGGCCTCAATTAATCAACCACGATTTCGCCCCTCTTCCGCCGCTCGTACTGTTCCTCTATCCAGCGATAGGTTTTTTCCAACCCAGTAGCCAGATCAACCTCTGGCTCCCATCCAAGAGTGCTTTGAATGAGTGCATTATCCGAGTTTCGACCCCGGACGCCCTGCGGTTTACTCAAGTCATAGTTTCGCTTGAGGGTAATCCCGGCGATTCCCTCAATAATGTCGAGGAGGCCGTTAATAGATACCAGCTCGGCTCGTCCAAGGTTCAACGGATCTGTGTAACTGGAGGCCATTAACCTTCCCATCCCGCTGAGACAGTCATCGATATACATGAATGATCTCGTTTGCTCTCCGTCGCCCCAGATCTCAATGTCGTGATTGCCCGTATCAACGGCCTCAATCACTTTCCGGCAAAGGGCCGCAGGAGCCTTCTCTCGGCCTCCCGTCCATGTTCCGGAGGGCCCATAGACATTATGAAAACGAAAGACCCGGACATTGCTGCCAAAATCCTCGTGGAAGTTCTGACACATCCGCTCGGAAAAGAGTTTTTCCCACCCATAGCCATCTTCCGGTTGAGCTGGGTAAGCATCTGACTCCTTCAGAGCCATCACATCTGTATCGTCCTGCCGGTAGTCCGGGTAGACACAAGCACTGCTCGCATAGAAAAACCCTTTGACGCCGAGGTCACGAGCCGCCATCAGGAGGTGGGTATTGATCAGAACACTGATCATGCACAGGGCTCGGTTAAACTCGATGAAGCCCATCCCTCCCATATTGCAGGCGAGATTGTAGACCTCATCGCATCCCTCCATCACCCGGTAGCAAGCTTCTTTTTCCTCGAGGTTCACCACATGATTCTCCGCGCCCTCGTGGACTTGATACCACTTATCCAGATTCTTGACATCGGCCACGACTACTTCGTAGCCCTGAGCAAGAAGGGAGCCCGCAAGGTGTCCGCCGATGAAGCCTCCACCTCCTGCTACTAGAATTTTTTTTGTTTGGTTCTGTGACATGTTATTTTCTTGGTTTGAGCTACTAGCGCATCGGCTTGGGAATGGCCCTCGTCGCTGAGGGATGAATTTGTATTAAGGCGGACGCTCCCCACATGAGGCGGGGAGCCCAACGCCTCAGATCTGGTGTGAGCACTCTGGGAATAAGTTGATGCTGCTCAGATCGCCTCCCAAGCTACCGCCCTTGGTCATTTGACGGAATGTCCCGTCAAGACCTGCAAGGCACTCCGGATGCGGCGTGAATAAGTCTCTCAACTTCCGCTTGATGGGCCCGAAAAACACAAAATCTGCCCAATGTTCAAGAAAATTTGAACTGATTCATTAAAAAATGAACTTATTAAAATTTACGAGCTGGTATCTTCGGGACGAACTGAGCCCTTTCGGGGCAAAAGAAGCGAATAGAGATCCACATCGACCGGCTGAGCCTGACCGAGGAACTCGATAAAAATCCGGACCCGCTCTTCGGCAGGCCGTACTTCAAGAACCGTCCCGGTCATCCCTCGCAACGGGCCCTCGGCCAGCTCTACCTGATCCCCCGGCTCCGCAACCGGCTGCAGGGTAAGGACTTCTCCCTGATTCTCCTCCCTGGCAAGCTCTGCTTTCAATTCTTCGATAAAATCAGAGGCCACCGTAGGAACGCTCTCCCCGAAACGAAGGATCCCGCTGACACCGGCGGCATAGCTGACGGCTCTGTGCCTCTCCTCGAGGACAAAACGTGCGAGTAGGTAGCCCGGAAAAAGTGGTTCCATCCACCAGATTTTTCCGCGCCGCGTCACCTTCTTGTAGCGAACCCGGGGACAGACAACCTCTACTCCACCAATTGCCCTGAGAGAGGCTGCCGCGATGTGTTCACGCTTGGGCTGCGCTCGCAGACAATACCATTTTTCATCCTCGGCCGCTCCCATCGCTCTTATTCGCCGAGGACCCTTTGAATCAAGGGCAGAACGAGTTTAGCCTGCTTTAACCACCTCTCCAGCTTCTTCACCCTTTCGTCATAGAACGCCTGCTTGGATTCATCCTCCTCCTTCGCGACCTCGGCCTCCAAGGCCTTCAGGCGGTCCTTTCCACTCTCCATGTGAGGCCGCATTTGCTCCCGGATGAATCCCCCTACCAATTTCTTTAGCTCGATATCACCCTCGTAATAGGTCCTGCGGGCGTCAGGTCCCTCGACTTCCCTGATTGCGCCCAAGGTCCTGAGAAATTTAAGGCCCTGGCTGACCGATCCCTTGGAGATATTGAGACGCACCACGAGATCGTCCATGGCCAGGGGCTCAGCGGAAACAAACAGCAATCCGTAGATTTCCCCTATCGATCTGGGCAAACCCGCCACCCGGACTCCATCCGCGAAAAGAGAAACTACCTGCCGTTCAATTTCGACGAGAGCATTAGGCTTTGCTTCGGACACGAACCCACCCAAACACATCATATTGGGCCGTTCAATTTTTAATGAACTCTACGACAAAGGATCGGTCGCGACCCACCAGCAATTCATCGATGAATCAGAAACCGTGTTCATCACCGAGGGCCTTGATAATTTATTTATATTTAATATAAAAATAAATGGACATTACGTAACTTTTATAAAAAGTTTAGCTCTATCTCTCGAGCATCAATGTTCCCCGTCAACGTATCTTTCTGGACCACCTTTCTCCTCGGAACAGCCTGTTTGGAGGTGCAGGCAGCAAATGAACTTCATGTCGCACCCCCTCCCCTTGGGAGCGATTCCAACCCGGGGAGCTTCTCACAGCCATTCGCTACCATCGCTCACGCAGAGCTGCAGACTGAGGCAGGCGATACCGTATTCCTGCATGAAGGCGTCTATCGCGAATCGGTCAGGTTCCGGCGGAGTGGAACTCCGCATGCTCCGATTAGCTATCAGCCCTATGACGATGGCCAGAATCCCGCCAAGGTCAGTATTTCTGCCTTCACTATTATCGAGCCCGGTATCAACGGCGCGGGTATCTGGGAACGTCACCATGGGCCTATTTTCAAGATCCAGCTCACCCCGGAGTATGGCCTTGGCTTGGGGAAATCCAGCGTCCTGATCAACGGAACCGCACAGAAAATCGCGCGATGGCCTGATGCGCCCATGGCCTATGACTTTGATTGGAATGGCATGGCGTCTCCCCAGCGTGCCACCCACGATCCCTCGTCCGCCGGACCGGAGCCTCCTTACGAGGGCACTTTTTATACCGCAACCTACGAGGATCCCGCCCTGCCAAACGGCGCCTTCAATGGTTGGCAGGGGGCGCGGATTGATACCAGCCCTGGAGGAGGAGTATTTCGTGATACTGGTATCGTAACCCAGTCCGCTGAAGGTTCCGTGACCTTTCGCTACCGTCCCTTCCGTAAACCGGGCGCTTACGCTGCCAAAGCAGATCCCTATTTTCTCTGGAACCACCTTAATGCCCTCGACGAGGAGGGAGAGTATTTCTTCGACATCGAGGGAGTCAGCGGGCCCGCATACACTCTCTATCTGTTCCCGCCCGGGAACACCCCTCCAGACCAAACCACCGTCGAGATCAAGAGCCGTGAGTATGGGTTTGACCTGAATTGGACGAGTCACATCCATTTGAAGCGCCTCAATTTTATCGGGGGCGGAATCGAATGCCCTGTTTCCAGCTCCTCCATCCTCATGGACGACTTGCATCTTCGCTACTGCGGCTCCGGTCTTGACGCGCTGCAAACCGGACGAGCGGCGATCTGGCTGAAGGGAAACGGGCACAGGCTACTCAATAGCCAAATCGAATATTCCTACGGAGGAGGAGCAATCACACTTGGCACAAATACCGAAATCGCGAACAACGTCATTCGGGACTGCATGCTCTACGGAGTGGCCTCTTTTGATAGTTCCGACATTCACGCCCACCACAATACCATTTTCGGAAATCAGGGAGTAAACATCCACATGTATTCTCCCCGCGGCAAATTCAATTATAATCACTGCTATCACGCCGGAAAGCGAGTGACAGACTCAGCGAGTATGAACTCGAATTACAACGGGGACTTGGAAGGGATGGAGGTTGCCTACAACTGGGTGCACAGCAATGTGGCCCGATTCAATCTTACTAGAACGGAGGAGAACGGAGCAGGCCGGCCAGTCTGGGGAGGCGGCCGAGGCATCCGGATGGATACAAGTCCCTCTAATGTCTTCATTCATCACAACCTCATCTGGGGCATCTCCACGCCGAATCTCAGCTTAACCTTATGGGCTCTGGACCCGAACCAGATCAATTATCGAAACTCCATGCAGCGAGTGTATAACAACACCATCGACGGGCAGATCCATATCGCCAATCGCGGTAGCATCGGAGGAATCGATATTCGTAACAATATCTGTAGCGAAGTGAGAGAATTTGGTGCGGAAATAGATCCGCACATCGTCCGACACAACTTTATGACCATCGGGAAATTTGAATCGCGATGGCCCGGAAATACCTCCGACAACTCTCTCTTCAAATCGGCAACCACCGGGAACTTTGAACTCCATGGGGACGCTGCTGCCATCGATGCCGGGGAGCACATTCCCGGCATCACAACCAGCTTTACTGGAGACGCTCCAGACGTGGGAGCCCTCGAACATACCGGTTCCTCCAACCCTCACTGGAGCGCGGGTGCCTTACTCCGGCCCAAAGATGCCACAAACCTCCAATTTTCTGTCCTAGTGAAACCAAATAGTGACCGCTATCTCGTTGTTTCAGGAATGCCCGAAGGAAGAATTCCAGCCAAAGAATTTACCATCCGCCTTGGCCCAGTCGTTCTCAATGATCATCGCCTGATCTACTCGACCAAGACCCATCACGGAGAAGCCTACTTCAAGGTCGAGACCGAGGTTCTCTCAGGTAATATCCCAGTTGAATTTTCTCTCGATGGCGGGGTATTCCAAGACAACGGTGCCATCGTAAACCTGCAAGGATCTTCCCTCTCCATCCGCAATCTCGATGTTGCGGCAACCACTCCCTCGGGCGGCACCCAACACACGATTACCGGTCGAGGCTTCGGTTCAGGTGAATGGACCGTTCCACTCAAAATGGAAAACACGACCGGCGAGGACCTGAACCACGCCCCGGCGCCAGTAATCTTCAATACCAAGGAGCACATCGAGAGAGGCCGTATGAACCCGGACTGTTCCGACCTTCGAGTCCTGCACTGGGAAACCGGGAAAGAGCTGAAGTACTGGATTGAGTCAGGGAGAAACTCCGAAGCAACCCTCCTCTGGGTAAAATATGGCGATGACTCCCCCCTGAATAATCGATTCAGCCACCTTGATGAGTCAGGCTATTACTTATCGTTCGGAGAGTCCGGCAGGGAATCCTCGTCTGACCCATCCATCGTCTATGACTACTTTCCAGAGCTACTCGATGAGGGCCTGAAAGTGTGGGTTTCAGCAAACCGCTTGGCTGAAACTTATCATGACGGTGACCCCATAAGCTCATGGGACAATATTGTTTCCCCAACCTCCCTCACCCAGGCGGATCCCTCGGCAACACCTACCCTGAAGCTCAATCAACTCAACCAACTTCCTGCAGCCACCTTCAACGGCTCTGATTACCTGCAAATCAATGGATTTCCTCAGCAGGTATCTGAAGGATTGACGGTCTTTTCTGTTATCAAGTCTGAACCCGGGCACGACCCTCAAGGGCGGCTGATCAGTATTGGAAACGGCGAACGAGAAACGGATAACGTCAGGCAGGGAGGGGAACGCGGGTGGAGAGTATTCGGAGTCAAGAGAGCCTACAGTGATAGTATCACGGCCATCGGGTCAGGCCGGCGGTTCGCGGGCCATTCTCACTACATGACCGCTGATGTCGCGGAACTCCTCGTATTTGCCAATCTGCAGAGTAATTCGACGGGGGTGGGAATGGATCGAATCCGTAAATACCTTGAGAGGAAATATGCCATTGGCAATACCGCCCGAGGAGTGGTGGAAACTAACCAGCTGCAAGGTCCAACTCGATTCTATCTCGGGGGCCACCTGATCGAATCGGTGACAATTCTGGACGACCAAACCGCTACCTTTATCTCTCCTTCCTTACCTTCCTCTGGGAATCGTGGTGATTTGACTCCTACAGATCTGAGCACACTCCCGACTGGGCCCGTTTCTCTGGCTCTTACGGTCGAGAGAGACGGCGAGA